>ODAJ012170768.1_pt1 | contig 14044 bp, 11 predicted proteins | sample 1539241 | NCBI WGS metagenome assembly ODAJ01 (sample SAMN02144231, study PRJEB22623) | gut metagenome | biome: sheep rumen | host: Ovis aries | place: New Zealand
GGAAGAAAAAACAAGTTTTTTCTCCTCGGGTAAAGCGCGGTTTCACCCTGCGGATTAAAGTCTGCGACGCTTTTGAATTACTTAAAAAAATCAAGGTGTTGCATTAGTCTTGCCTCCCCTTTAGCGTAAGCGTTTAGGGGAGGGGGACCGCGCGCAGCGTGGTGGAGGGGTTTATTTGCAACGGCTTTAGTGTTGTGCAACGGTATGCAACAACAATTGTAAACCCCTCAGTCAGCCTTTGGCTGCCAGCTCCCCTGATCGCTGCGCTAAAGGGGAGCCGAGACTAATGCAACTTTTCAATTATAGTAAGCGTTGCATTAGCCGAGGGAGCGCAGCGACCGTGCCTCCCCTTTAGCGCAGCGGTCAGGGGAGGTGCCGAACATAGTGAGGCGGAGGGGTTTACGGCAGCAAGATAGCAGCGATAAACAATAATTTACATTTAGATTTTTGCTTTGAATTAAATTTTATCTTGCGTAGTGTTTCTCGTTCGGGGCAGCGATAAAATAGGGTAAGTTGCAAAAATTTTAAACCCCGAAAATTTTTGCTTTGAATTAAATTTTATCTTAAAGGAGTGTATAAAATGGTAAAAGCGATCGTAGGCGCCAATTGGGGCGACGAAGGCAAGGGAAAAATAACCGATATGTGTGCCGATAAGGCGGATATAGTCGTTCGTTTTCAGGGCGGAGCCAATGCCGGTCACACTATTATAAACGAATACGGCAGGTTCGCCCTGCATCTTCTGCCCAGCGGCATTTTCCACAAGCATATCATAAATGTTATAGGCAACGGCGTTGCATTTGATATTAACGCGCTCAAGACCGAAATGGCGGAGGTAAATGCGGCAGGCGTTGAGTTCAAACTTGCCATAAGTGACAGGGCGCAGGTGCTTATGCAGCATCATATCCTGCTTGATACATACGAGGAAGAACGTCTTGCGGATAAAAAATTCGGTTCAACAAAAAGCGGTATCGCGCCTTTCTATTCAGATAAATATGCAAAAGTCGGCATACAGGTGTGGGAGCTTTACGATGAGGACCGTCTTAAAGACAAGTTAAAGGGCATTTACGAAAAGGTGAATATCTCTATGAAATACCTTTACAACAAGCCCGAGATAGATTATCTTGAAGTTTTCGAGACCGCAAAGGAATATGCGGCATTTATCAAGCCTTATATTGCCGATACCTCAAAGCTTTTGAGAAACGCAATAAAAGAGGGCAAGAATATCTTGCTCGAGGGTCAGCTCGGTACGCTTAAAGACACCGACCACGGTATATATCCCTATGTTACGTCTTCTTCCACGCTTGCGGGCTATGCGGCAGTAGGCGCAGGCATACCGCCTTATGAGATAAAGGATATAATTGCCGTAACAAAGGCTTATTCGTCGGCAGTAGGCGAGGGTCCGTTCGTAAGCGAGATACTTGAACCCGTTGAAGCGGAGGAATTAAGACGCCGCGGCGGTGACAAGGGCGAATACGGTGCAAAAACGGGCAGACCTCGCCGTGTGGGTTATTTTGATACGGTCGCTACACGTTATGGCTGTGCTTTGCAGGGCGCAACGGAAGTCTGCATGACCTGTCTCGATGTTCTGAGCTATCTTGAAACTATCAAGGTATGTACGGGCTATGAGCTTGACGGCAAGGTATACAAGGATTTCCTCACAACGGCAGACCTTTACAGGGCAAAACCCGTTTGTGTCGAGTTAAAGGGCTGGAACTGCGATATACGCGGTATTGACAGCTTTGACAAGCTTCCGAAAGAAGCAAAGGACTATGTTGCCTTTATCGAAAAAGAGATAGGCGTTAAAATAAGCATGGTATCAAACGGTCCCAAGAGGGAAGAGATACTTTACAGATAAAAAAACAGGGGCTGAAACGCAGATGCGGCAGCCCCTTTGTTAAAAGGGAGAGGGTATTATGAACAAGCTTTTATATCAGGGTCACGGCAGTGTGCGCATAATTACGGCGGAAAACAAGGTCATTTACCTTGACCCCTTTGCAGGCGAGGGCTACGATAAGCCTGCCGACCTTATTCTTATAACACATTCGCATTTTGACCATACGCAGACACAGAAGATAGCCGTTAAAAATCCCGACTGCCGTATAATTACGCAGAACGAGGCTTTAAAAGACGGAAAGCACCAAAGCTTCGATCTTGGTTTTGTTAAGATAGAGGCGGTAGAGGCAGGCTATAACAAAAACCATTCGGCAAACGAGTGTGTGGGCTACATCCTTACTTTTACAAGCGGTACAACGGTTTATTTCTCGGGCGATACCTCAACAACGCCGCAGATGAAAGAACTTGCCGCAAGAGAGCTTGATTTTGCGTTCTTCTGCTGCGACGGCGTGTACAATATGGATATACCCGAAGCCGTAAAGTGTGCCGATATGGTGGGTGCAAAACACAGCATACCGTATCACAGCATAGCATCTTCGGGCGAGGTCGCTTTCAGCCGTGAACGCGCGGAAACTTTCAATGCAAAAAATAAGCTGATAATGGAACCGGGTGAAGAAATAGAGATAAGATAAAGCTGAATGTTTTTGTTTTTTCTGTTTTTTTCATTTTAATTGTCGTTTGACTTATTTTGTATTTTCGTGTATAATATTTTCAGCAATCAGTGCAGGGCGTGTTGATCTCCCATCAATTTGAGGGAGGTGGTTTGTATGACGGTATATGAAAGTTTGACTTTTTCGTTAGCTTTCGCAACTTTTGTGTTGCTTTTGCTGAATTACATAAATAACCAAAAAAAATAACGCCCATCCACTGCTTAAGGTAGGCGTTATTTTTGTAACGTAAATCTTTAGGTCAACACGCTTTGTGTTGGTTGCCGAAAAGGTACAGTTCCCGCTGTGCCTTTTCTTTATTTACATTATAACACCTGTGTTTAATTTTGTAAACACTTTTTATAACATTTGTAACGCTTTTTTTGACATTTGTAACATTTTATAAAAGAGCCTTTTAATGTCTCTGCCCAGTAAAAAACACCCTTGAAGTCTACTCCAAAAGTGTTTTTAATATACATAACCTTCCTCATATTCAAATCCTACAGCATCTTCAAACTTGACACCGTTTTGAATACAATAGTCCATTATTTCAATCATTTCATTCTCTTCAAAAGGGTAATCTGGTTCGCTCGGTGGATAATCCCCTAATTTTTCGTGGTATTCACGAAGCTTCTTATCAAATTCTGTAAGTGTGCGTTCCGGTGGGTTTGTCAATTCTTCCCACGATAATATTTTCGGTTTAAGCATATCATACACCACCAATCAACATAGTGAAAACATCATAGAGGGACAGGGGTCAGACACCTGTCTCCGTTAAAATATTCAAAATACTTTTCTCGCATCAAAAAAAGCCTTTTAACGTCACTGCTCGGGACGCACATCGGTTTCTTATTCAATAATGTCTATCTGCTTGACTCCGCTTTCCTTTATACCAACAAAGCTATTTTCGGAAATTTCTATATCTAACTCATCCTCGGCACTTTCTGTTTTGTCAGCATACGCAACATTAATAGGACATCCCTCAAAAATTTCTCCGTCTGTGCAAGTTATTTTAATTTTGTCATAATCAAGCCAATCATGTAATCTCTTATGTTTGCCCATTTTCTACAGGTACGATATGCACACCTTTTTTGCTATGAATTATCATAACTCTGTCTGTATCGTACCATTTGCCCCCTTTCTGATATTACGTTTCAGTGACAGGGGTCAGACGCCTGTCTCCCTGTGCTTTCTTTTCTCGTATTTCAGCTTCAAGACGTTCAATTTCTGCACGAAGTTCTTCTTTGGACATATTCTTTATATCCTCTGGGATTTCAACTCTATCGTCAATAAAAAGGTCTCCGTTTTTCATTTTATTTCACCTCCCACATTTTTACATCACACATTTCAGATATTTTTTCTATCGCCATAATTTGAGAATCAAATTCATCATTACCATATTTTACGTTTCAGGGACAGGGGTCAGACACCTGTCTCCGCTCTGTCTTCTTTTATTGATTTAGTCAATAACCTCTATTTCGGCTATTTCAGATTCATATATCAATTTTCCAGATGTTGATTCTCTTGTTGGGATTATTCCTATACATTGTTCTGTATCATCATTGTCCTCTGCGGAAGAGTATAAATCTACAAAACCTTTGTGAATAATACCATTTTTATCTTTAATCATTATGTTTTTAAACAAAAACCTTTCCAACTCCATGCTTAATTATCCGCCTTTCTGCAATTTAAATAACATCTGCTTGGAACCGCATGTGTTCTTTTCCTCGCATAATGTATTGTAAATCTGTTAGTACGACTTCCTTTATTAGTTTCTTTTTCCAAATCATACCCTATTATCTTATCAAGTTCTATGGTTTCTTTAATTTGACCGTTACTTTCTGATATATGTATTTTTCCTGTTCCATGCTTGTCATATATAATCTTCTGAAGTTCATCAAAAGAAATTGTGAAATAGCTTTTCCCTCTTTCCTTAGTCGCTTTCATGTGTGGAGCTTGCTTTTCTGGGTTAAGTTGCAGCGTAAGGTCTCCGCGTTCTATCCTGTTCAGCAGAACTCCCTCTGTATTTATTATAACACCGTTTTCATCTTTTTCAATAGGTAAAATCGGCGGCGGCACTTCGTTCACATCCTCAAAAAATGTGCTCATTGTATGCCTGCAATTCGGGTGGAACAGCCCTCCGTTTATTGCGGTGCTCAACAGCGGATAGCCGGACTGTGGGTCTGTACCCCTCGTCCATTGGGGCACGCAGCCCTGTCCTGCGGTATACCGTTCTATCTGCTTCGCGCTCCGGAACACTTGCCGTCGAAAATTCCAAAAACAATTCTTTCAGACAACATATAACGGATGTTAAAAAATATCTGTTGTCTGAATATGCGGAAAATCAAAATACTGCAACAATAAGGCAAACAAAATTGAAGTGAAATATTTTGTTTCACCCCTTGACAATTTGTTTTTGTATTGATATACTATAAATGATTTTTCAAAAGCGATGATAACGCAAAGTAGGTACACCGCATTCACAGAGAGACGGGGTCGGCGGCTGAAAGCCCTGTTGTTTATGCGTTTTGCCGAAATTTCACGTTGGAGCTTGGGTGTTGAATTTTTGTGTAGGCATCCACGGGCAAGACCGTTATATCTTTAATGAGTGTCCGTCTTTTGGCGGAAATCAGGGTGGTAACGCGGATATTTTCGTCCCTGTTTTAAGGCAGAAAGCTTTGAAACAGGGGCTTTTTGTTTTTTAAAATTTATATAAGCAAATGGAAGATGGTTATATTATTCATTAAATTTGCTTTATTACAGTGGAGGTAATAAAATGAAAGAAAAACTCAGTCAAATCAAAGAAGCGGCTGCCGCAAGACTGAAAGAAGCAACCGATCTTAAAGCTCTTGATGCCATAAGAGTCGATATTCTTGGCAAAAAGGGTGAGCTTACGCAGATCTTAAAGGGTATGGGTGCTTTAAGCCCCGAGGAACGTCCGAAGGTCGGTCAGCTTGTTAACAAGGTGCGTGCCGAGGTCGAGGAAATGCTTGCAAAGACGGTTTCCGAGCTTCAGGCAAAGGAGCAGGAAGCGAAGCTTGCAATGGAGACCATTGATGTGACCATGCCGGGCAAGGCGCCCGAAATGGGACATATGCACCCTATGACAACAGTTATTGAAAACATCAAAAACATCTTTATCGGTATGGGCTATGAGATAGCAGAGGGTCCCGAGGTGGAAGAGGCTTATTACAACTTTGAGGCTTTGAACATACCCAAAGATCACCCCGCAAGGGACGAGCAGGATACCTTCTATGTTGAGGGCGAGGGCGATTTTCTGTTGAGAACACAGACTTCACCTATGCAGGTGCGTGTTATGGAAACGGGCAAGCTGCCTATACGTATGATAGCTCCGGGTCGCGTTTACCGCTCGGATGAGGTGGATGCAACACATTCACCCGTATTCCACCAGCTTGAGGGTCTTGTTATCGACAAGGGCATAACAATGGGCGATCTGAAAGGTGCGCTTGCGGTTTTCGCAAAGGAGCTTTTCGGCGAGGATACAAAGGTTCGTTTCCGTCCGCATCACTTCCCGTTCACGGAACCGAGTGCGGAAATGGATGCAAGCTGCTTTGCCTGCGGCGGCAAAGGCTGCCGTGTATGCAAGGACAGCGGTTGGATAGAAGTGCTCGGCTGCGGTATGGTGCATCCCAAAGTCCTTGAAATGTGCGGCATAGACAGCAAGACATACTCGGGCTTTGCTTTCGGTATGGGTCTTGAACGTGTGGCAATGCAGAAGTACGCGATCTCCGATCTGAGATTGCTTTTTGAAAACGATACGAAGTTCTTGAAACAGTTTTGAGTGGAGGTGAGAGAGAATGAATTTACCAATTTCTTGGTTAAAAGAATATGTTGATTTAGACTGCACTACGCAGGAATTTATGGACGAGATAACCCTTTCGGGCAGCAAGGTGGAGAGCCTTACCGTTATGGGCAAAGATATAGACGGCATTATCACGGGAAAGGTGCTTGAAATAGAGAAGCACCCCGATGCCGACAAGCTTGTTGTTACCAAAATAGACGTGGGAAACGGCGAGCCTTTACAGATAGTAACAGGTGCATCAAACCTTACTGTCGGCGATATAGTGCCCGTAGCTATGGTAAACAGCAATGTATATCACGGCAGCGAGCTTGTGAAGATAAAGAAAGGCAAATTAAGGGGCGTTGAGTCAAACGGTATGCTTTGTTCCATCGAGGAACTCGGCTTTACACGTCACGACTATCCCGAAGCGCCCGAATACGGTATTTACGTATTCAAGGACGAAGTGCCTTTAGGTGCGGATGTCAAAGAACTTTTACAGATAAACGACGAAGTTGTCGAGTTTGAGATAACTTCCAACCGCCCCGACTGTTTCAGCATCATCGGTCTTGCAAGGGAAACGGCGGCTACATTCCGCAAGCCTTTCAAATACCCCGAGATAAAGGTGGAGGAAAAGGGCGAGGGCAACGCTGCGGATATGATAAGCGTTGAGATAAAGAACCCCGAACTTTGCCCCAGATATATCGCAAGAGCGGTCAAAAACGTAAAGATAGAGCCGTCTCCGCTTTGGCTGAGACACCGTCTTACAGCGGCAGGCGTAAGACCTATAAACAATATTGTGGATATAACGAACTATGTTATGCTTGAAATGGGTCAGCCCATGCACGCATTTGACATAGACTGCATAAAGGACAGAAAAATCATTGTCAGAAATGCAAACGAGGGTGAAAAGATAGTTACTCTTGACGGTCAGGAACGTCAGCTTGACCCGTCCATGCTCGTTATCTCCGACCCCGAAAAGGCTGTTGCCGTTGCGGGTGTTATGGGCGGCGAAAACTCAATGATAACAGAGGGCGCAGAGGCTATTTTGTTTGAGAGTGCGAACTTTAATGGTCCCAATGTGCGTGTTACCGCAAAGAAACTCGGTTTGAGAACAGACGCATCGGCAAAATACGAAAAGGGTCTTGACCCCAATCTTGCGCTTGATGCTGTAAACCGTGCCGTACAGCTTGTGGAAATGCTCGGCTGCGGTGAGGTTTGCAAGGGCATGGTGGACTGCTATCCCAATGTACGCAGCGAAAGAACGCTTGAATACTCACCCGAAAGCATAAATAAGCTTCTTGGCACAAAGCTTACAAGCGAAGAGATGATAGACCTGTTCAAGCTGATAGAAGTTAAGGCAGACGGCAGCAAGGCTGTTATACCGACTTTCCGTCCCGACCTTGAAGCGGAAGCCGACCTTGCGGAAGAAATAGCGCGTTTCTACGGCTATGACAAGATAGAAAGCACCCTTGCTTCGGGTACACCCACAGTCGGCAAAAAAACATTTGCACAGCAGACAGAGGACAAGATAAAGGGTACAATGGTATCAATGGGTCTTTGCGAGGCGATGAACTACAGCTTTGAAAGCCCGAAGGTGTTTGACAAGCTGAATATTCCCGAGGACAGTCCTTTGAGAAATACCGTAAAGATCTCCAACCCTCTTGGCGAGGATTTCAGCATAATGCGCACACTTACACTCAACGGTATGCTCACAAGCCTTGCAACAAACTTCAAGCGCCACAGGAACGAGCCTGCGGGTCTGTTCGAGATAGGCAAAGTATATATCCCCAAAAGCCTGCCTTTGACCGAACTGCCCTGCGAATATCCCACACTTACCATCGGTATGTTCGGTGCGGATGTGGATTTCTACACCGTTAAGGGTATTGTTGAGCAGCTTTTCTCGGTGCTTGGCATAGAGGGTGATTATGAAGCAAACAAGGAGCTTACCTATATGCACCCGGGCAGAACAGCCGATGTTTATGCAAAGAGCGGCACGGGCAATACACGTATCGGTTATATCGGTCAGCTGCATCCGTCCGTTGCAAACAACTACGGCATAGGCACGGAGGTCTATATCGCTGTTCTTGACGTTACCGAGCTTACGAATTGCGCAAACTTCGACCATATTTACAAGGCTTTGCCGAAGTTCCCCGCTGTTGAGAGAGATATAGCAATGCTTGTAAAAGATGATGTGCCTGTTAAGGCTATAGAGGATGTTATCCGCGAAAAGGGCGGAAAGTTCCTTGAAGATATACGTCTGTTTGATGTTTACAAGGGCAAACAGATAGAAACGGGCTTTAAGTCCGTTGCCTACAGTCTGTTCTTCCGCGCGCCCGACAAGACACTCACCGACGAGGAGATAAGCTCGCCGATGAAGAAGATACTTGCCGAGCTTGAAAGCAGGCTTAATGCAAAGTTAAGAGAACAATAAAAGAGGGGGAGCTTTAAGCTCCCCCTCTCTGGCAAAAAACGGCTGTCTTACTGCGGTAAGACAGCCCCTTTTTATGCAGAATTATTGGTTTTATTCAAAATACCAGCTGTCGAATTCGAGTTCGCCGCCGAATACAAAGTAGATATCGTTTACGCCGCTGATATTTTCAACGGGAACGGTTATATCCGTAAAGCCGTTTGTTGCTGGTATGTCAACATAACCCAAAACGCTGCCTTTTTCGCTGCCTTTGCAAATCTTTATAGCTGCGCCTTTTGAGGATGAGACTTTTACGGTAAGTGTTTTTGCGCCCTTTGAGAAATTCGCACCTTTAACGCCTGTCCAATCGCCTTTTTGAATATCCGTAACTATCGTATCGCCCGTGCCGCGTGTGTTTATGCCGCCCTGACGGTAGATAGCAGATGCCCTTACCCTTGAGTAGGGGTCAAGTGTTTTCAGTGCCGAAACACCCGTTCTGTTGCCCGTTATCCCCGTTATCTTACTGCCGCTTACGGTGATCTCGTTTACCATCGGGCTTCTGTAGCCGCCTTTGTCTGCGGCGATATTATAAAGACTTTCCATTAATCTTGTATGGTAGAATATATATGTCTTGCCGCCGAGCTGTACTATGGAATGGTGGTTATTGCCGCCGCGTCCGTCTATGGCATAAGTGCCCGAAAGCACCTGCCCTGCGTAGGTGTAGGGACCAAGAGGGCTTGAAGCCGTCATATACTGTATTGCGCCGCCGCCCATTCCGTAACTGTTGCCGCTTGTGCTGAAGTTGGAGCAATAGGTATAGAAATAGGTGTTTCCTATCCTGTTTATGCCCGAGTCCTCGAAAAGATATGGCGGTTCAAGTGTTTTCGGCGTGCCGTCAAGACTTATCATATCATTGCCGAGCTTGACAATTCTTGCGGTGCCGGGGTTTGATTCCTTGCCCGAAGGCACACCGCCGCCGAAGCAAAGATAGCCTGTGCCGTCATTGTCAACTGTTACGGCAGGGTCGAAAAGCCAGGTCACGGTGGAGCAGTTGGGGGTGCTGCGCGAAACCAAAGGTCCGTTCAAAGGTGAAGTCCACGGTCCCGTGGGGCTGTCGGAGGTCAGCACGCAGATGCCGTTGCCGCCGTTGCAGAAATAAAGGAAGAATTTTTCCTTGCCGTTTATTGTTTTGTGCGCGGCGCAGGGTGCCCATGAATAGGTCGCCCAGCTTGCGGCGCCGCCCGAACCTGCCGCATTTATTATGCCGTGGTCGGTCCAGTTTACCATATCGTCCGAGGATATGCAGCTTAATTTGTTTATTTGCGAAAAAGTGTTTTTGGTTATATTGCCGCTGCCGTCATACTCCAAAACATCGTTTGTCATATAAACATATACCCTGCCGTTATATTCCATAACACCCGGGTCGGCACCGAAACGCTGTGTCATAAGGGGATTGCCCTCGGATGTGCTTTTAAGCGAGGATGTCGGGGTCACACCCGAAAACAGCGCTTCCATTGCCGCCGTGTCCGTCTGTTGTACGGCTGTGGGAAATTCCGTTATCTCGCCTGTGATAAAGCGCATCACAAGTTCCGCATCCGTATTGTCGATAACATTATCGCCGTTTACGTCTGCCGCCTGTTTTGCCTTGCCCGTGACAGAGCCGCCCTCTGCCGCCTGTTTGATTATAAGCAGGTCGGCGGAGGTTATCACCTTGTCAAGATCGGCATCGCCCAAAATAACTGTGCTGCTTTCCGCACCTATTATTGTTGTGCCCGCGATCGCCGCTATCGCTTCGTCAATGTAGAAGTCGCAGGTGGTCTCGCCCGTTTCCACATAGAGATACAAGTCGGAAGCCCCCGCGGGTATTGTGTAGTTCTTGTTTGCAAGCTGTATCCACTCGCCCTTGAAGGCGGTGACTTCACTTACGGTGCTGTAATGCGTTTTGCCGTCGCTGCCTTTGTACTGTAATTTAAGCGCTATCGGCTCCGTTGCATTGCCGCTTGTGTATTTTGCGTTCACGCTGAAACTGTATTCCGTGTCGGGTTTGTATGTTGCAGTGCTCAAAGCTTTTTGTGCGCCGTTCCATGTGGATGTTCTGCCCGTGACATAAAGGGATCTGCTGCCGACAAAGTGTTCATCGGAACTCAATGAAAGGGTAGTACTGCCCCTGTTTGTCCAGCCGTTTACATCGCTTTCAAAACTGCTGTCGAAGTACCAGCCGTATTGGTTCGGTTCTTCTGCCGTGCTGCCGCCCCATTCGGATGCGGGTATCATTGCGGCAACGGTGTTATAGGCTTCTTTCGGGGTGAAACTGCTGTCGTACAAAAGAGGATCGCTGCCGACATTTTCGTTCATATTCACCCAGGAGTGCGCATCGTCGATACCCCATACGCACAATGCTGTTACTTTGCCCTTGTAGCTGCCTTTGTTTATGTTCATTGCGGCATCGAATATCGCCTTGTATTTTTCCGCCTGCTGTGTCGAGGTATAGGTCGCATTGTCGGTCTTGATGTCTATGTCAAGCTCGGTTATCTGTACCTCACAGCCTATGCCTGCATATTTCTGCAAAGCGGTCCTGTAATTGTTTATGCCCGTGAAGCCCGTTGCGCCGTCTGCCGCGATATGCGACTGCATACCGATACCGTCAAGCAGGCCTTTGTCATAGAGATATTTGCAGGTGGTGTAAATACAGTCGCGCTTGTGGTCCCAATATTCGTTGTAGTCGTTGTAGAAAAGCTTGCAGCCTGTGGGTGCGTATTTTCTTGCGTAGGTATACGCCTTTTCCATAAAGTGGTTATCGCCGTATATCTGCACCCACGGGGATTTTCCGCTGCCGTAGCCCGCATCGCGTGCGCCGCCGTAGTTAAAAGTGCCGTTTGAGTTGAAAGCGGCTTTTTTTGTGTTGTTGGAGTTGTCGCTCACACACTCGTTGCATATATCATAGCAGTAGAGGTCAAGGTCGGGGTACTGCTCCTTTATCAGCGCAAACATATTTTTGATATAGCTTTCCATGCGCTTGTCCATAACGCTTTCCGAAACATAGCCGTTGCTTGCGTTATATCCCTCTTTAAAAAACCATTCGGGGGTCTGGCTGTACCATACCATTGTGTGACCGCGCATACCTATATGGTTGTCGGAGCAGAATTTCATTATGCTTGCCGCACCCGAACCTATCTGTACGCCGACATTTGTACCGTCTGATTTCCACTGAACAAGGGTGGCATCGGGTTTCAGCTCGTTTTCACAGGTGACGGAGTTGAAATCCTTTAATAGTATCGCCGTTGCCTTGCTGTTTGTCATAAGGTTTGCGGGAACTGCCGTACCTACCTTGAAATAAGCCGCAAATTCATCTTTAAGACCCTTGTCGGAGGCTGCGGCATATACTGTTTTTATACCGCTTTTTTCGGTGATGTTTACATCGTCAAAATAAAAATCTTCCGTTGAGTTTGCTGTGATGATAAGTGTCTGGTTTATGCTGCCTTTCGGCGCTGCCGCCTTGGCGGAGATCTCCGTCCACTCATTGGCATTGGCACTTTTTTCGGCTATGACCCTGCTGTTGTATTCGCCCGTTTCGGGGTCGAGCCAGCGCAGTGTCAGGCTGAAAACATCGCCCTTTTCGCTTTTTACTTTTACACTGTATTTATATTTTATGCCGCCGTCAAGGTAAAAGCCTTTTTCGGAAACTGCGCCGTCAAGCGCCGAGGCTCTGTCGGTTATAAGCATACCTCTGCCCTCAAAGCCGTCCGCCGTCTTTATATCCGCCGTGCCGTAGGCGCACCAGCCGTCATATGTCCTCTCGAAGCTGTCGTTTACCGCCGCCTCCGCCGTAAATGCCAAATCAAAGCAGGGAAAGCCCGAAAATACCGTACTAAAGCACACCGCAGCGGTAAATGCCGCCATTATCCTTTTTATTTTCATATCCGTCCCTCCTTACGAACCGCTTACGTATTCTATGCCGACATATTCAAAGGTTATATCGCCCATGTTGGAATCGTAGGTCGGACCCTTGAAAAGCAGACGGTCTGCCGCCTTGTCTGCTGTGAGGATATATTCCTCGGTCTTGCCGTTTGTGACAGTGAACATATCGTTATGTGCCGAGCAACTGTCCGTTGCGCTGTCGCTGAGCCAGCTGCGGCAGCCTGTGCCGCCGTTGTCGGTCATTTTTGCATATACCTTCACTTTTTCGCCTGCGGCTACCGCTCTCGGAAGTGCGAGGGTGAACTGTGATATGTTTTTCATTGTAAGCGTGCCCGCAGCACTGTTATAGCTGCCCTGTGCTATGCCCGTCTTTGAAAGGTCAAGGGCTGTGCCTTTCGGGCTCATATTGTTGAGTATCCATATAACATCGGTCATATCCACCTTGCCGAAAGGCGCGCAAACATCCGCAAGTTCATCGAAGCCTGCGGCAGCATTGTCGGTCAGGATGCGTTTGAGAACAAGGCTTGCATCTGTTTCGTCTACTCTGCCGTCCTTATTTACATCGCCGCCTGCTTTTACCGTTATTGTACCCGAGGTCACGCTTGCGGTGTATAAGCCGCCGTCACCGCTGATGTTTACCGCCGTATTCTTGCCCGAAGCGCCCGAAAACGCCTTTCTGTCAACGGGAATGATGTTTATTTCCGATACACTGCCGACAGCTGCGTTTGCGTTTACCGTACCCGTCACCTTGAATATATTGCCCGGGCTTTTTACAGCATAGCCGCTGCCGCCGTATGTTGCCCAGCAGATGTTTAAATTGCCTGCCGAGGGGTTTGTTTTGTATGAAAACATCTCCTTGTCAGCGCTGTCGCTTTTTGCACGCGCCTTGCCGCAGGGTTCCGCCGATTTTATCGTTACAACGCTTTTGTCATAGCTTACCGCAAGGTCAACTGCGTTCACGCCGCTTGTCGGTACGTCCGTGAGCGAGATATAAACGCTGAATTCCTTTCCTGCGGCTGCGCTTGTGCTTCCTGCACTTATGCCTGCCGTGTCCGCGGCATATACACAAACCGAACCAAGCATAACAGCCGCTGCGGCGATAAAGCCTGCCGCCGTCTTTTTTAACATTGTATTTCCTCCTGTCCTGTAAAAAAATGCAAATACTTTTACCCATTTTAAAATATCTGTAAAAGCAGGTCAATATAACTTATTTACAATTTTATTCCGGTGTTTTTGTGCAAAAAGACTGCGGCGTGATGTTTATGCAGTTTGGTAATAAAATGGCATAATTATGCGTATTGGCAAATATTTTTAACAAACTAAAGTTGTTTTATGGTTGGTTAAATTATTGTTTATGGCGGCATCGCTCCGCTCGCC
>ODAJ012168363.1_pt1 | contig 14037 bp, 9 predicted proteins | sample 1539241 | NCBI WGS metagenome assembly ODAJ01 (sample SAMN02144231, study PRJEB22623) | gut metagenome | biome: sheep rumen | host: Ovis aries | place: New Zealand
CAGTGCAAAAATGGCGTAAAATGTAGATTTTTATTCTGTTTATAGGGTATCTGTATAATTTTCTACAATAAACAGAATAATTGTAGAATTAATATTTTAAACAAAAACAGGAGCATTTCTGCCCCTGTTTTTCTGAGATAATTATTATGCTAAAAGGTTTGTATATTTTGGAGAATCAATAAATTACGCCTGTAACCTGTGTGCCTTCATTGAAGGAATATTTTGCGTGGCTGTCGTAGCGGAGTGCGCTGCCCTTGGGTGCGGTGTTGTCCTTGATTATGCAAGCGTAGAAATTTCCCTTTGCAGAGCTTGCAAGGTCGATTGCGCCGCCCTTGTTGCCGCATGAGTTCTTAGTAAATGTGCAGTTGCGGAATTCGTTGTCTGCCTTGGTCTTGATTGCGCCGCCGTCAGAGGGAGCATAGTTTCCTGTGAAATCTGTGTTGTATGCCTTGATTGTTGAGCTGCCCGAATCACACATGATTGCACCGCCGTCAGAATTACAGCTGTTGTTTGAGATAGTAGCGTCATGGATTTCAAGAGTGCCTTTCTTCATGTATACTGCACCGCCGCCGTTGTCACCGCCTGTGATGTTGCTCTTGTTGCCGTCCATTGTGCCTGTTTTGAGGTAAACTGAAGTTTCTGACCAGATAGCACCGCCGTTGCCTTCGCTTGTATTGTTTTTGATTTCAAAGCCTGTGATTGTGAGTGTGCCGTGGTTGGAGACAGCTCCGCCGCCCTGACTTGTTGTCTTGTTGTTTGACATTGTGATATCAGTCATTGTGAGAGTGCCTGCGTTGTAGAAAGCACCGCCGTCTTTTGCTGTACATTCTGTAATTGAAGTGTGGTCAACGTTGCAAGTGCCGTAATTGCGGACTGCACCGCCTGCGCCGTCAGTCTTGCATCTTGAAATTTCTGTTCCTGTGATAGTGATATCGCCGTAGTTTACCACTGCACCGCCGTTAGATGTGCCGCCGTTGTTGTCGAGTACGCAGTTTTCAATTCTTGCTGTGCCTTCGTTGTATACAGCTCCGCCGTTATTTGAAGCACTGCCTGATATTGTTATATTTTCGATTGTGCATGATGCAAACTGCTTTACGAATACTGCGCCGCCGTTTGCTGTTGTGTAGCCTTTAAGGCTGCCTGTCTGAGATTCGCTGTTGTCTGTAATAGTGAGTTCTGCGCCGCCTTCAACAGTGATTGCGGGTGCGCTGTTGTCTGTGCAGTTGAGTGCAAAACCATTGAGGTCAATAGTTGCCTTTGCGCCTGCCTGTACAACAATGGGCTTGCTTACGTTCATATCTTCTGTGAGTGTAAATTCGCCGTTGCTGATAACAAATCTGTCCTTGTTTTCAAAAGTTGTCTGTTTGCCGAGTGCGGATTCCGTTGTATCTGTCTTTTCGCAGAATGTAAGGAAATTGATTGTCGGGCAGTCTCTGAGTACGGGGTCAACTTTGTAGGATTTGCCCGGTACATGGTGCTGACGCTGTTCAACTTTCTTTATGTCAACTCTTACGGGTTTGAGGTCTTTGCTGTAAATATCGTAAGCCTGAACGCTGTACACATCAAAATACCATGAATCGCCGTAACCGGACTGTCCTATTCCGGGAGTTGCGCCGCCGTCGTCTTCTCTCTTTGATACCTTGCTGTCAGCGAGGATATATCTTGTATCTTCGGGAATCTCAAAGTTTGATTCTTTGAGGACTTCTGCAATGCTCTTTTCGTATGTCTTTGCGTGTTTGAGAAGCTGGTCAAGTGCAAGGGGGCTGTTTGTGCTGTCGTAAGCCGACTGATAACCTGAAACATTGCCTTTTCCGGAGGCTGTCGGGTCACATTTGATTGATGCACAGCCGAGAACTATGTCTTTCTGGTGCTTGTCGAACTGACCGTCCCTGTAAATGAATATTCCGCTGCTCATGTTTTCAAACTTCTCATACTGTCCGAGAACCGTGTTCTGAGTTCCTGTTTCTTCAATATCCATGAAAAGTTTTGTGAGTTCCTTTTTCTTTGCTGCTATGCTGTATCTGCTTGATTTTATCTTGCTGCAAGTATCTCTCATTGAAGCGGGGAGGTGTTCGATAAATTCCTGATAATTGCCTGAATCCTTGATATTTACAAGTGTCTCCTGTGCATCGAGTGAAGCCATTGCAAGCGCATAAGCCGCAGTATATGTTTCAAGAGTGTCTGTTACATATTCCTCAACTTCGTTTTTAGCCTGTCCTGAGAATACTGCACCGTGTTTTACAGCGAGGGAGTAGAGAGTATCATAGAAATTCTGATTTCCCGTGAAATTCTTCTGACCGCTTGTGTAAGAGCCTACTGTTGAGAGAGAGTTTACGAATGTGCCCTTGACGTTCCAAAATTCGTTTGAACCGCATATATCAGCAAGCTGAACAAGTATTTCTTCGTCTGTTGCATCTGAGCTTTCTGCATATACGCCCTGTGCGGTGCTGAATGATGTTGCAAGTTCCTGCATACCGTCCCTGTATGACTTGACATCTGCGATATCCTGCATAGCGTCAATTGCACGGGCAAGATTGCTGTCGGAGTGTTCATTAATCTGGTTCTTTGCATCTTCAATCTGGTTGCTGATTTCTTTGAGCTGGTTCTTTATGTCGGTCATTGAAGGTTCTTTGTTGGGAGCGATTCCGAGAGAATCTGCGATAAGACCGCCGAGAGCCTTTCCGACACCGATTTTATTAAGATAATTTACAACGGGTACGGCATCAAATATTTTTTCTGTTATGTCGGGGAGATTTTCACCGAGCTTGGATTTTCCGAGATTAAAGAGTGAAACAATCTGAGCGTCCATGAAGTCATTCATTTTTGACGGCCAGTCTTTTTCTTTTTCCTTTTCCTCTGTTGTGGGGAGAGCGACTTCTTCAAAAGCTGTTGTTGTAGTTGTTTCAAATTCTGCTTCTGCTGCTGTTGTTGTAACTGTTTCGAGTTCAGATTCTGTTGTTGTCTCTGCTGCTTCTTCATCTGCCTTTTCAGCGATTATTTCTGCTGTCTTGTCGTCAAGGTCGATATCAAAGTCGATTGTGTCGTCGTCCATGTCAACTTCTGTAACATAGCCTGCGGGAGCTGCTACTTCTTCTGCTGCGGCTGCTGCAACGGGTGTCATTGCTGTTGCGAGTGAAAGACCTGCGAGGAGAGTTGCAATAAATCTGTTTGCACCGCCTGCAACATCTTCAAGGTCATCAATATTGAGTTCGATATCGCCTCTCTGAGCCTTAGCCTGCTGTTCTGTGAGGAAGTCTCTTATTTCCTCGATGTCTGAATCGCAGTCATGAGCCTTGAGGAAGTCAGCGAGTTTTTTCTCTGCGACTGCCTGAGTGAGTTCGTTTCTGAGTTCTTCGTTTTTGAGTGCCTCTGCGTAGATTTCGTTAAATTTTTTCATTTTACATTACCTCTTTCATAATCATTTTGTTTTTTTCATTCTGCACTGTTGTTAAGTGCTTCTGTCTATACTTTCGTACAAAGTAACAAGAAAGAGACAGTGCAGAAATGATGAAAAATGTAGATTTTTATTCTGTTTTTCAAAAATGTGTAGAATTTTCTACAATAGACAGAGTATGTGTAGAATTATTTTCTTACACGCTGTCTTTCTATGAGTTTTGCGAAATATCCCCCCTTTGCTATAAGCTGTTCGTAGCTTCCGTCCTCAATTATGCGCCCGTTTCCGAAAACGAGTATTCTGTCACAGTTCTTGATAGTTGAAAGTCTGTGAGCTATGACAATACGGGTGCAGCCCATTTCGTCAAGTGACTGACTTACTTTTTTCTGAGTTTTGTTGTCGAGTGCGCTTGTAGCCTCGTCAAACATCAGAATTTTGGGATTTGGGGCGATTGCACGGGCAATAATTATTCTCTGCTTCTGACCGCCTGAAATTGTTCCCTGACCTTCCGAAACAAACGTATTCATACCCATAGGCATTGAGCGAATATCGTCGGCAATGCCTGCTTTTTCGGCGGCTTCCCACGCATCGGTAACTGTAAGATTGGGGGCTGATATGGTGATATTTGAGTATATATCCCCCTGAAAGAGACCGCTGTTCTGGGTTACAGAGCCTATTTTGCGTCTTAAAGAGCTTAAATCGAGATTATTCATGTCCTTGCCGTCATAGTATACAGAGCCTTTCTGGGGCTTTTCAAAGCCGAGAAGCAGTCTCATAAGCGTAGATTTTCCGCAGCCTGTCCTGCCTACTATGGCGACATACTCGCCTGAATTTATTTTAACTGAAAGATTATTTATAATATACGGAGAGTCTTCCGAATATCGGAAATATACGCTGTTAAGCTCGATATTTCCGTGAAGTTCCGTTACAATTTCCTTATTGTCCGTAATTTCGGGCTGAGTTTTGAGAAAAGGTTCAGCCGTTTCAAACAAAGACCTTATTTTTCCAACTGATGAGGCAATATTTGAGATAGTGCCGAAAGCCCCTGACAGAATACCGCAGACCGCTGCAAATGCGAAGTAATCGGACTGTCTAACACCGCTTTCGACAGCGATAAAGCATATAATTATATTTCCAGTGAGGTTTACCGCCATTGTTATCACCTTACTGAACCTCACAAGGGAGGGAAGAATATAGCTGTCTCTGGCGTTCTGGGCGTAACATTTGAGCCATTTTGCGAAGAAACGCTTTTCAGCTCCTGAGAGTTTTATTTTCTGTATGCCGTTAATCATGCTGTAACCGACACTTGCCTCTGATGACTTGGAAACAGCCTGTTTTCTTGCGGAAATAATCTGAATGAAAGAAACAAGTCCGCTGAAAACGGTATTCACAAGGAGGACAGACAGGGCGGCAGGGGCAAGTTTCGGGGTGAATATAAACAGTTCTATTATGTACATAAGGGACATTACAGCCGGTATACCCGTTTCAAAGAACATACTCAGGATAAGCTCACAGAGGAGGGAAAGGGCGGAGGAACGGCTTGAAAGTTCGCCCGTGGTATGTTTTCGGAAAAAGGTTGCAGGCAGTGAAAGAATACGCATCATTACAGCCGCCTGAAGCCCGACAGCGGTTTTTGTCTTTATCCTTGCGCCCAGTATTCCCGATATTGCCTCATAAATCTGCTTTGAAGCGATAGTGAAGAAAATGCACAGGCTCAGTGAAAAAAACAATTGTTCATTTTTTGATGAAACGACGGAACCCGTCAAAGCTCTTACAATATTCGGAATGAACATACCCGCAGATACTGCAACAAATACCGTTGACACAAAAAACAGAAAATCATTTAATGAAATGCATTTTTGCATATATGCCAGCAAATCAATAAAGGACATTTCCTTTCTCGGAAACGGACGATAGAAGCAATAGGCTTCATTTCGGAAAATATCGGCATTTTTGCGTGAAATCAGTATTTTTTTTCCTGTTTTGCGGTCAGTGAAATGATAGCCCATGAATTTATTTGGAATCAGCGCAACGGGTTCTCCGTTCTTTTTAAAGGCAAATACAGGGCCGTAAGCATCTGAAAACCAACTTTTTTCAAGGATTATGCGTCTTTTCATAAATCCGTGCAGATTAAGGCAATAATCAAGCTTTTCATCATCTGTACTGATATTTTCAGGAATTTCTGCAGGTCTTAGGTGGTAATAAGTCATAATTTCATCAATTGCCTGCTGTACAGCCGTACCATTTTCTGTGCTTTCCGTTGTTCTTTCTCCGAGAATGATATTTGCAATATCAAAAAAAGAATCTTCATAAAGCTGATTGTCCAATTTTTTTCTTTGTTTTATCTGTTCATCAAACCAGCCCAAAAAAATCTCTCCTCACTCATTTGTTACAAGTTCCGCATAAGCACCGTTGAGAGCCATAAGTTCTTCATGTGTGCCACGTTCTTCAATTCTTCCGTTTTTAAGCATAATAATCTCGTCACATTCCCTTATGGTTGACAGTCTGTGAGCGATAATAATGCAGGTTATGCCCCTGTTTCTGATGCTGTTCATGACTTCTGCCTCTGTTTTTGCGTCCAGTGCGCTTGTGGCTTCATCAAGAATAATAACAGACGGGTCCTGTGCGAGAACTCTTGCAATTTCGATTCTCTGACGCTGACCGCCTGAAAAGTTGTTTCCTCCCGCTGAAACCCATGACTGATAACCGCCGTTTCTTGCCATTATATCGTCATGTATCTTTGCATCACGGGCAGAAAGTATCATTTCAAAATCCTCAATGGAATTGTCCCACATCTTGATATTTTCGCCTATTGTGCCGTCAAATAGGATAATTTCCTGATTTACGGAAGCGACTGAGCCTGTCATGACTTCACGGCTTATTTCGGTTCTTTTTTTGCCGTCAAAGAGGATTTCGCCTTCCCACGGGTCATAAAGTCCGAGTATGAGCTTTGAAAGGGTGGATTTTCCGCAGCCCGACATACCGACAAAGGCGACAGAATGCCCTTGTTTTACGGACATTGAAAAATTTTTGATGACAGGCGGGGAAAGTCTCGAATATCCGAAAGTTAAATTATTTATTTCTATATTCCCCATTAATTTCTTGCTGTTTTCCTCGAAAGCAGGGCAGTTTACTACATTGGGGTCAGGCTGGGAGTACATTACATCGTCAATATACTCCATCTGGGTATTCATTTTCTGAATTTCCCTCGTAGTCTGGGCAAGAGAACTCACAGAAGAGAGATATAGGGCAAAAAATCCCTGAAACATCTGCAAAGAGCCGAGCGTGAAATTTCCCTCCATGACAAAATGAATACCGAGCAGAAAAATTATATAATTGGCAATATTGGAGAAAAACAGGAGTATTGCATCAAAAAATTTATTCATTTTGTAGAATTTTACCATATTTTTATTTACAGATGCCTGATAGCCTGACCATTTCTGAAAGAAGCTGTCCTCCGCACCGCCTGATTTTATTGTCTCAATCATTTCAATGCCTGAAATCGTTGTTGAACTGAGTTTTGTGCTTTCATACTGCATGACCCTTGTAAGGTTGGCTCTTCTGCCTGATATGACAGCCGAAACAAGCATATTGACAATCAGAGTGCCTATTCCGACGGCAGTCATAATTATATTTTGCCTGAGCATAATTAAAAGATATACAATAATCATTGACGTGCCTGCCGTAAGCGGAATCAGCCTGCTTATGATGATATGTGATATGTTTGAATTTGTATCTTTCATGGCATATATATCCGATGTGCCTCTCTGAGTGAAGAACTCAACGGGCATATTCAGAATTTTCCACATATAGGAAATATTTTCGGAAACTGAAAGCTTGCATTCGGCTTTAAGGCTGTACATGGTCTTTATCATTTCGGCAGTCAGGCGGGCGAAGGCAATCACAGAAGAGAAGATTACAAGCGGAATCAGCCAGTCTGGATTTCTGCCTGTCAGGAGTCTGTCAATGAATATTCTTGACATAATGGGGTCTGTGAGGGCGAAAAACAGCGAAATAAAGACGGAAATCATAATAAAGGCGACTGCCTGACCGTCTCCCGTTATTCTTTTTCTGATAAATTTTGAAGCACTTCTTTTCCGCTCGCTCTGCCGGAAATCTGAGGAGGGGACGGGGACAATGACAACTCCCGTAAATGATTTTTCAAATTCTTCCTTTCCGACTTTTATAAAACCTTTGGCGGGGTCGTTGATATATGCAAATTTTCCTCTGAATCCGTTCAATACAACAAAATGATCAAAATTCCAATGAATTATGCATGGAAATTCTCCGTTTTGCCTGATACTTTCTGCTGAACGGCTGAATGCCTTTACTTCAAAGCCGTAATTTTCGGCAGCCCTGCATATATTTTTTGCGTTTGAGCCGTCACGGGAGACACCGCAGGCGGAGCGCACCTGACTGAGCGGAACCCATTTGTTATAATATGCCATTATCATTGCAAGGCAGACAGCACCGCATTCGAGGTATTCAAGCTGCATTATGACGGGGACTTTTGCTGTTCCCTTTTTCACAGAGGATTTAATTTTACTCATAAGGCTGACAATCTCCTGTTATTCAAATAAAAAGTCAATCGGGGAAATATTCTCGATTATGATATCCGCATCATACATACCGTCCCTGAGGTATACTGGAGCAGAAGCTACAGTTCTTCCGTACTCGTCGCTTCCAACTGATGAAATTCTGTATTCTTCGGAATTTATACGCATAATCATTCCGTTTTTCACCTGACCCCTGCTCTGATCCGTAATTATGACATTTGCAGTTCCTTCACTGACAACGGCGATAACTTTCTCGGAAGTTTCAAGATGTCCTGCATTGCTCCATACAATCAGCGCAGCGAGAAGAAGTATCATTGCCAGAATGACAAGCCACGTTGAAGGGTTGGTAATTCTCAGGTAGTCCGTAAACTGTTCGGGAGCGGACATTTTTTCAAGGGACTGTTCACTGAATATTTTCTTGTTATTTTCCATTATTTTCTCCTTATACGGGCAGATAAATATGAGTATATTATACATTAAATACTATTTTTTGTCAAGTCAAAAGAAAAAATTTATGAAAAAAAGTTAAAATTAATATAAAATACGGGTTATCGGAAGCATAAAGGTTTCAAAAAATTTAACGAATCGTCTTTCGGGCGCAGGCGGGCATATAAAAAATTTTTTGATATTCGTTTCTTTTTCTGTTGTTCTTATTTCCTGGAGTTTCTGTAAATGAAATTTCTTCTTTGTATGGTTAATCGTTTTTCTTACAATAAAATCCTTTTTCTTTGAAAAATATATTTTTATGTCTAATCTGATTTCTTAAAAATAACTTTTCTCTTTGATAATCAATCAATTCTTTCTGTTCCAAATTTTTTTCCTGTTTTGAATTTTTTTGAGCAGCGGAGCTGCCTTGATAGATAGACTTGATAATAAGCTTGATAATATTCTTGATAAGATTCTTGATAACGGCATAAAAAAAAAGGCTGTTTTTCGGGTTTTTTGGAGGCAATAGGTGAGAATTTCAACGATGATAGGTGAGAATTTCAACGATTAACGGTGAGAACTTCGACGATTAAAGGTGAGAACTTTGACGATTAAAGGTGAGAACTTCAACGATTCTCAACATCACTTTCAACACTTTTCAACAGGTTTTCAACAGGTTTTCAACATATGGTGAGAATTAATTATTTCTTCTCACCTGTTGAAAATGTTGAAAACTTTTTGCCGAAAAGTGAGAATAGCCTTGACATTCTCTCACTTATGTGTTATAATAGTTTTATCATAATTTTTGAGGTGATTACTATGGCTTATTTAAAAGGCAAAAATGACGAAATAAAGGGAAATCTTGACCCGAAATATCTTGTTCAGAAGGCTGACCCCCTTGTTCTTATGCGTACAGTACCGTTCTCTCTGGGCGAACTGAAAATGCTTGATACTTATATCAGCCGTATCAATGCAAAAGATGATACACACCGTACTGTTATCTTCACAAAAGAAGAATATGAACAACTTATGGGGCTTAATTCCGTTGATTACCGTACACTGGAAAAAAACGCAAAAGGATTGCTCGGCAAAATTGTAACTCTTGAAATGCCGAGGAGGTCTTTCTTTAAGTTTGTTCTGTTTTCAAAAGCTTATTATCATCTTGACAAAAACGGCAAGCCGATTATAGAAATAACCTGTACTGAGGAAGCAAGGGACTTGTTTTTCTGTATCGGCAAATATCATTATTTCAGCTATGCACTTGAAAATGTCATCAAGCTGACCCGCAAGTCAAGTTATCTGCTGTACCTTCATATACGCCATAACCGCTATCGTGGAGAATGGGAAGTGCCTGTTGAAGAACTCAGAGATGTTATCCTTGACTGCAAGGGGCAGGAGTCTTATCATGAATACAAAATTTTTAAACGTGATGTCTTTGACCCTGCCGTAAAGGAGATAAATCAGAAAACAGACTGCCATTTTACCTATGAACCGCTGAAATGCGGGCGCAAGATAGTAAAAATCAAGTTTATCTATCAGGCAAAATCTCAGGAAGAGCTGATATCTTTCGATGAGATGATTAACAAACAGCTTCTCTGCGATGAATCCAAAGATGTATACGAAGAGGAAAAACAGACCCAAAACGAATACGGCTACAACGATGAGCCTCAGTACAATGGCGAATATGCAGATGATGACGAAGACGAAGACGAATATGACGACGAGGACGAAAAATGGGCAGAAGTATACGGCTCTGTAAGGCTCGCCACTCTTGCATCAGGCTGCGGCTATGAGTTTGGTAAGCCGCAAATGGAACAGATAGTAGCCGTTCTCAAACGTATTAATATTCCAAGAGATAACCTTACGGATAGTCTGACATGGGGCAGATATGCGTATCTCAGAGAAAAATATGCCACTCTGAACGCCGAAGAAGCCAGAAAAGCACAAAAAGGTCAAAAACCAATAAAGAACCGTTTCAGGTATTTTCTGAAAATGCTTGAAGCTGACGCTTTCAGACCTGCTGCATACTGAATGTAAAATACCTAAAAATCACCTCTTCTGAAAAATATGCGTTTAAATGCCGTTTTTTGACACGTTAGTTAAAAATGGTATAGTTATACTATGAGTACCTCTAAAACGTCATATAGAGTATTCTGAGAGCATTTACGGCTATTCTGTATGATGAAAAAATTTTTTCAGTACCTTACAGACATAAAAAACTGAAACTTTACCTTTTCTGTACGCTGAAACGGATATTAGGTGACTCGAATATGACGTTAAATATAAGAAAATGTCTTACATTCGATGAATTCGCATATAAAATTAAATCTGAAAACAAATTTTTCAAAACCGAAGAAAAAGCAGCATAAAAGAAAACACGGGACAAATCCCGTGTTTTTTGTAAACTTCTGCTGTCCCTCGCCTGATAGACGAAATTTCAACTTGACCCCATATCGTCAATATATTTTTCAAACTGCTCATAATCTTCAAGGACAGTTTTTTTATTTTTGACCGTCTGTTTATTGTCAGATATTTTTTTTATTGGCTGTTTTTTTATGTAAATCCGATTTTCATTTTTCAATATCAAGATTTTCTGTCCGTTCTGACAGCGTTTTCAGCGTTTTAACAAGCGTTTCCCTGTCATGGAGTAATAAGTCATTGGCATCTTTAAAGCCACCGTATACGTCATTCTGAGCCATTATAAAGGGGGTATCGTGTTCTTTGCAGAGAACAGCCAGTTTTTCAGCCGCTTTTTTTCCTGCGGTGTCGTTGTCCATGATAATTATAAGCCGTGAATGTATCCGTTTCAGAGAGATTTTCACTCAGTCAAAAAGAAAAAGCCTCATACTGCTGAATGAGACTTTCTCCACAACATCATTTGAGGAAGGCTATTGCGTCGCAAGGGATATTGCCGAAAAATACGGTGTTCAAAAGCTGCGAAATAGTGAAATTTTGGGCAAATCAGGGCTTGAAATGCTCTGCAAACTTCTTGAATGTGATATTTCAGAAATTATTATTACAGTTGTAAAAAGCGAGACTTCCAATGGCAGACAGAAGCAGTCAATTGATGCCGAAGTCTCCATTTTATAGAACGTATCCGAAAAGAAAAATCAGAGTACGCAGGATATACAAAATCGGCTATAATACGTCGGATTTCTGTTTTGCTGACAGCGATTCTGATTTTTTTCTTTTTTTAAATGCATCCATATTAGTTTCCGATTCAGCTGTCATATCCGGAATTTCCTGAAACTGTTCTCTCAGCACTGTCAGAAAAGCATGAGCCAGACAGGATAAAGTGATATGCTTATACCAGCCGTCGTAACTTCTTACTTCATATTGGTCAAGACCGGTTTCTCCCTTCATTTCTGCAAAATTCATTTCAATTGTCCAGCGGATTCCTGCGGTTTTTACAAATTCTTCAAGCCTTGTTTCCGCGTTTCCGTATGCAATATATGCACGAACTTCTGTTTCATCAGATAAGCTCCTTCTGAATATCAGGTATTTTTTATGCTCACTGTCAGCGCAGTTGACTTCTATGGACTGCCATTGAAATCTTTTTTCTCCTTTTGTGCCGTCTCCGGTACTGATTTCTGCCCACTTCTCTTCATCAAGCTGCTCTCTGACTGCTTTCACCGGATATTGTCTGAACCCAATCCGGAAATACTCTTTGCCGGATACTGCAAACATATACTTTTTATTCTTTTCTTCCAAATATTTCTGTATGTTCTTATCTGCTCCGTACACACTGTCACCGGCTGCCCATTCAAACGCAATTCCGTTTTCATATGCATGTTTTATCATTTCCAGTGCCATCTCCGGCTTGGTTCTGAACTCGCAGTTATCCGGTATTCCTGCTTTTCTGCATCTTTCCCTGTCATCTGTCCACTGTCGGGGAATATACAGTCCTCTGTCGATACAACAGAATTTATCATTTACTGCATAATTCATGAATACTCCTATCTGACAGTTTTCTATTTTTCCTGCTGTTCCGCTGTATTGTCTCTGTACTCCCGCTGACATTTTTCCCTGTTTCAGAAATCCTGTTTCATCCATAACAAGTACGGCTGATTCATCCTGAAATTTTTCTTTTACATATTCCCGCATCACTTCTCTAAGTTCATCAGCACTCCATCTTCCTCTATATATGAACTGCTGCATTTTATATGGGGTGCTTTCTCCCAGAACTTCTGACATCTGCCATCCGTTCTTCCTTTCTGCCCTACTTAGCAGTCCTTTCATATATTTTTCTGCTTCATTCAGTCCGGATTTACTGTAATAGCATTTTTTCATCCTACTTTTTAATTCTTCCATTTCTTTTTCTATTGTTTCATATATTATTTTTTCCATTTTTCATCACCTTCTTTATTATACCACATTCTTTTCTATTTTACAACTGTAATATTATTGAATATGTACCCGAAACAAAAAACGAATAACAAAAAAGCCGCCTGCGATATTGCAAGCGGTTTTCTTTATGCTGTCCCTCGGAACTCTTAATACCAGTCTTCAAGCTGTAACCCTTCAACACGTTCAAATTCCCTTGTATTATGAGTAACTACAATGAGATTTTCAGCCCTTGCATGAGCAGCAATAAGCATATCCATTGTGCCGATTGGAGTGCCTTTTTTTCGCAAATCCGCACATATTTTGCCGTATTCGACTGCTGCCCCACTGTCAAACGGGATAATATCTACAATTGACAGAAATTTTAACAAAGAAACTGCATTCTTCTCAATATTTGCACTTGCCTGAACTCCATACTCCAACTCGGCAAGAGTTATTGAAGAAATTGCAAGCCCCTGCTGAAAGTTCTGCTTTATTTTTGCTATTACATTCGGATTATTTTTCTGGGCATAGATACACATATTTGTGTCAAGCATATATTTCATAATATTTCCCTTTCAGCCTGAATTTCGTCCCTGCGATTATCCATCGCCTTGAAATAATCGTCTGTAAAGCCGTTCACACCCTCCATAAAGGTTTCCCACGCTTTTTCTTTCGGAACAAGCATAACAGTATCACCAATCTTCTGAGCATATACTTCTGTTCCGGCAAAGCGATATTCCTTCGGAAGCCGTACCGCCTGACTGCTGCCGTTTGTAAATAATTTTGCTGTCAACATAAACAACACCTCCTGCATTAAGTATATACTGCAATATATATTTTGTCAAGAGGTTTTTAAAATTTCCTGAAAAGTCCGACTTTTTCTGTGCTTGCTAATGTGGATTTCGGACTTTTATTTCGTAAAATATTGCGGAAGCACCTGTACAGTATATCCGTGTAGCTGTCAGCCCTGAGAGATGTTAATTACCCCGTATTTTTTTGCCGCCCTCGGTCAGACTTTGGACAGCTCTTATTAGGGTTTAAGGGGTAGCCCTTGCAAGCTGTATTGTGATAATGTAATACACAATACCGTGCTTGCTACTTTTCAAAAGACTGTTTTCAGGCAGTTTAAACTTCATCAAAGTTTATTAAAAAATCAAATAAAAATCAGCCGTGCAGGAGCTGAAGCATGACTGAAAAATATATGTCATTTATTTGGTTGCGGACTTTGCATATTTTATCCAATCTTCGGCAGAATACCCCCACTTCTAAGCGAAGCGAAAGTGGGGGATGAATGCCGATTGTTTTTTTACTGAAACTATTGACAATCAGTAAAAT
>ODAJ012140794.1_pt1 | contig 14036 bp, 9 predicted proteins | sample 1539241 | NCBI WGS metagenome assembly ODAJ01 (sample SAMN02144231, study PRJEB22623) | gut metagenome | biome: sheep rumen | host: Ovis aries | place: New Zealand
ATCCAGGGAAAGGCATCCCAGTAGAGGTCGGGATCCTGCCCCGTCTTTTTTGCGATGTGCGCGGCGATCACGATGCCGGTCAGCATCGCGGCCGCGATCAGGATCCCGTAGAGGGCGATCCCGAAATTTCCGATCATGATCGTCTTGGGAACATTCCGAAGATAGATACCCAGATTCGGAAAGGCTATATCCATATCTCCCATCATCTGCTGCATAGATCCACCTATTCAGTCTGCAATACACTTAATCTATAGTATCGTAAAGGCTCTGAGACGAGGAGTCGGGGTTTACTTAATCCCCTTATCCCATCTATTCCTTAAACATTGAAGCGGAAAAGGATGACGTCGCCGTCCTTGACGACATAGTCCTTGCCCTCCATGCCGACCAGGCCCTTCTCGCGGGCGGCCGCGAGAGAGCCAAGCTCCAGCAGGGTCTTGTAGTTGACGACCTCGGCTTTGATGAAGCCGCGCTCGAAGTCGCTGTGGATCTTGCCGGCGGCCTGGGGAGCCTTGGTGCCGATCCTGATCGTCCAGGCCCGGGTCTCGTCCTCGCCGGCTGTCAGGAAGCTCATGAGGCCGAGGGTCGTGTAGCTGGCCCTGACCAGCTTGTCCAGACCGGCCTCCTTTACGCCCAGGTCCTCCAGGAACATGGCCTTCTCATCATCGTCCAGCTCCGCGATCTCGGATTCGATGCTGGCGCAGATGACAAAGACCTCGCTTCCCGTCTGAGCGGCATATTCGCGGACCTTCTGGACGCCCGCATTGGAGGCCCCGTCGTCGGCCAGGTCATCCTCCGCCACATTGGCGGCATAGATCACCGGCTTGTCGGTGAGCAGATTATAGGTCTGGAGCCATTTCTCCTCATCCTCCGTCAGGCCCTCCGCCGTCAGCAGGGAGGCGGGCTTTCCGCCCTCGAGATGGTCGCGGACCTTCTTGAGGAACTCCATTTCCTTTCCGGCCTCCTTGTCCATCTTGGCCGTGCGGGCCACCTTGGAAATGCGTCGCTCCAGGACCTCCAGGTCGGCGAAGACCAGCTCCAGATTGATGGTCTCGATGTCCCGCAGAGGGTCGACGCTTCCGTCCACATGGACCACGTTCTCATCCTCGAAGCAGCGCACCACATGGACGATCGCGTCCACCTCCCGGATATTGGCCAGGAACTGGTTGCCCAGGCCCTCTCCCCTGGAGGCGCCCTTGACAAGGCCCGCGATATCCACAAACTCGATCACTGCGGGTGTGACCTTTTTGGAGTGATACATTTCTCCCAGAAGCCTGATCCTCTCATCCGGCACGGCGACCACGCCCACATTGGGGTCGATCGTGCAGAAGGGATAATTGGCTGCTTCCGCCCCGGCCTTGGTCAATGCGTTGAAAAGTGTGCTCTTGCCTACATTCGGAAGTCCGACGATACCCAGTTTCATTTTATTCCTCTTTTCTATTTCTTTGTTTAAAAAGTCCACGATCCGTGGCAGGTCCTTCCCATGATACAACATGTATTCACAGTCGGGCAAGCTTTTATAACCGTTCACGCCCTATCGAGGGCGTGTTACTGTAACTTATAACCCACACAAAGACAGAGCCCGCTCACCGAGCAGACTCTGCCTCTGTGCATTATTTCTCTGTGAAAGGCTTTTTCAGCTGAAGGCTTTAGCTCCCGCAGTCCGGGCGGGCCCTCAGCTCCGGCCTGCCTTACTGTTCGATGTCAAGAATATCGACAAATCCGGTGACGTCAAAGATCTCCATGATGTCGGCATTGACATTGCAGATCTTCATGCTCCCCTGCTTGTTCATGATCTTCTGGGCGGAGAGGAGGACGCGGAGACCGGCTGAGGAAATGTAGGCCAGGTCCTTGAAATCAAAGGTGAGGTCCTTGATCCCGTCCATGGAAGCGCGGAGCTGCTCCTCCAGCTGAGGGGAAGTGGTCGTGTCGAGGCGTCCCTCGAGAGTGACAACGAGCTTGTCTCCATCCAGATTTTTATTAATATTCAGCATGTTCTTCTTATTCCTCCTTCAGACCATTTTATATTTATTCTGACGTAAACTCAATCGGGTCGGGATGTTCATGATAATCTTGTATCTGTGTTACAGTTCAGGCCCACCTGAAAATTCGAGGCGTTTTTCGCGGTTCTTTCGCGAAAAACCCGAGTTAAGCGGCGCGAACACACTTGTGAAGCAAGTGTGTTGTGCACGCATAGCGTATTGGAATCACCGCGCGCAACGTTACATGTTCACGCCCTTCGAGCGGGCGTGAACCGTAACGTTTCTGTTCAGCACCCCGCAGAAATGGGTATCGTGCAGGAGCAAAACACCTGTAATGCACGATCATAGATGCGTAAGCATCTATGACTGCGGAGACGCTGAATAGTTACAAATAATATACATGAATTTAAATATAATTTCAATCATCCAGCCTCTGTCTCTCGACAAGCTGCGCAAAAAGTCCGTTCTTTGCGATCAGCTCCTCATAGGTGCCGTCCTCGACGATCTTTCCGCCCTCCAGATAGAGGATGCGGTCGCAGTTTTTGATCGTGCTCAGGCGGTGGGCGATGACGATGCGGGTGCAGCGGAGCCCGTCCAGGGCCTCCGACACCTGGCGCTGGGTCTTGTTGTCCAGGGCGCTGGTCGCCTCGTCAAAGATCAGGATCCTGGGCTTTGGAGCGACGGCCCGGGCGATCATCAGCCTCTGCTTCTGTCCGCCGGAAATGCCTCCCTGGCCCTCGCTGATCAGGGTCTGCATGCCCATGGGCATGGCCCGGATATCGTCGGCGATCCCGGCCATCTCGGCCGCCTCCCAGGCCTGGTCCATGGTCAGCTGGGGGGCTGAGATCACGATATTGGAATAGATGTCCCCCTGGAAGAGGCCGCCGTCCTGGGTCACCGCGCCAATCTTTCTGCGCAGGGAGTGGAGGTCGATCCTGCTCATGTCCTTGCCGTCATAGTAGATCGCACCCTTTTCCGGCTTCTCAAATCCCAGCAGCAGGCGGACCAGGGTGCTCTTGCCGCAGCCGGTCCTGCCGACCAGGGCGACATATTCGCCGGCCCGGATCTTGAGGTCCATGTCGTCCACGACATAGGGCATGCTGTCATTGTAGCGGAAACAGACATTGCTGAGCTCGATCGATCCCGACACGCTGGTCAGGATCTCCTTGCCCTCCGCCATCTCCGGCTCCGCCTTGAGGAAGGGCTCGGCCATCTCCAGGACCGGCTTGATCTGGGCGATCTCCAGGACGATGCCGGCCAGGGAGGAAAAGGCTCCCATCAGCATGCCGTAGGCCGCGTTGAAGGCCAGGTATTCGGAGGGCGTCACCCGGGTCTGCACCGCGATGTAGTAGATCACGATGGTCCCGGCCAGGGACACGGCCGTCTGGATCGTGGAATTGATCCGGATAAACATGGGGGGATTGTAGGTCATGGCCGCGCCCTTTGAGTAGGCCTCGGCCCATTTCGCGAAGGCCCTCTTCTCGGCGCCCGCCAGCTTGATCTTCTGGACACCGGTGATCAGGGCATAGGTCAGACCGCTCTCCTTGACGTTGTACTCCATGGTCTCCCTTCTGCGCCTCATTTCCATGAGGGTCGTGAGCAGGGTGATGACCACGGTGACGACGACGATCGTGATGGCCGGGACTGTCAGGGCCGGCGCGTACTGAAAGATCCTCGTGATATAGAGGAGGGAGGTCAGGGAGCTCAGGCCGGTCGACAGGACCGTTCCCATCAGCAGGGAGCAAAGCTGGTTGACCGACTGGCTTCTGCTGGAGAGCTCACCGGAGCTGTACTTTTTAAAGAAGGGGGCCGGCAGGCTCAGCAGCCGCATCATCATGGCCGAGTCCACCGGAATGGAGGTCTTGGTCTGGAGCCTGGTCTGGGCCAGGTTGTTGGCTGTATCCAGAAGCCTCCCCGACACCGCTATGCAGACCATAAAGACGGCCGTCCCCCACAGGAGAGAGACATTGCCGCTCTCCATGACGAAGCTCGTCAGGATCTTGGTGACGCCCGGCATCATCATGCCGACCGAGGTGGCCAGCAGGGACAGGCCCAGGATCATGGCGAAGTCCCCGAACCCCAGGCAGCCCTTGAGATAGAGCAGAAGGTCCGGGATCCCGATGGCCCTGAGGGGGAGGGGCTTGTAGAAGCAGATCGCCTCTTTGGCGAACTGGCCCGCGTTGCCGCTGTTGACGGAGACCCTGCCGCCGGCTCCGTCGCTGTGCCAGTAACCCATGAACTCCCCGGGCAAAAGAGCCACGGGCAGTCCGTCCTCCCTGCGGAAGGCGATCACAGGCCCGAAGCCGTCCTTGTACCACTTATCCTTCAATTCGATCCGCCTGTACATGAGGCCGTGGGGCCTCAGGGCGTATTCCAGCTGGTCCTCCGGCTCCTTGACGGAATCCGGTATTTCCGCCGGCTTGAAGTGGTAATATTTCAATATTTCATCGATCGCATGCTTCGTGACGATCCGTTCATCCGCCAGCGAGCCGGCATCTTTGCTGCCGACGACCACAGAGGCCATCCTGATGATCGATTCCTCGAACACATCCTGGTCGTGCTGCTTTCTCTGCCTGATCTGTTCATCAAACCAACCCAATCCGGTACCTCCTTTCCCTTTTTTCAGTCATTTGAGATCAGCTCGGCGTAGTGTCCTCCGCTGGCATACAGTTCTTCATGTGTTCCGCGCTCCACGACCTTGCCGTGGTCCAGGACGATGATCTCGTCGCAGTCCCGGATGGTCGACAGGCGGTGGGCGATGACGATGCAGGTGATCCCGCGTTCCTTGACAGCCTTGACCAGCTCGTATTCCGTCTTGGCATCCAGGGCGCTCGTCGCCTCGTCCATGATGATGATGGAGGGGTCCTGGGCCAGGACGCGGGCGATCTCCAGCCGCTGTCTCTGACCGCCGGACAGGTCTTTGCCGCCCTCGATCAGCCTGCCCTGGTAGCCGTCCTTCCGCTTCATGATATCGTCGTGGATCTGGGCATCTCTGGCCGCCATGATGATCTCAAAGTCCTCGATGGAGTCGTCCCACATCCGGATATTGTTGGCGATGGTATCCTCAAAGAGGATGATATCCTGGTCGACGACCGCCAGGGAGCCCGTGAAGACGCTGCGGTCGATCTCGTCGATCCTTTTCCCGTCAAAGAGGATCTCGCCGCTCCAGGGCAGATAGAGGCCCGAGATCAGCTTGGCCAGGGTGCTCTTGCCGCAGCCCGAGGTGCCGACGAAGGCGACCCGGGTGCCGGGCTCCATGGTCATGGAGAAATTCTCGATCAGGGGACTCCCCAGCCGGGAATAGCCGAAGGTCACGTTTTTGAGCTCAACCTTTCCGGTCAGCTTATGGTAATCCTTACCATCCGTGAGAGGCTCGTCCTTGACATGCACATCGTCCGGATACTGCATGACGTCCTCGACCCGCTCCATCTCCGTCCGCATCTCCTGGAGGGTCTGGCCCGCGGAGACCAGGGTCATGGCAGGCTCCATAAACCTGGACAGAAAGCCCTGGAAGAGCAGGATGGAGCCCAGGGAGAACTTTCCCTGCATGGTGAGCTGGACACCGATGACCAGGACTGCATAGTCCGCGATCGTGGAAAAGAAGGCGGGAATGACACCCAGAAAGGCCTCGACCCGGGCGGCCTTGACCTCCTGGGAATTGACCGACGCCTGGTAGCCGGCCCATTTTTCAAAAAATCCGTTCTCGGCGCCGCTGGCCTTGATGGTCTCCGCCATCTGGATACCGGAGACAGTCGCGGCGGCCAGCTTGCCCGCATCCCTCATCTGGACGCGGGTCACGTTGATCCTCTGGTTGGAGATGATCCGGCCGACAAAGGCATTGATCACCAGGGTGGAGATACCGACCAGGGTCAGCAGGGGGCTGAAGCGCAGCATAAAGACCAGGTAGACCACCATCATGATGGAATTGAGCACCAGCGGGGTCAGGGTATCCACGATCGTGCCCGCTATATCGGCGTTGGTCTCCTGCCTCATCTGGATATCGCCGGCCATTCTCTGGGAAAAGAATTCCATGGGGAGCTTGAGCACCTTCCACATATAGGTGGAATTGCCGATCACCGCCATCTTGCCGTTGATCTTGAGGGCATAGATATACTGGGCCGCCCCGACGACCAGCTGCAGGATTCCGACTCCTGCCAGGAGAATGATGAAGGGCATGAGAAGCTCCCTGTTCTCCCCCGTCAGAAGGCGGTCCATATAGAAGCGGGTAAAGCCCGGGTTGATGATCCCGAACAGATAGGAGATCAGGGTGGTCATGATGACAAAGGTCACCGCCGGCCCCGCGCCCCTCAGCCTGTTCATGGCAAATTCCAGGGTGCTCTTGCGCTTGCCGCCCGGCTGGAATGTTTCGGAGGGCTCCATGAGCAGAGCGATCCCCGTGAAGGACTCGTCAAATTCCTCCATGGTGACCCTGATATTTCCGCGCGCGGGGTCATTGAGATAGACATAGTTTCCCTGAAATCCGCAGCAGACGACAAAATGGTTGAAATTCCAGTGCACGATGCAGGGAAAGATCCCGTTCTCCCGCAGGCTCTCGGGCTCAAAGCGGTAGCCGTTGGCATCCAGCCCGTAGTTTCTGGCGGCATAGAGGATATTTTTTGCATTGGAACCGTCCCTGGACACGCCGCAGTCAAGGCGGACCTGCTCCAGGGGGATCCACTTCTGATAATAGGCCAGGATCATGGCCAGGCAGGCGGCGCCGCACTCAAGGGCCTCCAGCTGCATGACGACCGGGACCTTCGCTCTGCCTTTCCGGACCGGCTGTACAATCGTATTGCTCAAAATGAAAAGCCTCCCCTGTCAGTTGAATAAGAGCTGTATGATCTTTGTCTGTCTGTATCCCACCTTGACATCGTAGGTTCCGTCCGGGACATCGGCGCTGGCCGCGGCGATCGTCCGCCCGGCCGCGTCCCTGCCGACCGATTTGACTGTCGTCTGTTCATTCCCGACTGTCACGGTCATGCCGGTCTCGATATTAGCCGCGGTCCTCTCATCCTCAAAGGAAATCGTGAGGACGCCCCCCTCAGCCTTGGCCGTCCCGTTCGCGTAGCTCTGGATCACGGCAAAATTGCTCCAGATCAGGAGTCCCGCCAGGAGCAGGATCACAGCGCCCAGGATCAGCCAGGTGGAGGGGTTTGTGACACGCAGGTAGTCGTTGAGCTCCTCCGGAGAAGACAGCCGGTCCATATTTTTTTTCCTGAAGATCGAGTTGTTTTCCATATCTCTGCCTCCCCCCGCTTAAAAATCCTTGCGGATCGTCAGAATATTCTGTCCGTACTTGTAGGTGTATTCCATGACATCCACGCTCTTTTTGACCATGAAGATCCCCAGACCGCCGATCTGCCTCTCCTCCGCGGAGAGGGTGATATCGGGATCCAGCTTTTCCAGCGGATTGTAGGGCATGCCGCGGTCGGAGAAGGTCACCTTGATGGACCGGGGCTCCTCCTGGATCTCCGTCCGGATGGTCACGTCTCCGCTGCCGGGAGCATAGGCGTAGCTGGCAATGTTTACAAAAATCTCCTCGACTGCCACATCGATCTGCATCTGATGCTTCATGGAGCAGCCGCGCTCCTCCAGCTGACCGTCAATGAAGTCCAGTACCTGCTGCAGATTCTCTGTTTTCGCTTCCAATACCAGCTCCTTCATAACAATCTCCTTGTTATTCTGAGGTCCATAATATTTCATACACAGCATCGTGATATCATCGAACTGAACAGCGTCCTTCACAAAGGCCTGGATCCCCTTCATGACATTCCTCAGGACCTTTTCAGGCGCTGCGTCCGGCTCCCTGTTGAGGGCCTGCAGCATGCGGTCCGTGCCGAAGAGCTCCTCCTCGCTGCTGGTCGCCTCGGCGACTCCGTCCGTGTAGACAAAGAGGCTGTCGCCGGGGTGGAGCTCGAAGGTATGCTCGCGGAAGCGGATGCCGGAGATGGCGCCGACCGCGGGGGAATGGCGGTAGGTGATCAGCTCATAGCCTCCGCCGGCCCGCCGGATCACAGGGTGCTCGTGGCCCGCGTTGGCTGCGATCCCCTTCCCTGTGGAGATCTCCAGTATGCCCAGCCAGACCGTGACAAACATCTCGACCTCGTTTCCCTCGGTCAGCTGGTTGTTGACCCTGGAGAGGGCCATGGCCGGACTGTCCCCGCTCAGGACCCTGTTCTTGATCAGGATCTTGGCGATCATCATGAAGAGGGCCGCCGGAACGCCCTTGCCGGAGACATCCGCCATGACCATGGCAATGTGGTCGTCGTCGACCAGGAAGAAGTCATAGAAGTCTCCGCCGACCTCCTTGGCCGGCTTCATGGTGGCATAGATATCGAATTCTCTGCGCTCAGGGAAGGCCGGAAAGATGCTGGGAAGCTGGCTGGCCTGGATGGCCGTCGCCATGCTCAGCTCCGCTCCGATCCTCTCCTTTTCCGCCGTGATCTTTTTCACCTCGTCCACATACTGGACCGTGCGGGCGGACAGGGAGGCAAAGGCCTCCGCCAGGACCTCGATCTCATCGTCCGTCCTGTAGACATCCTCCATGAAGAACTGGGGCGTTTTCCCGGTCAGGCCCGCGATCCGCCTGGTCATGATCCCCAGGGGCCTGACGATCCTTTTGGCCATGATCAGGACACTGACCGTCCCGGTCACAAAGATCAGGAGCAGCAGCAGGAAGATGGTCCAGGTCGACCTGGAGAGGGCAGCCCTGTAATCGTCAGACGCATCCGCTAAAATGGTGTCGTACTGCTTTTCCATTTCCCGCATGGACTGCTGCGTATATTCCTTGTCCACTACGGAGATGACGGCCCAGCCGACCGTATCCAGGCTGGCTCCCGCCGCGTATTTCTCCTCTTCGCCCAGGTGGATCACTCTGACATCCGCGGTGCCTCCGAGGGCCTCTTTCACAAACTGTCCCAGCTCCTCATACTCCGACTCTCTGAGATCTTCCGCCGCATCCGCGGTCCGGACCTGGAAGATCCCGTCCTTTTCCGGAGAAAAGATCACATGGCCCTGCTGATTGACGACTGCGACAAAGCTTCCCTCCGACCCCGAGCTGTCGACAGATTCAGCCAGGTCGTCCAGAAAGAGGTCCGCACCGGCGATGGCAGCGATCCTTCCATCGACATATACAGGGGCCGCGCAGACGATGCCGGTCCTGCCCGTGAAGGTGTCGCTCTGGACATCCGAAAAGAAGGTCTTTCCCTCCTTCATCGTATCGGTATACCAGCCCCGCTGCCGCATGGGGATGGGGATCAGGTCCCCGTTTTCATCAAACTTCTCCTCGGGCCGGTCATCGACATAGACCATGGTCCCGCGTTCGGTGGCGATAAAAAAGGAATTGACATTGGCATCGGCATAGAGGGCCTCCAGAGTGCCCGACAGGTTGCCCAGAAGGCCGATCTCGGCCGCTGTCTCCTCCTCCCCGATGTCGACCCCCTCCTCGGTCAGAAGCTGGGTGCAGATCTGTCCCTTCCGGGAGGGATCCGGGAAGTCCACCTTCCTGGCGCTGTAGCTGCCGGCATCGGCATAGAGCTCCGCCGTGTAGCCCGCCAGGAACTCCACCCTGCTCTTGAGATCATGAAAGATATTGTCCGCCACCGCGGCCTTCATGTTCACGTCGTTGCCCAGAGTCCCCTCAATGACCTGCTGCATGGTCCTGCCGGAGATCTGTTCGATCGATTCCTTCTGCCGCAGGCTGGTCTCCTCCGTGACCCTGGTCAGGTTGCGGGACTGTACCCCGATCACGGCTGTAAAAGCCCCTGTCACCAGGATCAACGTGAACAGAAACACGTTGAATATCTTGTTTTCGATCCCGCCCAGGACCAGATTCATCACTTTTTTCATATAGTATTTTCTCTGAAGACGAGCGTGCCGTCCTCCTTCATCTCATCCACGATCGCCAGGCTGTAGAGGTCATAGCCGGCTTCGCGCAGGTTCTTTCCTCCGCACTGGAAGCCCTTTTCGATGGCGATCCCGATGCCGGCCACCTGAGCGCCGGCCTGCCTGCAGATATCCAGAAGCCCCTGCACAGCTTTTCCGTTGGCCAGGAAGTCGTCAACGATCAGGACGGTGTCGTCCTCGTGCAGGTACTGCTTGGAAAGAGTCACAAGATTATCGACATTATAGGTAAAGGAATGGACGATCGAGGTGTAGAGGTCCCCGTCCAGGTTCCTGCTCCTGGACTTTTTGGCAAAGACCACGGGGACGCCGAACTTGCGCGCCGCGGGAAAAGCGACCGCGATCCCCGAGGATTCCACGGTCAGGACCCTTGTGATGTGCTTGTCCCTGAAATGATCATAAAAAGCCTCCCCGATCTGCTCCAGAAGCCCTATATCCAGCTGATGGTTGAGGAAGCTGTCCACCTTCAGTATTTCGCCCTCTCTGACCTGCCCGTCCTTTACGATCCTCTCTTCCAGAAAATTCATGCGTATTCCTCCCTGCTGTATAAAAAGCCTGCTGTCATGCCGTAAATATTCCGAGGGGTAAAAGGTCTTATTTATCGAGCTGATAGAAGCCGATCTTTTTATAGACCTTGCGGAGGGTCTTGTTGGCGATCCAGGAAGCCTTCTCCGCGCCCTCTCTGTAGATGGAATTGAGGTAGGCCTTGTCGGCGATCAGGCGCTTTGCCTCCTCGCGGATGGGAGTGAGGGTATCGACGACCGCCTCTCCCACTGCCGGCTTGAAGACCCCGTAGCCCTGGCCCTCGAATTCCCGCTCGATCTCCGCGAAGGTCTTTCCGGTGATCGTCGAGTAGATGTTCATGAGGTTGGCGACGCCGGGCTTGTTCTCGCGGTCATAGCGGACGCAGTTCTCGGTGTCGGAATCCGTGACGGCCCTCTTGAACTTCTTCATGATCACATTGGGCTCGTCCATAAGGAAGACACAGCCCTGGGGATTGGACTTGGACATCTTCTGGTCGGGCGTCATCAAACCGTAGATCCTGGCCCCGACCTTGCTGATAAAGGGCTCCGGCACGCGGAACACCTCGCCGTAAATATTGTTGAAGCGGTTGGCGATGTTCCTGCAGAGCTCGACATGCTGCTTCTGGTCCTCTCCGACCGGCACATAGTGGGGCTGGTAGAGCAGGATGTCCGCCGCCATCAGCGAGGGATAGGTGAAAAGCCCCGCATTGATATTGTCCTTGTGCTTTTCGGACTTGTCCTTGAACTGGGTCATGCGGGTCAGCTCGCCGAACATGGTGTAGCAGTCGAGGACCCAGCCGAGCTGGGCGTGGGCCGGCACATGGGACTGCAGAAAGAGAGTATTCTTTTCCGGGTCCAGGCCGCAGGCGATGTAGATGGCCAGCATTTCCAGAGAACGGCGGCGGAGCTCCCTGGGATCCTGCCTGACCGTGATCGTATGCATGTCGGCCATAAAATAGTAACAGTCGTAGTCATTGACCCGGTCTGCCCAGTTCTTGATCGCTCCCAGGTAATTTCCCAGATGCAGGTCTCCGCTCGGCTGGATCCCTGAAAGCATGATTTTCTTTTCGTCACTCATAATGAAAGATACTCCTCCTGTCCTCATTGTTCATTCACTGCCGGATTGTCCCATCTTAACACGCGTAAAAAAATTGTGCAACACGGGTCAGATCAGGAAGCTGTCCTTCACCGCGTTATTGAGGGTCCACATGCGGTTGAAGGTATCGCCCTGGATCCTGAAGAAATGTTCGTCCGCATCCGGGAAGATCCGGGAGGTAAAGACGGCGTCGCCGTCGTTGACGAAGATCTCGACCGAGCTGCTGTCGACAAAGATGCGCAGGTGCTGGAGGCCGTTCTCCAGGGGCCTGGTCCGGCTCTCGCCCTCGGATTCATTGAAGCGGATGTGCATGCCGCTCCTGTCGACCGTGATCTCCTTTTTGTCCTCATTATAGATAATGGCGAGGCCGCCCTTTCCTTCCCTGTCCGTGAACAGGTCCAGGCGCACGTCCCCCCTCCTGCAGTCCAGCTCGACCTCGGCCGCGGCGGGGAGGGCAAAGCAGCCGGCCTCATTCGCGGCCGCGGGATCCCTCAGGTTGATCTTTTCGTCGCGGAGCTTTTTGAGCTCCGGCAGGGGCTGCTGGATCAGTCGGCGGCCCCGGACCGTCAGCTCGCGGGGAAGGGTCAGGCAGCCGGCCCAGTCCTCTTCGTCCGTCGGATAGGCGACATCCGGCACCCCCATCCAGGCGATCAGGACCGCCTTGTCGGCGTCCTGCAGGTTGTTGGCGCAGGCGGCCGCGTAGGAGTCAAAGCCGAAGTCCAGGACATGGAAGGCGCCGTCGGGCGTGAAGGTCAGGCTCTCCCAGTCCATGTGGCCCAGGATATAGCCGTTGTGGTTCTGGCTCTGCCCCCTTCCGGGCAGGGTCAGGTGCTGGGGGCACAGGAGGAGGACATCGGTCCCGCCCAGGTGCTCGATCGAGGGGCACTCCCACATATCGCCGAAATTCTCAAAGCCCGGAACCTTCAGCTCCCCCTCGAAGGTCCAGCCGTGCTGCAGGTCCTCGGAGGCATAGACCAGCACGCAGCCCCGTTTGTCCAGGGTCTGGGCGCCTATGATCATATAGTACTTGTCCTGGTCGGGCAGGCGGATGATCTTGGGGTCCCTCTGGTGCTCGGTATAGGCCGGGTTGGCGCCGAACAGGGGGAGGGGGTATTTTTCCGGCCAGCCGTCATTGCCCAGCCTGGCCAGGCAGGTATAGGCGTGCCTGGTCCAGTCCGCGTCCCTGTGGTTTCCCGTATAATAGAGGTAGATCTTGTCCCCGATGGGCATGGCTGAGCCTGAGTAGACGCCCTTGTTGTCATAGCCGTCCTCCTGGTCCGGCAGAAGGCAGACACCCAGGTTCTTCCAGGTCACCAGGTCCTTGGAGACGATGTGGTACCAGTGCTTGAGGCCGTGGACAGCCCCCCAGGGGCACCACTGGTAGAAAAGATGCCAGCGGTTGTCATGCCAGACGAAACCGTTGGGATCATTCATCAGCCCCGTCACGGCCTGGTTGTGGAAATGCTGGCGGTAGACGGAAGCCGACACCTTCCGGTAAAGTTCCTCCAGTTCCTGCGGGTCCTTCAGATAACGGTATTTTTCCTCTCTTGTCCACTCCCTCATGATGCCCCTCCTTTCCTTCCTGAATGATTTGATAAATAGTTTTATTCTTCATCGCCCAAGACCCGCTGGCGAGTCTTGAAAAAATACTTTTTTTATGTCAGAACAAATTTTTCGATGATCTCGCCGACGCCGCCCTCATCGTTGTCCGCCGCGGCGATATAGTCGCACTCTCCGCGTATGCCGTCAAAGACATTGGCGACGGCCGCGCCCAGTCCCGCGGCCCGGATCATGGACAGGTCGTTGACATTGTCGCCGATCGCGATCGTGTCCTTGATGTCCACCCCCAGGATCTGCGCCAGCCGCTGAAGGCCGGCTCCCTTGCTGACTCCCTTCTTGTTGAATTCCAGGTAGCGGTTGCTGGAATAGCTGAGCTCGCACTGGTCCAGGAGATCCTCGACCTCCCGCTCCAGAGGGTTCAGATAGCTGTAGCCGTCCTCGTGCTCGTAGATGACCTTGATGATCTGCTGCCCCTCCAGGAAGGACAGGTCCTTCGCGTCAATTTCAACATAGGTCTGCCGGTTGTTCAAAAACTCCTTCTCGTCCTCGTTGATCCCGTAAATGTAGACCGTATCCTGCGTGTATACATGAATACAGACTCCGAAGTCCAGTCCCCTCCTGTAAAGGGCATCCGCCAGTTCCCCGGAGATCCCCTCCAGATGGAGGACACGGTTTCCCCTGTTCTCGGTGATCACGCTGCCGTTAAAAGAGATCGAGTACTGGTCCGGCAGGTCGTAAAGGCCCAGCTCCTGCAGGGTATTCTGGAAGGAGAGATAGCCTCTGCCGGAGGAGCAGACAAAGCGGACGCCCCGGTCTGCCGCCGCGCGGACCGCCTCCACATTTCTCCTGCAGACGCTCCTGTCCGTACTCAGGAGGGTCTCATCGAGGTCACAGGTGATGATCTTATACACTTTTCGTTTCCTTTCTTTTAATAATGCATTCCAAAAGGCCGTCCGGTCCGCGCCTGCCGGGCCT
>ODAJ012184111.1_pt1 | contig 14035 bp, 15 predicted proteins | sample 1539241 | NCBI WGS metagenome assembly ODAJ01 (sample SAMN02144231, study PRJEB22623) | gut metagenome | biome: sheep rumen | host: Ovis aries | place: New Zealand
CAAGCCCGCAGAAGGATGGCGGGTGACGGGTACGGTCTATGGCAGTTGGGTGAAGCAGGGAGCCTTCCCCTACGCGCAGGTAGCCACCGTCACGATCTGTTATAACGCTCCGGGGAGTTACGAGCGGATAGCAGTCCTACCCTCACTCCGCGCGGAGTACAAACGGGACGGATGGAGGCTGGAGACGAGCGCGAGTTACCAGTTCATGCAGGACGACATGCGGATGGACAACGACTACACGGCAGCGGACATCTTTGTACTCCGCCAGACCCAACGCCAGCATAACGGTACGCTGGACGCCTTGCTCCGCGGGCCGCAACCCTGCGAGTGGTACGAATGGACGGTAGGTCTCAGCGCGTTCGTCAAGACCAATGCCATGCAAGCACCGGTGACCTTCATGCGCGAAGGCATAGAGGAACTGATCTTAGGCAACGCCAACCGCGGGATACAGAAAGTCTTCCCCGAGGACTCGATTGACATATCCAACCGAACACTGCCTATTCCCTCCTCTTTCAGGCTTCTCAATGCGGGCGTTGCAGCATACCATCAAAGCCATTTCCATTGGGGGCAATGGCACCTCAACGCGGGCGTGCGTATAGATTATGAACACGCGCGCATGCGCTATCTCAGTACAGCGGATGTGAACTACCGGTTTACGATGCTCATGAGCGAATACGAAACGGTCCACACGGAGATCCGCGGCGTGCAGTCCCGATCGTTCATACAAGTGCTGCCGAGGGTGGCGGTCTCATACGAGGACAGTTGGGGTACTGTCTATGGTTACGCAGCCAAAGGCTACAAAGCCGGCGGATACAACCCGCAGATATTCAGTACCATCACCCAGAACCAGGTGATGACCGACATGGCTGCCGACATGGGTATGCACCTCAATATAGCCGATCCGCGGTATTCGGATATAGCCATCACTTCGTATAAACCCGAGCGGGACTGGACCTTCGAGATAGGCACCCATCTCACGCCCGTTGCCGGCCTTAAGATCGATGCGGACGTATTCCACATTCAGTGTTTCGACCAGCAAGTGACGGTCTTCCCGAACGGCAAGACAACGGGCCGGATGATGGCGAACGCCGCACGGTCAAGGGTCTGGGGAGCTGAAGCGGCAGTGCAGTACCGCTGGGCGGAAAACAACTGGTACGGGATAATAGACGGTTCGTACGGGTTCACCGATGCGCGGTTCATCAATTTCAACGACGGTATGGGCGACTACTCGGGTAAGTTTATTCCCTACGCTCCGCAACACACAGCGCACGCGCTGGTCTCGGCAGGATACGAGGTAGGGCGCAAATGGCTCAAGAAAGTGTCACTCGGACTCAAAGCAGACGGAATCGGACGGATCTATTGGAACGAGCAAAACGACTGTTCGCAACCGTTCTACGGACTCCTGAGCGCAATGGTCAATATCGAATGGGACTACGTTCGGCTTATACTATGGGGCCGAAACCTGACGGGCACGGAATACGACGTGTTCTATTTCCGGTCGATGGGTAATGACTTCCTGCAACACGGCAAACCCCGCGAACTCGGAGTAAGTGTACAATTCGAACTATAATCACATAAAATTAAATATTGACATGAAGAAATTCTTTTATTTGGCAGTTGCCGTTACGATGTTGGCGGCCTGCAATCAGAACAAGCCGGATAGTCCGGAAGAACAGAAAAAAACGGAATTTGCGAAAGCGCATGTTTTTGAGGTATTGGGAACGAACACCGTACCGAGCGAGAACTATACGCAGGATAGCGTGCGCGCGGTGGCATTCCTGACCGATGCGGGTGCGACCATCGAACTTTACGGTGTAGGGTTTTCCGAGCGGATGCCGCTGACCATCGACATGAATATTGAGGGTATTGACTATTCCCGCCACGGTTCGACGTCGATCACACTTGCGGGAGACAGTATCGCGCCGACGATGGGGGGCAGACCGTTCGATCGTTACATGATCACCGGTCTGAAGGGATATATTACCGCGGATTCCCTTGTTTTCACCAACAACTACGGCAGTTACGAGAACTGCAAGTTCGCCGGTAAAGTCGTAAAGATGGAAGAAAAAGCTCTCAATACAAACGACGCAAAATGAGTTACGAAGGATTATTATTAGGTGCCAGCGCATTCCTATGCATCGGCATTTTCCACCCACTGGTGATCAAAGCGGAATATTATTTGGGGGTTAAGTCATGGTGGGCGTTTTTGGCTATAGGTCTGATAGCCGCTGCCGGTTCACTAGTTGTAAAAAACCTGTATCTCTCTATCTTCCTGGGGATCTTCGCCTTCTCCGCATTATGGGGCATTGGTGAGGTCATTAAGCAAGAGCAGAGAGTAATGAAGGGCTGGTTCCCTGAGAACCCGAAACGCAAGGACTATTATGAACAGAGAAGAAAAGAATTAAACCTTCAGAAATAACAACATGATTTTCCTTACATCCCCAAAAATGGTGATTTTGGGCTCGCTCACTTGCTTAAATGAGATTTTTTTTGTAATTTTGTAGCCGATTTTACTAACAATAAATACAATGTACAAGGCTACAGATAAAATTTGTGATCTCATGGCGCATGAGGAAGATGCGATCCAGATTATCAGCCGCTTTGGGCTGGAGATGGGTGTTGGGGAACAAACGATTGAGCAGGTGTGTTCCGCGCACGATGTGCATACACCTACATTTCTGGCGGTAGTAAACTATAAGGTTTTCAAACAGCATGCCCAGGCAGCGGACATTGACCTGCCAACCCTGCGGCGGTTCTTGAATAACGCCCATGCCTATTTCCTTGATTTTCGTCTGCCACGGCTCCGCAGGTCGTTGATAGAGGCTATTATCCCCGCGGATCCCACGACGAAGATCCCGGGGTTGATTCTCCAATGCTACGACGAGTTCGTGGATGAGATTCGTACCCATATTGAGCATGAGAATGAAGGTCTATACGAGGAGCACGCTCATGATGACCAGCGCATAACCGACAAACTCACGGAGATCAAGAACTTGATCATCAAGTACTACCCCGGAGTAGTCAACGGTCACAGTTCCGCCATCACTTATCTGCTCATCAGTGTCATGAGTGACTTATGGCACACGGAGCAGGATTTTGCGGATCATTGCGCAATCGAGGATGATATCTTACGCCCGGCACTTGCCCGCGTGAAAGGCGAGCGGACCAAAGGACACAAAATACTAAGCCGCACAGCACTCACCAACCAAGAGGAGCTATCTGACCGTGAGCGCGACGTACTGATACAGGTAGTACGAGGACTGAGTAACAAAGAAATAGCGGACGTTCTCTGCATATCAATGCATACCGTCATCTCCCACCGCAAAAACATCACCCGCAAACTCAATATCCACTCCACTGCGGGTTTGACGATTTACGCGATTGTCAACAAACTGATTGATATCAATTCCCTGGAATAATCAAAAAAGGAGTCACTGATGTGACTCCTTTTTTGCGGTGCGGACGAGACTCGTCGTCGGAAGCGGCGATCCATGATTACGTTACTGCGTAACTTATGTAATGGTCGCGTTTCCTCCTCTCCCCACAAATTAAAATTTGCGGGGACCCCATGAGAGTTCGAGTCAGACCATCACACGAAAAAACGCAACCTCTCAAAAGAGAAATTGCGTTTTTTGCGGTGCGGACGAGACTCGAACTCGCGACCTACGGCGTGACAGGCCGGTATTCTAACCAACTGAACTACCGCACCTTTCGCGCGAACTAAGGCTCAATACGATTCGTGACTGCGTCACTCATATGAATCTTCGCCTTGTTCTCGCTCTCCCCAAAAATTAAAATTTTCGGGGACCCCGGTTATGGGGATTGTGGTGTACAATCTGTAAAGATCGCTGCTCTGTTTTTCAAAAGCGCTTAAGAAGCGATTTTTCTCGGCACCAAGTGCCTTCGATTCAAAAGCGGGTGCAAAGGTACTGCTTTTTTCTGGAATACGCAAATTTTTTAGCACTTTTTTTTCAAAAAAATGCATTTTCTGCCTTTTTGACCGCACGATGTGCCGATTTTTGGGTCAAACGGCGCTGATGGGGAGTCATTTTCGGATTCCGATAGCGATTTCGACGAACGTCTTTACCGGTAATAATCTCATACCATACACACGCCGCTGTATATCGTCCATATACATAGTTAAGATGATAACCGTCGCGGCAGAGAGTATCGCCGAGTTTGGTAGCTCGTGCGTTCTGGATAGCCAATCCGCATGGAACAATGACATATTTTCCTTTTGGGCATTTTCCGTTTAACATTTGATACACGTAGCGTGTGCAGGACTGAATACTATCCCACATTTCCTGCTGGTCATTATGATACCTCGGAAAAGCAGGATGGTTGGCGTCGGCGGCATACGCCCATGTCTGCATCCAGCATAGTTGCGCGGCAGGTTGGTAATGACGCACGGTATCAATTAACATGGAGAGCCAAGGCTCATAAGAACTCTTGATACCGGAGTCGTGGCTCGCTTGCTGAAGAGAAATATAGTCATATGTACCGTCCCTGAGTGCCTGACGGAGAGTAATGGTGTCCTTGACTATTCTGGGAACTGCGTTGGTGCAAACGCGGTGCGAATACACAGCAGTGTCGCGAAGCAGGAAATCCGCGTGTTGCGCCAGCGAACAGCCTCCGTAATAGAGGTTGTGGATCTCCACTTGCACCCCTTTCGCATCGCAGAGCGGCACTAACTCTTGCTCCACGGCATCCCAGGAAAATGAGTTGCCGATACACAAGATACGGATGACCAAAATTATTTGTAACAAATGACTCATAGTACTCTTTAATGCGCTTCGAGCCAATTATTCCCCACTCCGCATTCGGCAATCAAAGGTACGGACAGGTGTACGGCATTCTGCATCTCGGAGACAACTATCTCTCGCACGCGTTCCGTTTCCTCACGCGGCACGTTGAAATTCAATTCGTCGTGTACTTGCATAATCATCTGCGCACGGAGATTTTCCTCTTTGAAGCGGCGGTGAATGGAGACCATCGCCATCTTGATGATATCCGCTGCAGTCCCCTGGATAGGCGCATTGACCGCATTGCGCTCGGCGAAAGCACGCACTGTCGCGTTATGGGAATGAATATCCGGCAAGTACCGTTTGCGGCCAAAGAGAGTCTCTGCATACCCGCGTTGCCGCGCCAGTTCTTTCTGGGACTCGATATACTCAATCACGCGCGGGAATGCCGCAAAATAGTCGTCTATGAGTTGTTTTGCCTCCGACCGGGAACAATCAAGTTGCTGCGCCAGCCCGAAAGCCGATATGCCATAAATAATGCCGAAATTAGCCGTTTTCGCCTGGCGTCGCTGGTCTTTGGTCACTTGGTCTATCGGCAGACCGAAGATTTTTGCCGCCGTGGCTGCGTGGATATCTTGACCGTTACGGAAAGCTGCGAGGAGATGCTCGTCCTGGCTGAAATGCGCCATGAGACGCAGTTCAATCTGGCTGTAGTCAGCCGAGAGAAAGACGCAGCCCTCATCCGGGATGACCGCCTCGCGGATAAACCGCCCGCGCTCCGAACGGATAGGCAGGTTCTGGAGGTTCGGGTTAGAACTGCTTAACCGACCTGTAGCCGTGACTGTCTGGTTGTAGGTCGTATGGATTTTTCCATCCGCGGCGATATAGCCCGGCAGGGCGGAAATATAGGTGGTTATCAGCTTGCTGAGCGCTCTGAAATCCAGAATCAGACCGACTATCTCGTGACGGTCTTTCAGTGCCACCAGCACTTCCTCGGAAGTCGAATACTGTCCGTTGCGGGATTTCTTGGCTTTGGTATCCAGCCGGAGTTTGTCGAAGAGCAGTTCGCCGACTTGCTTGGGGCTGTTGATATTAAAAGTTTCTCCCGCGAGAGCGTATATACGGGACTCTATACCTTTCAGTTCCTCGCTCAGGGCGGTTTCCGCCTCTTTGAGTTTGGAGACATCGATTCGCACCCCGGCACTCTCCATTTCACGGAGAACAGGCACCAACGGCAACTCTACCTCGTTGTACAGATTCCATAGATCGGTATCCGCCTTGAGCGCATCCCAGTCCGGCTCTTTGTACGGATTGAACGCCACCTCGGGGTTCAGCAGGTACTGGCAGAGGCGGTTCTCGATGGTATCGAACGTATTTACCATTTGATCATTGGGTTCCTCCGTAGCGGCAAAGAGATCGAGTTGGTTAGGGTCTGCTGGTTTGGCAGGTTTTTGGGGAGATTTCTGAGAACTCTGAGCATTCGGAGTACTCTGAATCCCCGGAGTGGTAGGTGAGAGTCTGCGCAGGAGGGTGTTGAACTCCAGCTCGCGGTAGAGGGCAATCAGCGCCTCAAGGTTCGGTTCTTTCTTCGCAAGCAGCGCCTCATCGAGGGTGATTGGAACATCGGTACGGATAGTTGCGAGGAAACGGGAAAACTTGATCTCTTCCGTCTGGCTCTCCACCTTGGTTCGGAGTGCGCCTTTGATCTCATCCGTATGAGCGAGCATGTTGTCAATCGATCCGAACTGCTGCAGAAGCGATACGGCGGTCTTCTCCCCTACTCCTTTGCAGCCGGGGATATTATCGGATGCGTCGCCCATAAGCCCCAAGAGGTCTATTACTTGTTCCTGTGAAGAAAGACCATATTTGGCACAGACCTCCTGCGGTCCCATTAATTCGAAACCTCCGGTATGCCGCGGACGATACATGAAAATATGATTGGACACCAACTGACCGTAGTCCTTGTCGGGCGTAGCCATATAAACCTCGAAGCCGGTCTGCTCAGCCTGTTTGGAAAGCGTACCGATTACATCGTCCGCCTCAAAGCCGGGGATTTCCAGAATCGGGATATTCATCGCTCCGAGGAGCTGTTTGATTACGGGCACAGCCTTACGGATATCTTCCGGAGTCTCGGGGCGTTGTGCTTTGTATTGTTCGTACGCCTCATGGCGGAACGTACCGCCGGCGGGGTCAAACGCAACACCAATATGCGTGGGGTTGATTTTCTTAATCAGATCTTCAAGGGTAACGGCAAAGCCGAAGATGGCAGAGGTATTTTCCCCTTTGCTGTTCATACGCGGTGCTTTAATGAACGCATAATACGCCCTGAAAATCATCGCGTAGGCATCAATAAGAAGCAGTTTTTTCATGGTTTACCAGTTAATGGGCTGCAGCCCGTTCTTAATCAGATAGTTGTTTGCCGCGGAGAAATGTCCGCACCCCTCGAATCCGCGATAGACGGAAAGTGGCGAAGGGTGCGAGGTTTGGAGCACCAGATGTTTCTTGCGGTCGATGAACTGTCCTTTGCGCTGGGCGTACGATCCCCAGAGCATGAAGACCAGATGCTCGCGTTCTTTATTAAGCGCCGCGATAGCTGCATCGGTCAGTTCTTCCCACCCCTTGCCTTGATGGCTGCCGGCTTTATGCGCCTCTACCGTCAATGTAGCATTGAGCAGTAACACTCCCTGCTTCGCCCAACGGCGCAGGTCGCCGCTTTGAGGGATGGGAGTTCCCAGATCCCGGTGGATCTCCTTATAGATATTTACCAGTGACGGCGGTATTTGCACCCCGTCCGGCACCGAGAAAGAAAGCCCCATTGCCTGTCCCTCCTCATGATAGGGGTCCTGGCCTATTATCACCACTCTGACGGCATCAAACGGGCAGGAGTCAAAAGCATTAAAAATCAGACCTGCCGGAGGGAAACACCGACGGGTCTGGTATTGGGTACGGACATACGATGTGAGGAGTTCGAAATAAGGCTTGTCAAACTCCGGTTGTAACACGCGTTGCCAAGATGGTTCTATCCGTACATTCATTAGTCAACTATGAGCATTGCATCGCCGTAATCGCCAAAACGGTAACCTTCTTTCACAGCCGTTTCGTACGCGTTCATAGTCTCTTCAAAGCCTGCAAAAGCAGCGACCATGAGCATCTGGCTCGATTGCGGCATATAGAGGTTTACGAAGAAGTTATTCGCTGCCGTAAAGGTGTAGGGCGGGAAGATGAACTTATTGGTCCATCCGTCATAAGGCTTGAGCATTCCGTTTGTACCGGCCACACTCTCCATGGCACGCATCACTTCGGTACCTACGGCACATATGCGTTTGGCATTCATATGTGCTTTGTTCACCGCCTCGGTCATTGCCTGGGGGAGAATGATTTGCTCGGACTCCATTTTGTTCTTGGTCAGATCTTCCACATCAATCTCCTTGAAGATACCAAGGGAGACATGGCTGGTCATGAACGTGGATTCAATGCCGCGTATCTCCATGCGTTTGAGCAGCTGTTTGGAGAAATGCAGACCGGATGCCGGTGCGGCTACCGCTCCTATCTTGTCGGCAAAAACAGTCTGATAGCGCTCGGTATCCATATCCTTGACCGGCTGGTCATGGAAGAGCTCGGTGTATTTCTCAAAGGTCTCTGCATCCATCGGACGATGAATATATCTTGGCAGCGGTGCGCTACCGAGGGCGTAGAGACGAGGCACGAACTCTTCGTTGTCATAGTCCGTAAGGAAACGGAAAGTACGTCCGCGGCTGGTGGTATTGTCAATCACTTCCGCAACGATAGACGGATCTTCCTCAAAAGTTATCTTGTTTCCGATACGGATCTTACGCGCAGGCTCTACGAGCACATCCCAGTAACGGTTCCGGTGATTCAACTCACGCAGGAGGAACACCTCAATCAAAGCGTTTGTCTTTTCCTTATGTCCCCAGAGACGTGCGGGGAAAACTTTTGAGTCGTTGAAGACAAAGAGATCCCCTTCGTCAAAATAGTTTACCAATTCGGGTAAGGTCTTATGCTCTATGTCGCCCGTCTTCCGATGCAGTACCATCATACGGGCCTCATCGCGATATGAGGCCGGGAATTGGGCGATTTGTTCCTCCGGCAGTTTGAATTTAAACTGGCAAAGGCGTATATCATTGGATTTGTACATATTCGTATTCGTTCAGTTTTTCTAAAAAAGTTTCTATTGTATAACAGTTCTCTACGCGCGTATCGCCTACCCGGGTGCGCCGCAGGGCGATCAAATGTGCCCCGGAATTCAACCGCTCGCCTATATCTCGTGCCAGAGCCCTGATGTAAGTGCCTTTCGAGCATACTATGCGCAGGGTGAGTTGCTTTGTTTGCCCATCAAAAGCGAGCACCTCAATTTCATCTATCACCAGAAGTTTGGGCTTGAGTTCCACCGTTTCCCCTTTTCGTGCAAGCTGGTAGGCACGTTTGCCGTTGATCTGAACAGCGGAGAACATAGGCGGCACTTGCCACTGTTCGCCCAAAAAGAGCGGTATCGTCTCATCTATCAACTCGCGGGTGATGTGCTCCGTAGGGTAAGTAGCGTCTATCTCCTTCTCCAGGTCATAACTGGGCGTCGTTGCTCCCAACTGAAGGGTCGCCACATACTCCTTGACATCATACTGGAGTTGGTCTATCAGCTTGGTCTTCTTGCCCGTACAGATGATTACCACACCTGTTGCCAGAGGGTCGAGGGTACCGGTATGCCCCACCTTAAGTTTCTTCGTCCCTAACTTTCTGCAGAGGTTGTACCGTACTTTTGCTACCAAATCGAAGGAAGTCCAGTGCAGCGGTTTGTCAAAGGCCAGAATTTCCCCTTGTTCAAAATTCCACATCTCAACAAAGTGTTGTTATGATAGCTACCGAGCCGACAATGGCGCAATAAACAGCAAACCATGTCAGACGCTGGCGACGTACTATCTCAACCATGAACCGGCACGCAAAACAACCCGTGACGAACGCAGCAACGAACCCTACTATCGCCGGCAGGAGTTCCAAACCTGTACTCGTCTCACCTTGGATAATATCCACAAGGTCCAGGAATGCCTCTCCTAAAATAGGGATCAGCACCATTAGAAAGGAGAACTGAGCCACCGACTCTTTTTTTACCCCGCAAAGGAGTCCCGTCGCGATGGTCGAACCGGAACGGCTAAGTCCCGGGAGCACAGCACAAGCCTGAGCAATACCGATTATAATGGCATCTTTATATCCCACCTCATGACCGGTTCCTTGACGTTTCTTCTGGAGCCATTCGCTTAATGCCAGCAGGACAGCCGTGATCAACAGGCAGATGCCTACCAACAACAAGCCGTTTCCGAAGAAAGCCTCCACCTCGTCCTTGAAGAACATCCCTATGATGAATACCGGGATCATCGACACCAGAATCTTCGCCACGTAGTCTTTTTCCGCATTCCACCGGAGAGTGGTGAAAGTACCCCTGAAGAGTTGCGCTACTTCGCGATAAAAGACCACAAGCGTAGAGAGCACCGTCGCCGTATGAACCAGAATGGCGAACGACAAATTCTCCTCTCCGGAAGTACCCAACAACGCCTGACCTATCTCCAGATGACCCGACGAAGAAACAGGGAGAAACTCTGTCAGCCCCTGTATCACTCCTAATATCAGAGCCTCTAACCAATTCATTTCTTCTTAGCGCGGAATAAAATAGCAAAAAGCATGAATACAAACCCGAACAGGGAAACCATCGGGCCAACCGTAATACGACGGAAAGAGAAGATATCGGGGTTATAAACCTCTCCTGACGGTTCTCCAGCCATCAAGGCAAACCCCACTATGATAATTAGCACCGAGACCGCAATAAGAATCAGGTTGAGTGCAGGTAACGTATGTTTCATATCAAAAAATACAATTTAAATCTCGTACAATGAGTTATTATCCATGCGGATATATTTACCGGTAGCGATAAGGGACGCTATCAGAGTTATCAGGATTCCGGAACCGAGGACAACCAGCGATACGAAAGCCAGATTCTGCCATGTCAACGGGAAGAGCAGCAATCCTAACTTGTACTCCACGTAATAGACCACTCCGCTGAGTATCGCCAAGGCTACTATGCCCGAGATAAATCCCATCAGCATGTTCCTCAACACAAACGGCCGGCGGGTGACCCATGAGGTGGCGCCGACCAGGGTCATCGTATTGATAAGAAAGCGCTTGGAATAAATCTGCAGGCGGATGGTATTGACAATCAGCACCAGCGACACCAGCAACAATGCAGCGGCAACAGCCAGTAGGATTAACGAGAACTCCTGCACGTTACTGCTCATCAAATCCGCCAAATCGCGCGGGTAGATTACTTCGGTGACATATGGCAGTGCCTCCAGTTGCGCTGCCAGTAAGGCCAGACTGTCCGGCGCACTGTAAGCGTCAGTGGGATGAATCTCGTAGCTGGCGCTGAGCGGGTTGTAGCCCAGGAAAGCAGACGGATCTTCACCTAAGGAACGGATATGTTCCTCCAGAGCCTGTTGCTCCGATACGTAAGTGTATCCGCTGCAATGACCGCCGGCATCAAGCATGGTCTCCAGGCGCGCACAATTAGTGCTGTCGGCATCATGCGACAGGACCGCTGTGAGGGTTATGTTCTCGCGCATACGTGTAATGAGCGCTCCTGCCGATAGCAGGAGCACACATTCCAACCCTATGAGACATAACACCAGCGAAACGCTGACGGCGGAAATAAAGTACGAATTACGAAATCTATGTCTCCGCATTAATATTCCCAGAGATCTTGCTCAAAATTCAACAACTCCGTAGCGATACGGGCTTGCTCTTTCTTCACCTCTTTCTCTTCCTTTGCATAATCCGGAATCCAGCGGTTGTACATATTACCCTCACCTACAATATAAGAAGTGAAGAGACGTTTCTGGAAGAACTCGTCAAAGGTAACACGTTTCACCTCGTTGCGGTTCGGGATAGCATACTGCATTGCCATGTAAGGACGCAGTTTGTCAAACGGGATCCAGAACATGATCGACTCACGCAGCGAACTCATTACGGCGGAACTGTCACGGGTGGTGATCAGGTCTGCCTGAAGCGGAGCGATGGCCATAATCTTCGTGTGCAGACGGGAGGTGTGTTTGTCGAAGAAGACAACCTCCTGAAGCAGGTACTTAAGCTGATTGCGCACGATAGGCTCAAAACGATAGAAATGACCGGACAATTCGTCTGTCACGCTATCATAGTGAATCAGCATGGCATCCGAAGCGGTGATATCATAGTGAGTCGGGTCGTCCGAATAGTCAGCCGTAGGATCATCAGCCATGAACATCATCGGGATCATCTCCTTGGCGAGTGGCTCCTGCTTGAAATCCGGCTTGATGGTCTCCATGTTTTTCTCATAGATAGGCAGTCCGTCCACTACGGCATCAGCAATCACCTTGAAGAGATTACGATAATCCGCGTCGTCCGATTTAGTCGGAAAATAGAGCTGATAATTCTGCTTGTACCGCATATCAATAACCCGATATACGTATCGAGCCCAAATCACATCATCGATGCGGTGATCAATCATCACAATCGTATCGTGGGCAGCGGAAAATTCCTCTGTCTGGATACGCGCACTACCCATCTCGTCAAAGAACGAGGTCACCTTATGCTGAGCCTGAGCCGAAACGACGCCCAGAAACAAGCATGCGATAATACTAATTTTCTTAATCATATTCTTAACTTATTAATTCAGCGTTAAAGGAATAGGAGACAGACGTATCTCCTTTCCGTCCGGACCTTTCGCACGGATATCCGTGATGATGACCGAGTTTCCGGGTTTGAGTTTGCCCAGACGATCCATCTGCTCGCGGGTAAACTTATTGCCTTTAGACTCCAGGTACACACCGTTGATATTGGCGCGGAAGCCGGCAATCTGGAACGGAAGGTCAAGCAGACCATCCGGGCCATAGGAAGCGATAACCGTTGCGCCGGCATTCAGGAGAGCACTACGCGGAATAGCTTTCTCTCCGTTGTACTCGTTCTCGCCCGATTTGAAATAAGCTCCCGGGCGAGGCAGTGCCTTCACGCGGTATTCCTTGCTACCCATCGGCTGCATGCGGCCATCCAGTTCCGCCGATACAGAGATCGAAACGCTCTTGGCTGCGTCGCCGGGTTTGATAATCCATATTCCGCCCTGCTGACGTACGGAAGCGCCGTTGACGGAGACTTTTACCTTGTCGTTAGCCACACCCGGTACGGAGATAGAGAACTTGTTCTCATATCCGCGGTACATGATATTGAGGTCGTTGTTCGAGATCGTCACTGCCGGCTCGCCTACGCTATACTCGCTTGTGAAAGGCAGGTTCTCCATCTCGCCCGTGGAAGGATTCTGATAAGCAATCCAACCGGAGTATTTCTTGAGGCCCACGCCGGAGGCTGCAACCTCATAAATACCTTGGTCGTTGATGCGCTGTCCCTCTACGTAGTACTCAGGACGCTGCGTTGAGTCCACTGCGGCGAGAATAATCTGGGCGGTATATTTACCGCCACGAATCACGTAGTTCGAGTTAGGAATCACGTACGCGTTCAGTTTATTCACGCGCAGGTCACCCGCGTCCGTGCGATCCATTAAGTATTGGATCAACTGGCTCTCGGTCGAACGAACATCATTCTGCATCTTGGTCAAGATGGTGATCGAGGCGCCTACCGGCATACCGTCGAATATAGCCACCTCCCAGTCGCAGGAATCTTTCTCGTGCGCATTGTATCCACGCTCGGTTGCCAAGTTCTGGAGGATTGAGTTGCGCAACTCGGCATCGCTCTCCACGAGGCCTGCTGCATAGTCGCGGTAGTAAGCTACTATTTCCTTGAGTATGGCACCATTACCCTGCACAATCGCATATTGACCGGTTACATCCAAGTTGGAGTTTCCCTCTATATGCATCGTCGGGTCAATACCTTGCGCTTTCCATGCATCGACCGTCTTTTGACCATCCGCCAGGATAGCAATGTGCTCCTTGAAATCCTGGATGTAGTTAAAGAGCGAATCTGCACGTTTCTGCACCTCTATTGCCTTATCATACCACTCTTGCGTTTTCTCGGGATTGTCTGCATTGGCAGCCTTGAAATCACGATAGAGTTTCGCGTTACGCGTGTCTGACGCAGCGATAGAGGAGTGCAAACTGTTATCCACCAATGTAAAACCATTGAGGATATCCGTACTTACGTTCAACGCCAACATAGCGGTGAGCACCAAGTACATCATACCAATCATCTTTTGTCTCGGGGTTTCCGGACAGTTTTTTGCTCCACCCATTGCTGAAGTGTTTTAT
>ODAJ011002435.1_pt1 | contig 14030 bp, 11 predicted proteins | sample 1539241 | NCBI WGS metagenome assembly ODAJ01 (sample SAMN02144231, study PRJEB22623) | gut metagenome | biome: sheep rumen | host: Ovis aries | place: New Zealand
TAGGCGTGCTTTGCTTTATCATTTTCTTTTACTATCTTCTTAAAGGCAAACTCAAGGGATCGGATATAGCAATCTTTGTTTTTACAACTATAACGGCAATTTTCGGACTGATAGGTAATTATACCTATCGGCTTATAGGCGACTGGTTTCCCGTTGCGGTTGACACGGTCTGCCTTTATAAAATTTTTATGCCGTTTATCGTTTACAAAACGATTGCGAAGTCCGACAAGGACGCCTTGATGATGAAGTACCTTGCGCCTATATCCAAACTGTTTCTTATGGTGGTATCGGTGTTCGGTATCATCAGCCAGTTTGTAGATATCGGAATGACTGAGAACGATACACGATACGGTATTCACGCATATACCTTCCTTTTCGATAACTGCGGACGATACGGATATATTGTTGCTATTGCGCTTTTGACCATACTTTTTTCAGAGCATGATATAACAAAGCTTCGTTTTTATGAGGCGCTCGCAGTCTTTAATATGATACTAACAACGAAGGGCGTTGTATATATTGTTCTCGGATCGTATATCATTCTTGCAATTATGTGGAGGAAAAAAGCTAAACTTAACATACGAAACATTATATTTCTTGCTCTTGGCGGGTTGGGTATATCAACCGTTCAGATTAACTCATATATCAGGGACCGTGAATCGCCTCGAATGACATTGATAAAATACGGTTATATCACGGCTCAGGAGTACTTTCCTTTCGGCTCGGGATTTTCAACCTACGGTTCCGATATGGCTGCAAAGAATTATTCCGTGCTTTACTATCGCTACGGTTTTAATGAAAGATACGGTCTTTCTGAGGAATTCTCCTTTGCGCTTAACGACTGCTATCTCGGTATGATGCTCGGTCAGTTCGGATTTGTCGGAAGTATATTTTATATGCTTATTCTCGCCAGCGTATTTATCCCGATTAAAAACATCGTAATAAGCAGAAAAATAAAAGCGCTTACAATTGCAATGTTTATCGGCGTTGTTATCAGCGCAATAGGTACGGCTATTATCAAGTCAAGTATCGGTGTTTATATCTTTATCTTTCTTGGTATGGTATGCGGTTATTCGGGCATTGAAACCGAAAGAGAGAAATATCTCAGGACAGCTGAAAATCCCGATGCTAAAAAGATTAAATTTAAGGTTAAATTAAAGTGATAAAATGATTCCAAAGACTATTCATTACTGCTGGTTTGGAAGAAACAAGAAGAGCAGACTGATTGAAAAGTGCATAGAAAGCTGGCACAGATACTGCCCTGATTATGAGATAATCGAATGGAACGAGGATAATTTTGACATAAATATATGCCCGTATGTCACTCAGGCATACGAGCAGAAAAAATGGGCATATGTTTCCGACTATGCAAGGTTTTATATTCTCAATGAATATGGCGGTATCTACCTTGATACAGACGTTGAGTTATTAAAGCCGCTTGACGATTTGCTTGAAAATGATTCCTTTGCAGGCTTTGCAAGTGATGATATTGTGGCAACGGGACTTATATTTGCCTGCAATAAAAATAACTGGCTTTGCAAAAGTGTGCTTAAATCATATGACGGCGAAGAATTTGTATGGGACAACCCGGACAAAATTCTTGCCATCGGCAGAAGAGTTACAAAGATTTTGACGGACAACGGACTAAAGACCGACGGCACTATGCAAACGGTTAATTCCACTGTTATATATCCCAAGGAGTATTTTAATCCTACCGACGGAGATATGAGAATTAAGGCGGGCGAAAATGCATATTCAATTCATCACTATGCGGCAACTTGGTTTCCCGCACACAAGCGTTTTTTTAACAGCGTAAAACGGTTTATCGGTAGTAAGAATATGAAAAAATACTACTCTCTCAAGGATAAAATTACAGGCAAATAATAAAGGACGCATTAAATGGAAGATAAAAAGATTGTAAACAGATTCAGTGTTTTATCAAATTTAATATGGCGTTTTGCAGAGCGGACAGGAGCACAGCTTGTCAGCTTTGTTGTGTCAATGGTTATTGCCCGTATCCTTGAACCCGAGGCGTTCGGCGTTGTGTCCATAATGACTGTTTTTATAAACATCTTACAGGTGTTTATTGATAACGGGCTCGGCACCTCGCTTGTTCAAAAAAAGGATGCTGACGACCTTGATTTTTCAACGGCGTTTTATTCAAACCTTGTAATATGCGCCATGCTCTACCTGATTTTATTCTTTGCAGCTCCGTTTATTCAGAGCTTCTATCATTACGACAATCTTGTTTCATACATAAGGGTTTTGAGTATTGTTATTCTAATTTCAGGCGTTAAGAATATTCAGCAGGCATATGTTTCAAGAAATCTTATATTCAAGCGTTTCTTCTTTGCAACTCTCGGCGGAACGATAGGCGCAGGTGTCCTTGGAATTTTTATGGCGCTAAAAGGCTTTGGCGTGTGGGCGCTTATTGCACAGCATCTTTTTAACACCACTGTTGACACGCTGATTCTATGGCTTACTGTTAAGTGGAGACCGAAAAAGCTTTTCTCTTTTGAAAGACTTAAGGGACTTTTTTCATTTGGCTGGAAGCTTGTTGTGTCTTCTCTTATTGAATCGGTTTATGCAAATCTTCGTCAGATGGTTATAGGAAAGATTTATTCGCCGTCAGACCTTGCATTTTACAACAGAGGCAAGCAGTTTCCCGACACGGTTTGCGCTAACATCAATTCAAGTATTGACAGTGTGCTCTTTCCCTCTATGTCAAAAAAGCAGGACAACAAGCAAGAGCTTAAAAAGATGACAAGAACTTCAATAAAGACAAGCACCTATATTATGGCGCCGCTTATGATGGGACTTGCCTTCACCGCAAACAATGTTGTCACTCTTATTCTTACTGACAAGTGGGCGCCGTGCGTACCATTTCTTCGCATATTCTGTATCACGCTGATGTTTTATCCTATACACACAGCAAACCTTAATGCCATTAAGGCGCTCGGCAGAAGTGATATATTCCTCAAACTTGAGATAATAAAAAAAATCGTCGGAATAATACTTCTCGTTTCAACGATGTGGATAAGCGTTATGGCAATGGCATATTCAATGCTTGTAAGCACAGTTTTAAGTATGATAATAAACACATATCCAAACTGGAAGATGCTTAATTATACGCTTCTTGAACAGCTCAAGGACATTATGCCGGGAATACTCCTTGCAGTATTTATGGGTGCGTGCACGCTACCACTCAATTTATTACACTTCCCGATAATACTAATTCTTATTTTACAGATAGTGCTCGGCGCAGTTATTTATATCGGTCTTTCATACCTCTTTAAGCTTGAATCATTTGAGTTTCTTTTTGGTATGGCAAAGACTCTTTTCGCAAAATATTTCAGAAAAAACGCAAAAAAGGATTAAAAAATGAAAATCTCAAAAACAGCAGGATTAATAAATCAGTCGCTAACAAGAGAACTTTTTGACAAGGCAAAGACGTATGACGATGTTATCGACTTTACTCTCGGCGACCCTGACTTCCCGACACCTCAAAAAATCAGGGAGGCAGGCTGTAAGGCAATAAACAACGGAAAAATCAATTATTCCGAAAATGCAGGATTGCCTGAGCTCAGAGATGAAATAGCTAAAAAAATCAAGAGAGAATGCGGCATTTCATATAATCCGAAAAATGAAATAATTGCAACTGTCGGCGCTATGCAGGGACTTCTTCTCTGCCTCGAGTGTATACTTGACGAGGGTGACGAGGTTATAATTCCTGCACCGTACTGGATTAATTATCGGCAGATGGTGCAAATGTGCATGGGCAGGCCTGTTATTATTGACGCATATGAAAGCGACGACTTTGTTATTAAAGCTGAGGCTGTAAAAAATGCAATAACAAACCGGACAAGCGCAATAATACTAAACTCACCAAACAATCCCACCGGCGCAGTTTATGACAGAAAAACGCTTGATGAAATTCTTAAGCTTGCAAAAGAAAATGATATTATAATCATATGGGACGAATGTTACAAAAGTCTTGTTTATGAAGAGGAGTTTGCTCCGCTTCTCACCTCACAAAAAGATAAGGACAGCGTTATACTTGTAAACAGCTGTTCAAAGGAATACGCAATGACCGGTTGGAGACTTGGTTATATAGCGGCAAACAGCGAAATAATATGTGCTATGACAGCGCTTCAGGAAAATATGGTTGCCTGTGCACCACTCGTTTCGCAGTATGCAGCAATCGAGGCTTTTCGATGCGACAGCAGTATTAATGAGGATATGAGAGAATGCTTCAAAAGAAGAAGGGACCTTTTCGTAAACGGTATAAACGAGATTCAAAAGCTTAGCTGTCGTATGCCAAAGGGCACTTTTTACGCAATGGTAAACATAAAACAAACAGGACTTGACAGCGTTCAGTTTGCAAATACTCTACTTGAAAAAAAGCAGGTTGCAGTTGTTCCGGGAATTACATACGGCGACTGCTGCGAGGGATATGTAAGAGTTGCTTACACAATCAGCGAGGAAAAGATTTCAGAAGGAATTAAAAGAATATCGGAATTTATAAAGGAACTTTAAGATGAAAAAGGTTTTGATGCTCGGCGGCTCAACATCACAAATATGCGCAATAAAAAAGGCTCAGGAAATGGGGCTTTATGTGATAATATGCGACTATCTTGCTGACAATCCCGGTCAATATGTAGCTGATGAGTTTTACCAGATAAGCACAACTGACAAGGAAGCTGTATTAGCGCTTGCAAAAAAAACAGGTGTAAGCGCCGTAATATGTTATGCATCTGACCCTGCTGCGCCGTCGGCTGCTTACGCCTGCGAAAAGCTCGGCTTTGCGACAAATCCATATGAATCGGTTATGGTGCTGTCTAACAAGGACACCTTCAGGGCTTATCTTAAGGAGAATGGTTTTAACACCCCAAAAGCCTTTTATTATTCTGATTTTAATGAGTATATTTGCGACGGCGACAAATTTCCATATCCCGTTATGGTAAAGCCTGTTGACTCTTCGGGCAGCAAAGGAATTAACAAAATCTATTCAAAAGACGAGCTTGAATTCGCGTTTAACGACGCGATGAAATATTCACGTGCGAAAAGAATTATAGTTGAAGAATTTATCGAGAAAAAGGGATATCAGATTTCCGGCGACGGTTTCAGCGTTGACGGTGTATTAAAGTTCAGATTTTTCGGAAACGAATTTTACTCAAACGATAAAATAAAGGAATACGTACCGCTTGGCGAAAGCTTTCCGAGCATTCTTGACGATAACACACAACAGAGAATTCACAACGAGCTTCAACGCCTTATCACCTGTCTTGGTATGAAAACGGGCGCTTACAACATAGAGGTAATACTCGACAAAAACGACAATATTTATATTCTTGAGCTCGGCGCAAGAAACGGCGGCAGTCTTATCCCGCAGATTACGAAGTACGCAACGGGCGTTGATATGGTTGAGTACACGATAAAGGCCGCGCTTGGCGAGGACTGCTCGGATATTTCTATGGACAAGCACAACGGATACTGGTCAAACTATATGGTTCACAGCACCAAATCAGGCAGACTTAAAGAGGTTGTGATTGCAGACGAGCTCAAAGAAAACTTTGTAGAATACCAGACGGATTACAAAACGGGCGACGAGGTTACTAAGTTTGAAAACTCAGGTCATGCGCTTGGCACAATGGTATTCAAATACAAAACGAAAGAAGAAATGTTTGACAAAACAGCAAGGCTGACAAGCCTTGTTAAAGTTGAACTTATTTAATTGCTAAAATAATATGACAATTCAAAAGCTTTATACACTTGATGAAATCAAAAGTGCATATAACTCGGTAAATGCCAGCTTCCCCAACTTTGAAAACGAGGTTGATATTGACGCTTATCTAAATAAGCTTTATAAATTCGCAGGAGTTTACGCAGTTTTTGATAACGGGAAAGCAGTTGCATTTTGTGCCGTTTATATGAACGACGCCGACACAAAAAAAGCATATATAACTCTTATAGGTGTTAGCCCGGATTATAAGGGCAATGGCATTGGCACAAGGCTTTTCAGATATATTGAAAATGAGGCTGCAAAAGCAGGTATGACAAGCCTTCATCTTGAAGTGAAAAAGGATAACATTAATGCAATAGAATTTTATAAAAAGCAGTCAATGACAGTCGAAGATGAAAGCAAAACAAGCTTTTATATGAAAAAGGAATTATAATGGTTTATATTTTTCTCTGTGCGATTGCGGGATATATTTCCGGTGCGCCAATCTATTACAGAAATAAAATAAAATATCTTAAAGAGCGTGGCTGGACTGTTTATGTTTTTCCTATATATGACGGAGAAATTTATGTAAGCGGCCTTGAAGAATACGGCAATAGATCCTTCCCTTTTCTTGACAGCTATATAAATGAGTATTCTAAAAAGGAAAGGTATAAGTTTCTGGAAAAGATGGCTTGCGAAATTCCAAAAGCCGATAAAATCATTATAGAAACGGGCTCGGACTATACGGCGTATTGGGGTGAGCTTCTTGCAAAAAGGCTTGGCGCAAGACATTTTTGTTTCCTTCTCGACGAGAAAAATCAACGAATTACAAGGGATGTTCTGCCCTTCTACGATTTCAAATATAAAAGGCACGAACTCGCCTGTATTACGAAAGAAACAATAAAAAAGTACTTTGCCGGATATATGGATATCCCCGACGACAAGGCATACAGTCTTAAAGCGGAATGTACTAATGCAACAGAGGATTTTGAATCCCCGATTACTGATAAAATAATCACCGGTGACTACAACATCGGATATATCGGCCGCCCGTCAAAAAGTTTTTTCGAGGCAACGCTTGACGGCGTTCTTGCCTTTTCAAAAGAGGTATCGCCGAAAAAAGTCAGCTTCACAGTTTTCGGCGGCGATGACGAAGAAGTGCTTGAAGGCATAAGAAACAGATGCAAAGAGCAGAAAAACCTTGACCTTTTTATTACGGGATATATGTTCCCGTTTCCCGAAAAGGCAATACTTAAACACGATATGTTCATATCAGGAGCAGGAAGCAGGTTTGTTTCGTCGCGCCTTGGCGTTCCCACTCTCTCAATGGATGTTTATCACAACAGACCAATTAAGCTTGTTGAAGAGTATTTGGAACCCTTGACAAGCGAAGAGAACTGCAACAAATCAGTTCTTGATTTTATCAATCAGGTTTTGATAGAAAAACGGGATATACCGAAAAACAACTTTAGCCCTGTTGACTGGAACTATGTCTGCAATGAATTTGACGAACATATGGATTTTCTTAGCAAGGCTTCAAAAGATCTTAATTACTTCCCGGTTGAAAGCCTGCCGCTAAACAGTAAACAAAAGGTATTTAAGCTTGCGAGAAAAGTACTTACAAGCGAAGGCTTTGAAAAGCTCAGGGATAAAAAAAGAGGTGTAAAATAATGAAAGGTATCATACTTGCAGGCGGTACGGGTACAAGACTTTATCCGCTTACTAAAATAATGAGCAAGCAGCTATTGCCCATATATGACAAGCCGATGATATATTATCCTCTCGGCACTCTTATGCTTGCAGGAATAAAGGATATTCTTATCATATCAACTCCAAAGGATTTGCCTTACTTTGAGGAGCTCCTCGGCAACGGAAGCCGTTTCGGAATAAACCTTTCATATAAGGTGCAACCAAGTCCGGACGGACTTGCGCAGGCATTCATACTCGGCGAGGATTTCATCGGCAACGACTGCTGCGCCATGATACTCGGCGACAATATTTTTTACGGCGCAGGCTTTGACTCGTTTCTGAAAAAAGGAATTGAAAACTCCGTAAATAATCACAGAGCCACTATTTACGGGTATCTTGTTGAGGATGTTAAGCGCTTCGGCGTTGTTGAATTTAACGACGACAGAAAGGTGATTTCAATCGAAGAAAAGCCTGAAAACCCGAAAAGTAATTATGCCGTTACGGGACTTTATTTTCTTGATAACAGATGTGTTGAGTTTGCCAAAAGCATAAAGCCGTCCGAAAGGGGCGAGCTTGAAATTACCACGCTTCTTAACTGTTATCTTGAAAAAGGGGAACTTGACGTTATGCCCTTTGGCAGAGGCTTTTCCTGGCTTGATACAGGTACGATGGAAAGTCTTATTGACGCTGCCGAATTTGTGCGAACCGTACAGAAAAGGCAGGGACTTCGCATATCCTGTCCGGAAGAGATTGCATACAGAAAACGCTGGATAGACAAACTGCAGCTTCTGAAAGCAAGCGAGGAATACGGCAAAAGCGATTACGGAAAATATCTTCGCATGGTCGCAGAAAGAGTATAAAGATGAATATTGTTGTTACAGGCGGTGCGGGCTTTATCGGCTCGAACTTCATTTATTATGAACTGAATAATCATCCTAATGACAGGATTATATGCTTTGACGCACTCACCTATGCAGGTAATCTTGAAACACTTGATGCTGCGCAAAAAAATCCGTCCTTTAAGTTTATCAAGGGTGACATTTCAAATAAGGACGAGGTCTTTGCCCTTTTTGAAAACGAGAATCCTGATATTGTGGTAAACTTTGCGGCGGAAAGTCATGTTGACCGTTCGATTGAAAACCCCGACATGTTTTTAAGGACGAATATACTTGGCACACAGGTGCTTCTTGACGCGTGCAGAAAGTATGGGATTAAAAGATATCATCAGGTTTCAACTGACGAAGTTTACGGCGATTTGCCGCTCGACAGACCTGACCTCTTTTTCACGGAAGAAACGCCGATAAAAACAAGCTCGCCGTATAGCGCTTCGAAGGCTTCGGCTGACCTTCTTGTACAGGCTTACTGCAGAACATATAATCTTCCTGTATCAATTTCAAGGTGTTCGAATAATTACGGACCGTACCACTTCCCCGAAAAGCTTATTCCGCTTATTATTTCCCGAGCTTTGAACAATGAAACAATACCTGTTTACGGTAAGGGAGAAAATGTGCGTGACTGGCTCTATGTTGAGGACCACTGCAGCGCAATAGACCTTATAATAAGAAAAGGACGTCAGGGAGAAGTTTATAACGTAGGCGGTCACAACGAAAGAAGTAATATTGAGGTTGTAAAGACCGTTCTTAAAGAGCTTTCAAAAAGCGAAGAACTTATTACATATGTAACGGACCGGCCGGGACACGATTTGAGATATGCAATAAACCCCGACAAAATTAATAGTGAACTTGGCTGGCTTCCGAAAACGGATTTTGAAACGGGAATTAAAAAGACTGTAAAATGGTATCTTGAAAACAAGACCTGGTGGGAGAATATAATTAACGGCTCTTATAAGGATTATTATGAGAGAATGTATAAGAACAGAGAGTTAAAAAATGAGTGACCATATATTTGTAACAAAACCGTCCATGCCCTCTTTTGAGGAGTATGCAAATGAAATAAAAGAAATGTGGGAAAGCCGAATTCTGACAAATTCAGGAAAGAAGCACAACGAATTCAAAAGACTTCTTTGCAACTATCTTGATGTCGGATATACAGAACTTTTCACAAACGGTCATATGGCGCTTGAAGCAGCAATTCAGGCGCTTGGACTTACAGGCGAGGTAATAACAACTCCATTTACATTTGCATCAACCACTCACGCTATCATAAGACAGGGACTAACTCCCGTGTTTTGCGATATAACGGAGGACAATTTAACAATCGACGCAGATAAAATTGAAGCACTTATCACGGAAAAGACAAGCGCAATTATGCCCGTACACGTTTACGGAAATATCTGCGACACAGATAAGATACAAAAAATCGCCGACAAGTACGGCTTAAAGGTTATTTATGATGCGGCACACGCCTTTGGCGAAAAGAAAAACGGCGAAAGCATAGCAAACTTCGGAGATGTATCTTGCTTCAGCTTTCATGCTACAAAGGTATTCAACACTATTGAAGGCGGCTGCGTCTGCTTTGGTGATGAAAGGCTTAAGGGTAAATTTGAAGCAATTAAGAACTTCGGACTTATAAACAGCACTGACATCGAATATGTCGGCACTAATGCGAAGATGAATGAATTTTGCGCCGCAATGGGTATATGCAATTTAAGGCATATTGAAGACGCACTCGAAAAAAGGCGTGAGACTGACAAGCTTTACAGGGAAAACCTTTCAGGCGTTAAGGGTATAAGGCTTAATAAGGCTGACGAAGGCACTCTTCGAAACTGCGCTTACTTCCCTGTTATCGTCGATAAAGATGAATTTGGTACAGACCGAAACGAGCTTATGGAAAAACTTTCTGAAAAAGGCATATTTGCAAGAAAGTATTTCTATCCTATAACATCAGAGCTTGACTGCTATAAAAGTGCATTTGGCAGCAGTAAAACTCCGATTGCAAAGCAAATCAGCGAAAATGTTTTGTGTCTTCCTATGTATGAAGGTCTGACAAAAAACGACATAGAAAAAATATGTAATGTAATTAAAGGTATATAAAAAAACGGACAGTTCATTTGAACTGTCCGTTCACTTATTTAATATGTTTCTATTCTTTCAAATTCCTGTGATTTAAGCACCTCTAACAAGTCTGCGTTAGAGGTTATTTTTCTGTCTGTTATTATTCCGCCTCTTGCAAGGTGTTCAAGCGTGTGAAAGTCGGAACCGGAGCACATAAGCTTTCCGTTTTCCTGAGCCCATTTAAGAGCCTGCTCGTTCCTCTCCCTGTCCGTTTTGCCGTTATACACCTCAACCCCGTCGATATAATCGGGATTGCATCTTCTTATGCCTACTCGAAACGGGTGCGCCTGAAACATAAGGCAACCGTTTTCCTTTGCATATTTATATGCAGAGCGTTCCCACAAAGTCATAAGATTTCCGCCGTTATAAATAAAGTCCTCATCAACTCCGTAAATGAGGTAATCATTTGCAGTTAAGTAATGGCGAAGCTCCATACCGAGAAGAATTGTTATTTTATCGCCGGCGTACTCCTTCATCTTGCGGTAACCCGCAAGATAGTAATCGGCATATTTTTGCGGATTAAAAAGATTTTTCTTGTAAAAGGTAAGCGGGCTGTAATGGTCGGTAACCACTATGCCGTCATAACCCTTTTCATAGTAAAGCTGCGCTATCTCCTGCGGGGTAACCCTTCCGCAATCGGACACGCCCTTCGTGTGACAGTGAAGTTCATATTTATAAGTCATTTTATCACCTACGGATTAATACATACTCCCGATGAATAGAAGCGATAAACCTTTCCCTTATAGGTAAGATTTGCAGTTCTCATTCTGCCCGACGGAGAATCAAGATAGTACCAGCTTCCGTTAAGGCTGAGCCAACCTGTCCTCATAGAACCTGATGAATTAAGATAATACCAGTAATTACCGGACTTGAGCCAGCCAGTCCTCATAGAACCCGACGCATTAAAGAAATACCAGTAACTTCCAATCTGCTGCCATCCTGTGAGCATTTCACCCGAGCGGTCAAGATAATACCATACATTTGAAATTCTCACCCAACCCGTGAGCATAACACCGTGAGAGTTTAAGTAGTACCATTTATTTGAAACCTTTACCCAGCCTGTAGCCATAGCTCCGTCGTCGCCGAGATAAAACCATCCGCCGTCATAAAGCCATCTGCTTTTAAGCATATCGCCGTTATCGTCAAAATAATACCACTTGCCGCCGATATTCTGCCAGCCGGTTACGGCAGGTACATCAGGGTCAATAAGCTCATAATCAATTCCGTTATTCTTTGCATAAATCAATGCAGAGGAATTTTGATAAACCTTGAAAAGCATATTTTCGTTATTGAGAACAGATATAGTTTTCCGCGTTTGTCTGTCATAGTAGGAATAACGAAATGCAGTCTGCTTAATATCAAGATTTGTGCTATCGTTTTCAATAGTTATGTCAGTAAGGTTTTTGCAAAGTGAAAAAGCGCTTTCATTAATAAGCTCAACGCTTTTTGGAATCAAAACACTCTTTAGATTAAGACACATCATAAATGCCGATTTACCAATCTGAATAACCGTATCGGGCACTTTGAAATCGCCGTTATTTCCTGAAAAAGCAGATGGAGCCTGAATAAGCTTCGTCATATCCTTATTGTAAAGGACTCCGTCACGTGATGTGAAAAAGTTGTTGGCTGCATCAACATTTATAGCAGTTGTAAACATCGTTGTTGAATTCTGGTCAGACAAAGGACAAAAAGCATAGTCGCCGATAGTTGTGACAGACGATGGAATGTTAAACACAGCAATTCTCGTTGAGGAAAAAGCACTTTCGCCAATTTCTTTTACCGTGTTTGCAATTTCGACGCTTGTAAAGGCTGAAGCGCCTAAAAACAGATTTTCGCCTATATATGTAATACCGCTTGATATAACAATCTTATTGTTAAAATTATTTTCAAAGAGGCTTATAAACGGTGATACATCACAGTCAATAATTGCGCCTTTTCCCGAAAGGGTAAGTGTTTTAGTTTCTTTTTTATAATCAAACGTTATATTGTCACCGATTTTACCGTGTATATCCTGCGCAAATGCTGATATATTAAGTCCGAAAAGGACTGATAAAGTCATAATTACTGCAAGAATAAAGCTGATTGTTTTTTTCATATAACCACCTCGTTTCCTTTTATTATATCAAAAAAAGGCACCTGTGTAAACAGGTGCCATAATTTGTATCTTTCTGACTATTCGGACTTTCTCTTTTGAGCAAGAGCTGCGGTGATTTCCTTCTTCTTGTCACCGACAATATCATATTTGAACATAGGTATTGCCGAGAGAAGAGCAAGTATACCGGGCATAAGAGTATATGCAAAGAATACGATATCCTTTGTCTTTGTGCTGAAAGCAGCGCCGGCAACGCCGTTTGTGATATCGGCAAGGGTATCTGCATAACCTGATATCTGAACAAATACAAGACCGAGCGCAGTACCGAGTGCAAGGCAAACCTTTATAGTAAGAGTAAGGATTGAATATGCCGCACCTTCCATACGCTTGCCTGTCTTATACTCATAATAGTCAACGCAGTCAGCGGTCATAATCATAGGCATAAGCGTAACCGCACCAAACTGAAGACCGATGAGGAATAATGATGCATAAAACAGTACTGTAAGTACCTTGTTATCAGGTGACTGAAACCAGAAATGACCGATAACAAATGAGAAAAGCGAAGCTGCAAAACCATATACCGAAAGAAGAATATAAGCTTTTTTCTCATCAAGTTTTTTAATAAGCATAGGACAAAGCGCCATACTAATCATGGAGCCTACCGCCGTGACAATTCCGAGAACTGCAACAAGATTCTGTGAACCGAGCAAAACATTAGCCGATTGAACCTGAATGCCCATTGCCATCTGTCTGCCGAAACCGAGGAAGTATGAAACGATAACGAGCATTAACGGCTTATTATCCTTAAGCGCAGCTATCATATCCTTTGCGGTAACCTTTTCATTGGCCTCGGTTATAACTCTCTCTTTATTAATAAGCGGTATGAGCGCAAAAAGAGCACAACCGAGAATAGCCGTAAGAAGCGCCACAAAGAAATACTCGCTTGCAATCATCGGCGTATCTGTTTCACCCTTCTTGACGAAAACCTTTGAGCCTTCGGGAACGATAAGACAAACAATCGGAACTATAACAACACAAGCGGAAAAACCAATCTGCTTAAACGTGTTTGAAATCGAAACAACATTCGTCCTTTCGGTAGGATTTGGTGTAAGCGCAGCGGCGATACCCTGCGACGGAACGTCACCCATTGTCATTGCAATACTCCAGATAAGGTATGTTACGAAAATCCAGATGTATGTAACAGCGGAATTATTTTTGAACGGAACATCAATAAATATTACCGCACTCATAATAAGAAGCGGCAGGATTGAATAAACAATCATTGACTTAAACTTTCCGAGCTTGCTGTTTGATCGGTCAACGAGATTGCCGACAACGGGGTCTGCAACGGCTGAAACAATCTTTGCAACAAGAATTAATATTCCGACTACGGCGATATCGGCGCCTAAAATAGATGCGTCAAACTCCGCCTGGTATGAATTGAGAAGACCGACTATCGCCTGAAAACCGAAAAGGCCTAAAGAATAAGCGGCAATCTCCTTAAAGCTTAAAT
>ODAJ012088104.1_pt1 | contig 14030 bp, 17 predicted proteins | sample 1539241 | NCBI WGS metagenome assembly ODAJ01 (sample SAMN02144231, study PRJEB22623) | gut metagenome | biome: sheep rumen | host: Ovis aries | place: New Zealand
ATAATAACCTCCTCTATAATTCAGTCAATATGAAAAACGCAAACCTACGGATTTTATTTTTTTGATTTATTTATAAATCACTTTTTTATAAGTCAAAAAGGTTCATTTCCTGTAAAGCAACTTTTGCTACAGGTTTATAAGAATATCTATGTACACCCTCAATTGGACCATATTTTTTAAGTGCATCCATATGCATCTTAGTACCGTAACCTTTATGTTTATCAAATCCATATTCAGGATATTTTTTAGCAAGTTCATCCATCATATGGTCTCTAGTCACTTTTGCAATTATACTCGCTGCTGCAATTGGTAAAGCTTTAGCATCGCCCTTAATTATAGGAACCACTTCAACATCAAAACCTTTCAAAGGCATCGCATCTGTAAGAATTAAATCAAACTTAACTTTAAGATTATTAATTGCCTCTTTCATTGCTTTCTTTGTGGCTTCATAAATATTTAATTTGTCTATTTCTTCCGCTGAAACAATTCCTACTCCATAGGCAACTGCATCTTTTTTAATAATTTCAAAAAGTTCTTCTCTTTTCTTTTCAGAAAGTTGTTTGGAATCGTTTATTTCCTTATTAATATACGCGCGAGATAAAACGCAGGCGGCTGCGACTACTGGACCAGCCAAAGGTCCTCGCCCAGCTTCATCAACACCAACAATGACTTTTATCTTCTTTGAATAAAATTGTTCTTGATAATCTAAGGCCATACTAGATTCTTTCAAAAGTTATTTTACCCAATAAGCCGTTTTTTACTTCATTTAAGAAGACTTTATGGGTTTTGTCGATATCTTGACCGCCCTTAAGTAAATAGCCACGCTTAATGGCGATTTCTTTAAACGCTTCATCAGCAGTTTTATTTTCATCAAGATAATCAAAACGAGACTTCAAATTTTCAAAATAGTTTTCTTTAATATAATTAAAGGCAATCTTCGCAAGTTCATCATTAGGTAAAATCTCTTGGCTTATTGATCCAACTAATGCAAGGTTAATAGCTTTCTTTTCATCCTCATAAGAAGGAGGCAAAATACCCGGTGTGTCTAATAATTCAAACTTATTAGAAACTTTAATCCATTGTTGTGATTTTGTGTGTCCGGGTTTATTTTGAACTGATGCTGCATGTCTTCCTGACATTTTATTTATTAAAGTGGACTTACCAACATTTGGAATGCCAATAATCATTGCCCTGATAGGCTGTGGTTTCATTCCTTTTTCTATATATTTTTGGTTTTTGTTCTCACCGAGTTTTTCAACTTCTTTAATAATATTTTTTACATCATTTGGCTTGTTTAAATCCGAAAATACAGCGGAAAAACCTTGGTTTTTGAAATAATTAATCCATTTTGCAGTTTCTTTGGAATCTGCTAAATCGGTTTTTGTTAAAACAACAAGTCTTAGTTTATCTTTTGTTATTTTGTATAAAACTTCGTTTCTTGAGGACAACGGAATTCTGGCATCTAAAAGTTCAACAATAACATCTACTACTTTAAGACGTTCTTGTACTTCTATTTGAGCCTTTTTCATGTGGCCTGGATACCAGTGAATTTGTTTCATTATAAGTACCTTGGAGAATGATATTTAATATCTTTAACGTCGAGTTTTCCCTTTTCATTCATAAAGACTGTAGCTGTAGCACATAAAGCAATTGCTTTCCCAACAATATCATTCTTTGGAATTGCTCCAACGTCGCGAGAGTCAGAAGAATGAGCTCTATTATCGCCGCAAACATAATATTCATTATCTTTTAATTTGATTTTGCCAGCTGGATAAGAACCTGCAGCAATATATTTGTTTTCAACAGGTTGTTCAATCAATTCTCCATTTACATAGAGATCACCGTTATTCTTATTGCCTGCTCCAGTTACAGTAAACCAAATAGTTTCGCCTGGAAGACCAATAATGCGTTTAATCTTATTTGATGTGTCAAGTTCATGATATTTAGTAACAACAACATCAAAACGCTTTAATTTATTAATGGCTTTTTCGTGTTTATCCATAACTCCATAATCAACAACATATCCAATGGATGAAGGACCACTAAACTCAGTTAATGGATCTCCGTTTGCGTCATTTCCATCACCATTTAATGTTGGATACATTGATTGTCCATTTACCCAAAAAGGAGTTAAATAAACTCGTTGATAATATATAAAACCTTCTACAACTAAAAGAGCTACCGAAATCACGATAACGATAATTGGTAAAAAATCTTTGAATCTTTTTCGATTTTTAATCGGTTTTGTATTCTCTTCTTTTTTGTCCATGCCTACATTATACGCCTACTAGTTTTAGCTATCAAAAACAAAGTTTAATTCTTCTAAAATAAAGCAAAGAAAAAACCCGATTTCTCGGGTCTATTCTAAGCCTTTTATTAAAGAACTTCTTTAATACGAGCGGCTTTGCCAGAACGATTACGTAAGTAGAAAATTCTACTTCTGCGAACTTTACCACGTTTTTCAACCTTAATACCAGCAACTACTGGTGAATTAATTGGGAAAGTTCTTTCAACACCAACACCTGAAGAGATTTTTCTAACAGTGAAGGTTTCGCTGACACCGGAGCCGCAGCGTTTAATTACAACGCCTTGGAAGACTTGGATACGTGATTTGTTGTTTTCAGTAATTCTGACGCTAACAGAGACAGTGTCACCAGCTTTGAATTCAGGAACATCTTTCTTGAGTTGACGAGCAGTAATTTCTTTTACAATGTTTGTGTTCATGTCTTGACCTCCTTTTTACAAGTAATGTTTTGGTGCGTTCATATCAATTTATGAAAGCGGGACGCCCTCAGCAAGTTTTCTAAACTCGCAAGGAAGATAATACTCTTTAATAAAAAGAGATGCAAGTTTTTTTGTGGTGTTAAGTAAAATTACTTGACACCTATTCTTATCTATATATAATAGATGTCGGTAAAAAGGAGAATAAAACTATGTCAGTTAAAATTAGACTTACCAGAATTGGCCGTCATAAAGATGCCATCTACCGTGTCGTTGTTGCAGATTCAAGATTTGCAAGAGACGGACGTTATGTTGAACAAATTGGATACTATGATCCAGCAAAACCAGAAGAAGCAGCCGACATCAATGTTGAATTAGCACTCAAATGGTTAAATAAAGGTGCTCAACCTTCAGATTCCATTCGTACCTTATTTACAAAGAAAGGTATTATGGAACAATACGCAAAATCAAAAAAGGAAGCTAAATAATGGACTACGAGAAGATCATTCATACAATTGTTGATCCTTTCTTAATTAATCCAGATGCTTTAATGGTCCGTGTTATGCCATCAGATAATGATAAGGACGTAGTCCTTCTCATTTGTACTGAAGGCGAAGACACCGCAAGACTTATCGGTAAAAAAGGCACTGTCGCTAATGCACTTAGAGAAGTTGTTGCCATTTCCGGTAAAACCGAAGGAAAACATATTCATTTAAAATTCGAATCATTCGAAGAAGAATCAAAATAAGCATGGAATTTCTTACTGTCGGTCAAATAGTCAGAACTATTGGACTTAAAGGTGAAGTAAAAATTTATCCCTCTACTCATTTTCGCGACACCAGGTTCAAAAAAGGTGGTCGCGTTTTTCTTTTAAATGAGAAAGGTGAAGTCGAAAAAGAATTAACTATCAAAATGCATCGTACAAACGGTAATTGCGACAACTTAATCTTTGAAGAAATCTCATCTATTGAAGAGGCTGAAAAAATAAATAAAAAATACCTATATGTCGAAAAAAACCCGGAAATTCTCGGGAAAAATGAGTATTTCTACTCTGATTTGATCGGCATGAAAGTTAGCTTTGATAACGGCAAAGACATTGGTGTCGTTAAGGCTATTGAAGAATATTCCGCTTATGCAACTTTGAGGGTCAAAAGTCAAAATAAAGATGTTCTTATTCCATTCGTAAATGCTTTTGTTAAGGATGTTTCACTCGAAAACAAACAAATTGTTATCAATTTTATAGAAGGTTTACTATGAAAATTACTATTCTTACCTTATTTCCAGAGATGTTTGATGGGTTTTTAACAAACTCAATTATTAAACGTGCCATTGGAAAGAATGTTGTTGAAGTAAAAATAGTTAATATTCGCGACTACACAAAAGACAAGTATGGACGAGTTGACACTCCACCAATTGGCGGAGGTGCTGGTCTTATAATGAAATGCCAACCAATTGTAGATGCCCTTAGAGATGTCTCAACTAGCTCTTCAAAAAAGATTATGTTAAGTCCTCGTGGAATACAATTTTCCCAGGAATTTGCAGGAAATTTGGCAAAATTAGACGATATTGTCCTACTTTGCGGTCACTATGAAGGAATCGATGAAAGAGTTAACGATTATGTCGATGAATTAGTCTCAATTGGTGACTATATTTTGACCGGAGGAGAAATTGGAGCAATGGTAATTGCCGATGCTGTAATTAGACTGCTTGATGGCGCAATTTCTAAAGAATCTTTAAATGATGAATCATTTAATGGGGGGCTTATTGAATACCCACAATACACCGAACCAAAGGACTTTGAAGGTAAAAAAGTTCCAGATATACTTTATACCGGAAATCACACTGCTATAGACAAGTATAGAAGGAAAGAAAGCCTACGATTAACCAGAAAACATCGCCCAGACCTGTTCGAAAAACATGAACTAACTAAACAAGACAAGAAACTTCTAGATGAGTTAGATCAATGTGAAGAAAACCCAAAGTGGTTAACTCAAGCCCTGGAGAAAGGTAAAAAGTTCACAAAAAATTAAGTGGGAGCAGTTGCTCTTACTTTTTTTATAATCCCATTAGACAAATATGATTTTTTCTTTATAATATTCGATTAGTCCATGCAATGGAGGGATTAAAAATGTCTAACAGTAAAGAAATTAAAAAGTTTGTGGAAGAAACCAAAAGTTATCTTCTTTATGGAGCAAATAATTTAGAAAAAGTTAAAAAATGTTTTCTTATCGCAATAGATAAAAATGAAGAACAATATTTAAAGTTTGAATCCTGTCTACCAGCTCTAGAAAAATCACTCAAAGAAGACTTGAATTTCTTTATGGAAAGTGACCCTGCAGTTGATAATGAAAGAGAAGTTTTGTTAGCTTATCCAGGTTATAGAGCTATCTCTTCTTATCGTATTGCTCATCAAATTTATAATTTGGGGTATAAATTAGAAGCTAGACTCATTTCCGAAGGAGCTCATTCTTACACTGGAATAGATATTCACCCCGCCGCACAACTCGCTTCTCCATTTTTTATTGACCATGGAACCGGCATTGTTATTGGCGAGACCACCATCTCTGGTAAAAATCTAAAACTATACCAAGGTGTTACATTAGGCGCTTTATCATTAAAATGTGGTTCTAAACTAAAAGGATGTAAGAGACATCCTACAATCGGAGAAAATGTTGTTATTTACGCAGGCGCAAGCTTGCTTGGAGATATAAAGGTAGGCAACAATGTTACAATTGGTTCAAACGTTTTTATAACAGAATCAATTCCTGACAATGTTAAAGTGTCGTTCTCAAAACCTTCACTTGTAATTACTGAAAGTAAAAGATAGCATAAGCTATCTTTTTACATCATTCCTCCCATTCCAGGAAGATTTAATCCACCAGGAGGCATACGTCCTGTTTTCTTATATTGCTGCATACGCTTCATCATTTCCTGCATCTGCTCATACTTCTTCAAAAGTCTATTAATATCGGCATTAGTTTTTCCACATCCCTTAGCAATTCTTACTTTACGAGAATTTTTAAGGATTTCAGGGTTTCTTCTTTCTTCGGGAGTCATTGAACCAATAATTGCCTCGAAGGTTTTCATTTCCTTCTCGCCTCTTTCTTTTTGCTCGTCAGTTATTGTTGGCATTCCAGGAATTAATTTAAGAAGGCCACCTAAAGAACCCATTCTTTGAATTCTTTTCATATTTTTAAGAAGATCATCGAGTGTAAATTTTCCATCCATCATCCTCTCTGCTTCTTTTTTAGCCTCTTTCTCATCAATTTCATCTTTGACTTTTTCAGCAAGAGTAACAATATCACCCATGCCTAAAATACGGTCGGCCATACGATCAGGATGGAAGACATCTAAATCACTAATTTTCTCGCCAATTCCCGCGAATTTTATAGGAATTCCCGTTAAATGTTTGATTGATAAGGCAGAACCACCACGTGCATCACCATCAAGTTTTGACATGATAATTCCTGTTAAATTAAGCGATTCATGGAAAGCATTAGCCACATTGATTGCATCTTGTCCAGACATTGCATCAACAAGGAGCAAAACTTCAGTTGGAGAAACATTATCAGAAATATCATTTAATTCTTTCATTAATGGTTCATCAATTTGTAGTCGACCCGCTGTATCAATAATAAGAACATCAAAATGTTCATTGTATGCTTTTTCTTTTGCTTTCTTTGCAATCTCAACAGGTGAGACATTAGTTCCTAAAGAAAACACAGGAACATCAATAGAGTTGCCTAATTGCTGAAGTTGTTCTATAGCACCTGGACGATAAATATCACCAGCAGCCAAAAGAACTTTTTTCTTCATTTTATTCTTCATAAGGTAAGCAAGCTTACCTGCAGAAGTAGTTTTACCTGTACCTTGTAAACCAACCATCATAATAATTGTTGGTTTATTATTCTCAAATTTAAGCTCAGAATCTCCAGAACCTAAAAGTTCAACAAGTTCATCATGAACAATCTTAACGACCATTTGAGATGGATTAAGTTTTGTATAAACTTCAGCACCAATTGCTTTTTGTTTAATATTCTCTATAAAAGATTTAACTACCTTAAAGTTAACATCGGCTTCGAGCAAAGCAACACGGACTTCTTTCAACATGTCCTCCATGTTGGATTCAGTCAATCTAGCTTGACCACGAATTCCTTTTATAATTCGTTTAAATTTTTCAGTTAAAGACTCAAATGCCATTCTTTAAATCCTCTTCAATTTTATCAAGAATTTCACTATTCTTTTCATTGCGATTTTTATCAAAAACCCTGCAAATTCCTACATTTTTTTCAAAATTTTCAAGTTTTTTTGTGGCAGTTTTGATTGCATCAGAAACTGCTGTTCTAGAAATATTTCTAAGCTCAGAAATTTCGCTTAATGAGAGATCACAATAGTAGTAATCAGACATAATTTCTAATTGTTGTTTAGTCAAAAGACGACCATAAATGTCAAGTAAGCGATTAATGTGTAATGCCTTTGTTATTTCACTCATTTTCCGCCACCAATACACAGTCCAACAAGGTACTTTTCAAGATCAAATTCCTTGAGGTCTTCCATCTTTTCTCCTAAACCAATAAATCGAACTGGAATTCCAAGCTCGTCTCTAATAGCAAGAATAATTCCACCCTTAGATGTTCCATCCATTTTTGTAATGACAATTCCAGTGAGTTTAATACAATCCAAAAATTGTTTTGCTTGGACTACACCATTTTGTCCAGTTGTTGCGTCAATTATCAAGAAAACTTCATGAGGCGAATCCGGTATTTCTTTCGAAATTACACGGGAAATCTTGGATAATTCGTTCATTAAGTTAATTTTATTTTGAAGTCTTCCAGCTGTGTCGACGATAAGCAAATCAACGTTATTTTCACGCGCTTTTTTTGCTCCATCAAAAGCGACAGAAGCAGGATCGGAATTAGGTTTTCCTGTTACAATATCGCAACCTAATCTATCAGCCCAAATAGTTAATTGTTCAATTGCACCTGCTCTAAAAGTATCAGCGGCGCAAAGCATAACTTTCTTGCCTTGATTTATGTAGCGGTAAGCAAGTTTTGCAATTGTTGTAGTTTTTCCAACACCATTAACTCCTGCTACAAGAAGAACTGTTGGGCCATCATCTCTAAATCTAATATCGTTTTGAACTTGTTCTGCCTTATTCATGTAACCTTCAAACAACTTATCAATAACAAGTTCATTTATTTCTTCAGCATCAGTAATTTTATTTTTAAGACTTTCTTGAACAACTTCTTCAATAACTCTCATAGTGAGGCTAACGCCAACATCAGCTTCTATTAAGATTTCTTCAAGCTCGTCAAAATATTCTTTATTAACTTTTTTGGATTTCTTTGCGATTTTATCCATTTTATTAGCAAAATTCTCACGAGACTTTTCCATTCCTTTATTGAATGATTCAGTTTCCTGATTTTTATTTTTGCTAAATTTTTCTTTTAAAAACTTTAATAAACCCATTATTTACCAGCTTTCTTTTCAAGAGCTGCTTTAGCAGCTAGTTGTTCAGCTTCCTTTTTTGTAGATCCTTCTCCTACACCTAATTCAATGCCATCAAATGTGACTTTAACTTTAAATCTTTTATCGTGAGCAGGACCAGTTTCTGAAATTAATTGATAAACGACTGATTCTCTATGTTCTGCTTGGATTTCTTCTTGAAGCTTAGATTTATAATCAGTTAAGCCTTCAATATCAAATTTCTTAATTGAATCTAAAAACATCTCAACAAGAACAGCCTTTGTTACTTTAAATCCTTGATCTAAATACAAAGCCCCAATAAAAGCTTCAAAAACGTTTTCAAGAATATGATTTGCTTTCGAAACATCGCCTGTAAATGAATTACCTAGTCTAATATACTCATATAATGAGTATTTTCTTGATAAGCTTGCTAAACCTTGAGTGGAAACTAAGGCAGCTCTTAGTTTTGTTAAATTTCCTTGATTTAATTCAGATCTAGAAACATAAGCCATTTCAGCAACACATAAAGAAATAACCGAGTCACCTAAAAATTCTAATCTTTCATAGTCTTTGTGCTTTGTGTTTGCATCAGCATTATATGAAGGATGAGTAAAAGCTTGCTCATAAAGAGCAATATGTTTTGGTTCAACGTTAAATTTAACTAATAATTCCCTTAAGTCCTTAATCATAAGTTTTCTTTAATTTGGTCGACCATTTTGTTCTTTGCTAGAGTGTAGGTTAAAGTTAAAGCATTTCCAAATGAATAAGCATCTGAATTACCATGAGCTTTAACTGCAACAGTATTAACACCAATAAGTAAAGCTCCACCGACCCTCTTATAGTCCATAAGTTTAATCATTGGTTTAAATGACTTCTTAGCAAGTAAATAACCCATCTTTGATGAGAAGGATGCTAGGAATGCTTCTTTCATCATTCCGCCCATCATTTTGGCAACACCTTCAACACCTTTCAGGAATACGTTTCCAGTGAATCCGTCAAAAACAACAACATCGGCTTCGCCATCTAATACATGACGTGCTTCAATTAAGCCTTTATAGTTTGGATTTGCTTTTAGCAACGCATTAGCTTTTTTGGTTAAATTGTTGCCTTTACCTTCTTCGGTACCGTTAGCAATAAGTTTGATATTTTTGGCTTCTTCACCATAGGCTGCTTTAAAGTAAGCTTCGCCCATTTTTGCAAATTGGAATAAATCTTCTGGAGAGTTATCGCTTGTTGCACCAACATCGAGTAAAACGACATTTTTGCCTGGTACTCTAGTTGGGAATGGTGAAATTAAAGCTGGACGTTCTACGCCGGGAATTTTTTTGTTAATTAATGTAGCTAACGAAAGGAACGCTCCTGTAGAACCGGCAGATAATACGCCATCTGCTTTCTCTTCGTTAACAGCACTAATAGCTTTGTAACAACTTGAATCTTTTTGTCTCATTGCTTGCATAACGCCACATTCCATTGGAAGTACGCTTTGAGAAGGAATGATTTTTGAAACAACACCTTTAAGAGGTTCGAGTGCTTTTTCATCTCCAACTGCGATGATTTCGCAATCATCATGATTTGCTAAAAAATTCTTTACAGCTTCAATTGTAATGGCATAGCCATTATCTCCGCCCATCATATCAATAACTAATTTGACCATAATAAATCCTCCGCATGTATTGTAGCACGCAAATATAAATATCACACTAAAAAACATTAATGTTTAGCAAACTGATAAATGATTTTGCTTTCCACTAAAAAAGGCACCATAAGGTGCCCTTAATTTATTGTTATTCAATACCTACAATATAATTGTAAACTGGTTGATCACCACGACGAATATCAAACTCAATATTTGGATAGGTTTCAGGAAGATCTTTCTTTAAAGAATTAAGAACCTTTTCAGAAACAGCTTCTCCTACAAAGATTGTTGCTAAATAGTTATCTTCGCGAATCATCTTCTTAAGCATCTTTAGAAGTGCTCTTTCAGGTTTGGATTCACAACACACAACCTTTTTATTTGCGATAGCCATGAAGTCATCTTTCCTAATAGAAACACCATTCATAGTTGTGTCTTTAACAGCATAAGTAACTTCACCAGTAGAAATATGAGCAATAACTTCTTTCATATTAGAAAGATTTTCATTTACTGATAAATCTGGTGAAAATTGTGAGACAGCAGCAATTCCTTGAGGAATTGTTTTAGATTGAACAACTACTACATTAACTTCATCATGTAGCACATCTTTTGCTTGTAAAGCAGCCATAACAATATTGGAGTTATTTGGGAACACAAAGACTGTTTTAGCTTCTGTATTTTTAATAGCTTTAACGATATCGTTAATTGATGGGTTCATTGTTTGCCCACCAGTAATTAATTCATCAACGCCAAGTTCTTTAAATGCTTCTTCAACACCTTTACCTGCAGCAACAGCGACAAGAGCAAGTTCTTTTGTAGGCTCTTTTGGTGCTTCTTCAACATGCTCTTCAGTGTGGGCTTCTTCACCTTGTTTTTTCTCTTGAAGTGAAGTGTGTTGCTCAGTCATATTTTCGATCTTTAATTTAATAAATTCTCCGAATGATTGACCATAGGTCAAAACAGCACCAGGAGTTAATGTATGAACGTGAACTTTAACAATGTCTTCATCACGAACAACAACAAGGGAATTACCATGGCTTGCAAGAACTGATTTAAATCTAGATTCAATAAATGGTTTCTTATTTTCTGGATCAAGTCTAAGAATGAATTCTGTGCAATAACCGAATTCATCTGATTCAACTGCTTGTTGAGCAGAATTATCTGTTTCTTGTTCTCTAGAAATAGCTTTCTTTTCAATAAATTTACCATTTAATGCAGAAAGCATGCCTTCTAAAATTTTAACTAAGCCCGCTCCACCAGAATCAACAACACCAACTTCTTTTAAAACTGGTAAAAGTTCTGGAGTATGTTTTAAGGAAGCTTTAGCTTCGGATAAGAAATATTTAAACCCTTTTAAAACATCGGTTTCATCTTTTACAAACTCTTTAAATGAGGATGATGATTCTCTAATAACTGTTAAGATTGTACCCTCAACAGGTCTCATAACAGCTTTATAAGCAACTTTGCAGCCATTTGAGAATGCATCTGCTAGTAAAACTGCATCAATAGTTTTTGCTCCTTCTAAAGCTTGGGCAAAACCTCTAAAAATTTGTGATGTGATAACACCAGAGTTACCTCTTGCTCCCATAAGTAAGCCTTTGGAGAATGCAACAGCGATTTGATGAACATCATTATCGCTTCTATTTTGAACTTCTTTAGCACCCGATGCTAAAGTTAAATTCATATTCATTCCTGTATCACCATCAGGAACTGGGAAGACGTTTAAAGCATCAATCTCAGGATAGTGATTGTATAAATTGTTGGCGCCAGAAATAAGCATCTCTTGTAAAACTTTTGAATTTATTGTTTTCATAATTATTCAACTCTCTTTAAATCTTGGACATAAATATTTACTTTCGAAACGCGAACATCGAACGATCGTTCGACAACATACTTAACTTCTTTTTGAACACTTCTTAAAATTTCGGTGACTTTAACACCTAAAGCGAGAATGATATTAAAGCTAAATTCGTATCCAGTTTTTTCTTCGCTAATTCGGATTACTTTTTTATAATCCTTTTTGGATGCGACTTCACCTTTCCCATCTTTTTCGCAAATACCAACAACGCCATAACATGATAAAGTAGCATCAGCAACAAGAGACACTAATGCGTTCTTGGTTATATTTATCTTACCAAAGTCAGTTTGTTTATTAATTGGCATATAAAATAAAGATAATTTTATTATCTGGCGACAAATATATCATATAATACGTTAAAAAGCAAAATTGTAAACTCTTACATTTAAAATTAGTTAGATAAAATCTTAACTAATTCGTCTTTATGTGCGCCGAAGAAAATAAGAAGATGATTACCATTTGGAGAGGTAAACATTTCATCAATAGGTTCATTAAATTGAACCTTCACCTGAGTTCTACATAAATTATTCTTATGAAGATTTTCAACAATTTGTCCCTCAAATATTTCATAATCTTTTAAATTTGAATTAATTTTAAACACTGTTACTTTGCCTAAATTAAGTCTTCCTTTAATTCCTAAGCCAATGCCTGATTCAAAGTGAGTATCAAATTCATAAGACAAACACATATCAAGTGGCAAAGTGCAGTGAGCAAAATAGCCGAAACGTTTTTCTAAATTTAAATATGAAGGATTAACTTGGAAGCTTGACTGATGGAAAACTTTTTTAATGATCGCCATCGTTAACATTGCAGGTACATCACCTTCACAAGTTGCAATATAGCCATCTTTATTTAACATCGCTAAAGCTAAGCATGAAGTATTTTTCACGCTGGTAAGTAAATCGAAACATCTAACTGTGATACCTTGAAGATTATGTTCAACAATAATATCTCTTAATGCACCATAAATTAGTAGTGCGCCTTCTAAGGTTTCTTTGTTAACTTTTTCGTTTAAATAAGGCTCAAACATAACTGTGTCCATTTTTAGTTTTGAGTGTCTAACTTTTTCTAAAAATTCTTCAGTTGTTATATCTATTAAACTAACGCCTAATTTATCGCTTGCTTCTTTATAATCTACATCACTTGAAATAAGCCAATCACTTGGATGTCCAACAACACCTAAGCGCATACCTTTTAGACCGGAAAATTTCAAAAATCCCCTATTTTTCCTAGAAATTTTCGCAATTTTCTCGTTTTTTAATTGTTCTTTAACTTCTTCAGGTTTTCCGTGAAAAACCTTAAATTCTTTCCCGTTTTTTCTTAAAAAAGTAGCGATTTCTAGAGAGGCTGGTAAGGAGTTATTTGCGTCTGTTGCAAGAATATAATAAGGTTCTTTATAGTCCTTATAAATTGACTTAAATTGCTCTTCTGTTCCGCCTGTTTCGATAAAGAAAACTGGCGTTCCAGCTTCGCTAAATTCGAAGTCTTTTTCTTTATTCAAACCATTTAAAAATCTCGCCTTTTCTTCGTCTTTAAAGCGAGAATCATTTCCTACTTTTGATCTTAGGAATATAAAATTTATATTTTTCATAGCCTATATATTATATAGCATTTACTAGCCTATAAAAAGAAAAAAGCCCGGCGGCTCGCTATTCTCCCTGATTGCTCAGATACCTTCGCCACTACGGTGCTTAACTTCTGTGTTCGGGATGGGAACAGGTGTGTCCACCGCGCCATCGTCACCAGACTTTTTTCTTAATGAGAGAATTATTCTCTCAAAACTAGATATTAGATTAACATGTTCTTTATTAAGTTACTACATTGATTACCCATATATTACTTATATCTCAAGAAAAATCTTAAAATTTTATGAAATTAAGTCCTCGACCTATTAGTATCAGTCGACTGAATACATTACTGTACTTACATCTCTGACCTATCAACCCGTTAACATTACGGGGGTCTTACTTCTTACGAATGAGAAGTCTCATCTTGTGGTTGGCTTCACGCTTAGATGCTTTCAGCGTTTATCCATTCCGTAGGTAGCTACTCAGCCATGCCACTGGCGTGACAACTGATAGACCATTGCTACGTCCATCCCGGTCCTCTCGTACTAAGGACAGGTCCACTCAAACTTCTTGCGCCCACGACAGATAGGGACCAAACTGTCTCACGACGTTTTGAACCCAGCTCGCGTACCACTTTAATTGGCGAACAGCCAAACCCTTGGAAGGTACTTCCCCTCCAGGATGTGATGAGCCGACATCGAGGTGCCAAACCTGATCGTCGATGTGAACTCTTGGATCAGATCAGCCTGTTATCCCCAGGGTAGCTTTTATCCGTTGAGCGACG
>ODAJ011922903.1_pt1 | contig 14026 bp, 20 predicted proteins | sample 1539241 | NCBI WGS metagenome assembly ODAJ01 (sample SAMN02144231, study PRJEB22623) | gut metagenome | biome: sheep rumen | host: Ovis aries | place: New Zealand
CAGTTTATCCGCCTCGTTTGTGCAACTATCGTTATATGTCTGCAATATTTCTTTAAATTTGTGTGTCGGTGTATCTATGTGCATAGGTAAGCCGTTATCAAGCTGTATAAAAACATTGTTTTTGGCGGCGGTCTTGCCTCGTTCCGCTTTCCATTGTGTGCCTAAATTAAAACATAACATCATTTGTCGGTTCTGCCACTCTCTAAGTAACTGCATACAAAAATCAGGTAGTTTTATTTCCCTGTTTCCTGCTTTGGTCTTTGTTTCCTTGACGATCTGACCGCCTTTTACTTTTGCAATAGCTTTGTTTATTGAGATTGTACCGTGTTTATAGTCTATATCTTCCCATGTAAGGGCGACAAGCTCAGACTTACGGAAACCGCCGAACAATGAAAGGTTAAAGAATACCCGCCATTGAAAAGGAATACTGTGCTTTTCCTCATATTCGCCCACATGGTATATTTTGCCCGTGTCATCGGTTCTTTGATGTCCTTTGTATTTGTATGTATATTCCTTTTCCAGAGCCTTTAAAAAGGTTTTAGCCTGTTCTAAAGTGAAATAATGTAGGCTTGTATCTGTTTCGGCTTTCGGAATTTGAACACGGCTACAAGGATTATCTTTGATGATTTCCATACGGTAAGCGTATTTAAAAACGCTGTTTATAACGGCGTGAGTGCGTTTAATGGTCGCAGGTGCATTGCCATTGGTTTTCATACTCCTATAAATATTCTCTATGTGCAGGGGCTTTATTTTGGCTAAAATTATACTGCCAATGTGTGGTTGCACTCTCTTTTTCAGTATATCTAAATAACCTTCGACGGTGGAAATTGTCAGATGATCCACCGCCCAGTTATCCGCCCACAACTTTACAAAGGCATTGAATTTTATTTCGTCGCCCTCTAAATACAACCCCTCTTTTACACGCTTTTCATATTCATCGGCGAACTGTCGGACCTCTTTTTCAATAGCCTTTTTGCCTGTTGATTTGGGTATGTATGTGGTAGTTTTAAATATTCTTTTACCCTCATCATCAAAGCCCATAGATACCGATATTTTATAACTATCGCCTCTTTTGTGTATGCCTGCCATATAAACGCCCCTTTTTAGTCATTATCAAAGTATCTTTGTACCCTAAAATCTAAATAGTCTTTAAATTCTATTGCCAGTCTTGTAAATTCCTCCGCGGAAATCCTAATTGTCTGGTTATCCTTTGTCAACTCATAACCGCTATTTACGGCTACTATTGTTTTATTATCATCATTCCGTGCCTCAAAGATATTTTGTAATTGACTTCTATCTAATTCATGCTCAAATACTTTTTTTATTATTTCATCCTCAGAGCCATAAACATCTTGCGAATAGTATGTTACACTATATCCCGCCGCCGCTAAATAAGCCGTAAATCCCTTGTATGTTTCACTTAAATTAAAAATGAACTCATTTATATTTTTTTCACAGGGGTCTAATAAGCAATAAACTTCCGTATGTAATGCCGAAGCTATTTTTACAATGGTTTCAAGTTTGGGTTTTCTTCTGCCATTTTCGTAATTATTGATTACCGTTTCCGAAAGTCCTGATAAATGCGCTAATTCTTTTTGAGATAACCCTGCTTTTTTTCTATAAATTCTTATACTGTCGCCTATCTCCATTTTTAAACCTCCCTTTCATAATTATAATAACAAATTCACAAACAAAAGTAAAGAAAAATATAAAAAAACTTAAACAAAAATAAAATAACATCTTGACATTTGAACATTTGTTTAATATAATTACAGTATACTTGAACATAAGTTCATAAACAAAGGAGGCGATATTGATGAGAATTGATAGACTTAAATTTATTTGTTTACTTGCTGATAAAGAAGTCAGCATTAAGGAAATAGCCGAAAAAACTGGCTTATCCAGAGCGACTGTGTCAGGCGTGAAGTCGGGCAAGGGTTGTAGTCCCGAAACGATCGGGAAGATCGCAAAAGTGCTTGATGTTGAAGTTCGTGAGCTTTTATGCGAGAGTTAAGGGGGTGTAATATATGCAGGAAAATACAAATATTCCCCGTATGGTAACAATGAAACAGGCGGCGGCACTTACTGGATTGAGCTTTTGGGCTGTGCGCAATATGTACTTAAACAATGAGGTACTTTATTACAAAAGCGGGCGTAAAGTATTTATTAATCTTGATGATTTGTGCCGCCGCCTTTCGGGCAGTCCTGCGGTATAGGGGGGTGATAATATATGGCGGAATGCGGCGGCGTGGGCGGCGGTTGGATATGCCTTTGGCGTGATCTGATAGACAAGCCCATTTGGTGTTGCAGTACACCCGAACAAAGAGTAATATTTATAACCCTGCTTTGCATGGCTAACCACAAGCCCAAAAAATGGGAGTTCGGCGGCGAATTGTACGAGGTGCAGGCTGGGCAGTTTATAACCTCACTTAAAAGCATAGTGGAAAATTGCAAGTGCAAAGACATAACAAGCCAAAAAGTAAGAACTGCGCTTGAAAGATTTGAAAAACTTGGTTTTTTGACAAGCAAATCAACAAACAGGAATAGGCTTATAACTATTGTAAATTGGCAGTTTTATCAAGATAAAGCATTTTCAGATAACAAGCAAAATAACAAGCTGATAACAAGCCAACAACAAGCTGATAACAAGCCGATAACAACTAACAACAATATAAACAATGATAACAATGTAAACAATGATAACAATAATATAATGTCGGACAAGCCGACCGCTATATCAAAATCAAAAAAATTTATTCCGCCCTCTTTTGAACAAGTACATGCTTATTGCCTTGAACGGAACAACAATATTGACCCACAGGCATTTATTGATTATTATTCTGCGGTAGGTTGGAAAGTTGGGAGCAAGGCAATGAAAGACTGGAAAGCCGCAATAAGAACATGGGAGAGGCGAAACAACCAACAGGGAGGACAGACACAAAATGACGGACTTAAAAACACTTGCGCAAGAAACAATGGAGAGGATAGCAAAAAACCGCAATATAAATATGGCACAACATTTGGATAAAAAACAGAATAAATTTTTTACCATCGACGGTCCTGACATAAATTCACGGTTTGGAATAAATTGCAAGGTTTGTAAAAACACAGGTTCAATATATTACTATGCGGAAAATAGTTATACTCCGACCGCTCGGATTTGCACTTGTCAGAACGTACGGCGATCTATGATAAGGCTTGAAGAAAGCGGATTGAGCGGCGTTGTCAAACAACTTACTTTCGATAATTTTAATGTCACCAACGAACTGCAAAAAGGCATTAAAGAAACAGCTTTAGAATTCCTTGATACCTCTGGAAACTGGTTTTATATTGGCGGTCAATCAGGAAGCGGCAAAACTCACATTTGTACTGCAATATGCGGCAAACTGCTTTTTAAAAAGCGTAAATCATTAGCTTATATGCAATGGTTAAACGAAGTAAAACCGCTTAGGGGCTCAGTAAACGAAAATGAAGAACATAGCAAGTTGCTTGACAGGTACAAAAATGTTGATGTACTCTACATTGATGATTTTTTTAAGCATGGTAAAGATAAAACGGGCAATGTGCCGCTGCCCACATCGGCAGAAATAGACATAGCACTTGATATATTAAATTACAGATATATCAATAATCTTGTCACTATCATTTCAAGCGAGCGTGCTATTGATGATGTTTTAAAAATTGATGAGGCGCTAGGAAGTCGAATTGTAGAACGGTGCGGCAATTTTATTATAAACATAAACTCAGGCGAGGGCAATAATTACCGCTTAAACCGTCGATAAACCGTCGAAAAAAGCAAAAAAATTATGTCGGAGGGATAAAGAATGCAGTTGACCAATGAAAAATTGGTTGAGCTGATACAACAAGGCATATTACCCAAAATACACCTTGAAACCTTATACTTCCAAAATGAGAGCTTTATAAATATTGCGATCTGCAAAGCCTTTGGCTCAAATAATCGACAATTTGAAGATTTAAAACAAGAAAGCTATATTACACTTTGTGAATGTGTTGAAAAATTTGACGGTTCGCAGGGTATAAAATTTATTTCATATTTCGGGGAGGCGTTAAAAAATATGTTTCCCCGATATAGCTATAAAACCGCCGCCGTTAAGGTTTCCGCTAATACGCTTAGTTTAATAGCTCAATATGAAAAAGCAACGGCGCAGGGGCTTACAGATAATCAAATAGCAGTATTTTTAAATGTTCCGGCAAGCAAAATTGAGCAAATAAAACGAGCTAAAGTTCAAAAATCCGTTGTTTCGCTTGATATGCCGTTATCTGATGAGACGGACAGCAACACTCTTGGCGATACCATAGCCGCAGGTGACAGCTTTGAAGATGATGTTATAAAGCAAGTAGACAATGAGCGAATATGGGATATATGCAGGCGACATCTGCAACACTTACAAACTTTGCCCTCGGGATATGAAATTATATGGCTATACTACAAAAAGAATTTATCAACGGCGGAAATCGGGCAAAAACTTAATTTGACCGTTCAGCAAGTAGATCGCAAAAGAAAAATCGCCTTAAGCTATTTAAGACGGTTTAGGGATATACAAGCCTATGATGATTGTATATACAGACACACAACACTTGCAGAATATAAGCGTACATTTACAAGCAGTACAGAGGCGGCGGCACTTTTTAGAGTGTCTATGACGGAACACGGCGGCGGCGCACTATTAGACGATTTGAGACAACAAGTATCGCATACAGGAGGTTGTTAAATGACTGCAACAGAATATTTACAACAGGTCTCCACCTATCGAAATAATGTCATAAGAGCACACAGGATAGGCGATAAAGACCGAATAGAACATTGTGAGGGAGAATATAAAGCCCTTGCTTGCAAGGTAACGGACCAATTAGAAAACTTAGGCAATGAAAAATATACTATTATTTTATTTGCAAAGCACATTGAGAAAAAAACACTTGCTCAGATCGCCGCCGAACTAAAATATAATTACGGCTATGTTCGCAATCTTCACACGGAAGCACTAAGAGCATTTGAGGCTAAATATTTACAAGGTGGTTGAAAGATCTTTCCGACGATGCTATAATTAAATTCGGGTAGTATGTCACTTGTAACAGTTCAATGGTTCTTTGAGTTCAAACCGCCGCCGATATGTGCGGCAGTTTGTATATTGACTGTTTTTATTACAATACAAACCGAATAAAAAGGAATGGCGATATTTTTATATAAATCTAAGCACAAATTAATGACTTCAAAAAAGGGGCAAATTTTATCAAATAACAAGGGCACAAATTGAAAGGTGGTATTATTATGACTGAAAATAAAAAAAATACAATAAGCGAAAACATAAAGGAATATGCAAGAAAGTTTAATGAAACAAGCGACTATTTGAACAGGCTTGTAAATAGAATGCCTCTTGTGGAACTTTTGGAACTTTTAGAGGCTCAGGACGGCGACTGCGGTTTGTCTCTTATGCTGACACTGGAAAGACAGTTAAAAGCGTTTGAGGCGACTGTTAGGAGCTTAGAAAAGGAATATGACATGGGAGAAATAATGCGCCGTGCAGATATGGGCGAATTATGATTGACAATTTCCATGTAAGAGATTAAAATAATATCAGCGGTGAACACCTTTCCTGCCCGTTCGGGCGACACCGTGATAAAAGCCGCTTGATGTGTAACAGGCGGTTTTTTGTTTGTCGGAGGTATAAAATGGCAAAGAGAAATTATAAAAAAGAGTACAAAGAATATCAAGGAAAGCCCGAACAACGAAAAAACAGATCGGCAAGAAACAAGGCAAGGCGGAAAATGGGGCTGAAAGTTGGCGACCCACGAGAAGTAGATCATAAAAAGCCATTATCAAAAGGCGGTGGAAACAATAAAAGCAATCTGCGAATTGTGTCACGCACCACAAACAGAAAAAAAGGAAATCGAACAAAATAAAATTCCTACTTTAGCAGGAAAAACGGCGGGCGTGATAGTTTTTCGGCGGTTGCGGTTGGGTTGCAGTTGAGTTGCACTTTTTTAGCCTTTCCACCGATTCGATTATAATTGAGTAGTAGTTTTTTAATGGGGGTTTGGGGTCTCACCAATCAATTTTAAAGTGAAACTTTAACAAGTTTGTAAGTGGCTTGCCTGTTTGGGGGTGTATTGGGAATTTGTGATTTTTACAATACCAATTTTCACAAATGGCAGTCCACTTGCTATGCTTGCAAAAAAAGAAACTGGATATTATTTTTAATCACATTGGAGAAAGTTTAATAAGCATTATAAAACAAGCGTTCTGAGGTGCGTGTTTAATCCGAACTATAGTTCGCTTATAAACAAAGTTGTAAGAAAATCTTGAAAAATTGTTACTCTTTTGTTACGCTTTTTTAATAAAAAAGCACAGAAAACCGCTTGTTATGTGGTTTACGCAAAAAATGTTACTATTCCCCTTGAACAGTAACATTTTTACATACCGTTTTATTATGTGTTACGCTGTGTTTTTATTCCGCCTATTTCGTTCCGTCGGAGTGTCTGAAAGGTGTCTGAAAGGTGTCTGCTTTTTAAACATAACATTATACCGCCGCCAAATAAATTATTGATCGCTGGGCTTATTATCTCTCTCCATAGTTTCATCAATAGCACGGTTGATAAAACTATTCACACTCTCGGAAAGGGCGGCGGCGTGTGCTTTTATAGCCTCTTTTCTGCCCTTTGGCATAGTCAAATTAACCCTATCGTAATTTTTGGCATTATATTTATTAACTGCCCTTTGCTGTGCTTTTGTGGTAGGCATATTTTAAAAACCCCCTTGACTATATATCAATTATGTGTTATCATAAAAACACAAGAGGGAATAGCTACTAACGGCTATCGCCTTAAACATTAAGTTATATTAAAATAACCGCCGTGTTTTCCAGACGAGGGCGGTTATTTTTTTATTGATAAAATCAATGTGAAGATAATCAACAAAGCTAAGTATGTAACTACTTCATTCATTTTTACCGACCCCCTTTCGTACATTTCGGAGCAAATATCACTTAGATCATAAGCAATCACCCTTTCATATACTCAGGACAGGCAAACAACCGCTTTCGCTATTTCATTGTGTGGGCTAAGGTTTCCCTTAACTTATCTTACATTTTATCAAAATAATATACTTATGTAAATATACATATTGCATATAATTACACAAGTATATTTGTTTATTCTGCATATTGATATACTTACGCAAATATATTATAATATAATTACAGTCAAACAAGGAAATTTACCTTGATGACAGCAAAAAAGCGGTTGCTACCAACAACCGCAAAACTTAATAAGGGTATGACAGACATCAATAAACCTTATTAAGTGAATTATACCACAGTAACAAAGCAAAATCAACATCATTTTTACTGAAAGGGGCAATCACTTATGACAGAAATCAGAAAAATAAGGTGGGAGGTAATGACAATAGCAAATCAGCTTGTAAAAAAGATCGGGAGCTTATCCACAGCATTAAAAAGAGCGTGGGCAACAGTAAAGGCGAAAAGAATATTTTGCAAGGTGTCAGGCGTGACATACGGTAACAGACAGACAGCATTAAAACGCATTGAAAAGTATATCCAGCAGGGCACAAAAGTCAAGACAGCACTTGAAAGAGAAAGCAATAATCAGACGGACAAAAACGCAATAAAGGTGCTTGTATCAGTCAACGGCTCGGCGTTATATCATTTGGGTTATGTTCCGGCGGAAATGGCGGCGGTAATCTCCCCGATAATAGACAAGTTCGGCGAACTGAAAACACATTTATATAGCGTTGTCGGAGGATATGAGGGCAGGCAAACGCTCGGCGCAAGAATAGCAATACATTTTTAAGCAGTTCGGCGGCGGACACTTGTACCGCCGCCCATAGTCAAAAAAGGAGTAGAAAAGAATGAATAAAGAGGCTATAAAGGTGTTTACAAATAGTTTGGCGGTATCGTTTGGCGAATGTGCTTTTGGTATGCACGATGTGGAGCTAACCAGTAAAGCAGATAAAGAGCTAAAAAAATACCTGCACGAAAATAAATACATTAATTTAATTGATTATGATGATGACTTTGTAAACGAATTAAGAACATGGGCGACACAATATGAAAAGCAGGGGTTTATTAAAGGCTTTGTATTCGCTTTGGAGAAACTTTTTGATTGTGAGTTATGGAATTAAAACAACCGTTCGGGCGGCGGCACATAGACCACTGTCCATAAAAAGGAGGTACACAATGGAAAAATATTTTGAATGGCTAAAAAGTCTTGACAATGACGCAATATCGGCGATGTTATCCGTTTACTTACAAGATAAAAAAGAATTTTCAACATCTGCGGACTTAGCCGAAGAAACTGTTACAAACTACATAACCGAAAATTTGACTTTATCCGAAACAGAAAAGGAACATATATGCGATATGATAACAAATGCACTTGTACACACTCAACAAGAATATTTTTGCGACGGTTTCCGTTGTGCTGTTGCCTTTATGTTTAAACCTTTGTCGGAAATAAAATCAATCGCTTTTATGCGTTCAAAAAATCACGGAAAAGAGGCGATAAAATGAATAGTAACGCTATACGCATATTTTTGAATAGTTTAAAAGAGCCTCTCGGCGATAGGACATTTGACAAGGGCGATTTAGACTTTACAAATAGATCAGATGAGATGTTATCAGATTTTTTCTTGAGTAACGGACATATAAAAATGTTTGATAACTCTAATCCAAATGAGGGATTTATTAACGAATTAAGAGAATGGTCAATGGATTATGAAAGGGAGGGGTTTATTTTAGGCTATGTATACGCTTTAGAGCAAATGACAGGCTACAAAATATTATAAATTGATACTTCTTACAACTGTTACCAATGGTAACAGTTTGGTAACACTCGGAAACATTTTTTACAAACAATAACAAATTACAACAAAAAAACACGCACTCCAAAGCCGCTAAACAAGCCTATTTCAAAAAGGTCACAAACAAAAACGAAAAAACACAAAAAATAAAAAAACGCATTGGTAGTGCTGAGGTCACGGGTTCGACTCCCGTTATCAGCTTCACGAAAACCCGCTATTCAAGCTAAGTTTGGATAGCGGGTTTTTGATTGATTTTATTCAAAAATCGGTTTGGGGGACTATTGGGGGACTATTCGAGATTTTTAGTCCCCCAAACACTCCCTATTGTACCGCAGATCTTCCTGTGCTTCTTCATTGAGCAAGCCTAATTCCGGTTATATCAAAGGATCATTTCACAAAATTCCGAAGTATTACAACTGATTTTTCACAAAATTCTTCAGAAGTGACTTTTATAGAAGTCCAGATCACAAAATCAGCGTATGAAGCATACGCCAAATTTAAAGCAAAGTGAGAAAAAAGAGACCGAAATCTCTGTCCGGTCTCTTGATTCTTATTTTAGGAAAGCATATCCTTGATAGAAGGATAATGCCTGCCCATATGTAATTCAGGCTTACAGCGTTCCTGCATAGCCTCTTTCTGCTTGCGTTGATTTTCCAACGCCTCCGCTTCAATAGCCTTCTCCGCTAACTCGATTATTACAAACTTGCGTCTGCCTATAACGATGAAAGGGATAACACCCTGCTTGCAGAGCTTGTCTACCGCATAAACACTCATGCCGAGTATCTCCGCAGTTTCTTTTAACGTGGTTCTCTTGGAGTACTGCTTTAATTCGCATACCTCATTTAATATTTTTGCCACTGATAAAATCCTCCTTTGAATATTATTTTATTTATTATATATATTCAAATTTCGATTTTATTCCATTTATCTATATTAAACACTTCCGTACAGTTCTCGGTATATATTTTCCAATACCCTATACTTTATTACATAAAAGTTTCTTCCGCTTTTTCGCTTTTTTAAATGATTCTTGTCTTCGCGTTCTATAATGCCAAATGAATCCAATTCTTTTATAGCCGCCGTTGTATCTTTCAGGCAAGGATCAGCCAGAGCTAAAAAGTCATAAAACTTTTCGGCTGGAATATATAATTTTTCGTTCAGAATTGCACAAAGGTGTATATCGGAACTAAAATCAATCATAGTACTAGAAATTTTATTGTGCTTTCCGGCAATATCAATTGCTTTTATTGTCATCATTATCCAGTCGCGCATTCCATTGGCATCTTTCAGCCTCGCTCTTTTTACCATGCGAAGCTGTTTGACCATATTATTTTTAATGCACGCAATTAATTCATCCGATTTGCTCAGCTGTTTGTTGCCTCCACAAATGTATTTTTCATACAGCATGGCTACTGTATATATAAATCTATAATGATAACCAGCTCTTGATTCATCAGATTCTTCAAAGTCATATTTTTTTGACATTAACACTTCGATTTCTTCTCGAACTGTTTCAAAATTATCTATGACTGTTTTACATAAAACTTCTGCCGCTTTTGCAAAAAGGTCAGCAGGTGCAGTTATTAATTCAGCTACTCTGCGTATCTTCTCGTCATTGTTATATTCTTCTAAATCGAAAAGAATTACCATTCTATCTATACAACTTGCAATACCGTCTATTTTTTCAGCCGTAGTTATAATGCCGGGCATTGTTCCATCGGTAGAAGCTGTTCTTACGAGGTTGTCTAAAAGTTCCCATTGTTTGCTTCTGGCATAAGCATCACCGCATTCATGAAAATCATCTACCAAAAAATTAAGCCCTTTCATTTTATCGAGTTCAGGTTTTAACTTTTTCATCGATGTTATGTCCTTTGCATCGCGTTTGTTAAGCTGAGATTCAAGCCATAAAGATAATTTGGAAACCACAAATGTTTTACCTATTCCCGAAACACCAAGAATTGTAAGTATAAAATCAACATCTCTGCCTATATAGTGGAATATTGGTTTTAACGCCCCCAATAAACTGTAATAAAATAGAGGGACACTTACATTTGGTATTACAGAAATATATTTTGCGACTTCTTCTGCTATCTGCGATTCTAAAAAACGACTTTTCATCATAGGTAACAAACTTTCATTGCTGACCTTGATTTCTATATTCTGAGGCAGATCTTCATTTAAAACTTTTCCGCCAAAAACGAAAATCCGATATTCATTATAAACATATAAACCATTACCAACAATAAGAATTGTGCCTTTTGGAGCATTTATGCAATCTGATTGAAGTTTGTGCAAAAGTAAACGTTTTTCCTTTGCACTAAGAAATGCATCCGGTACATGAGCTTCCTTAAAAAAATTTATATTACTGAGGTCATCAGTACAGAAAAATATGTTTTTTGCACCATTATAGACACCAATTTCATAGCTTTCATATTGTTTGAGATGGTCGGCAGTATAATCAAATACTGTGTATACCGTACAAACATAAGACTCAAAAATTGATGTCGTAGATTCCGTTTTGTCTGATGAGTCAAGTACCTCATCTTCTATGACATCTTCGTCGGTAATTGCACTTTTCTTATAATTATTCTGTGAGTTTTGTGTCTTTGAATCTTCCGTCAAAAGTAATTTAACAGATTCAACACTATCTTCAGGCACGCGGTTCATGTTCTTTGCCCGTTTCTTTCGTTTTAAAAACTTTGATGTTTTTGAACGATGTGAAGATTTATTTATAATAACATCTTCAATTTTATCTGAAAAAAGTTTATGTATCATATCATTTAATACGTATAAAGGGTAATTCAATTACACTTTTATGTAACTCTTGTTCTACTATATTTTTAAGTTTATAAAGCTCTCTTTCAATTTCTCTAAAGCGTTTTTTAGACTTTAAAGATGATAGTTTGCTTTTGACTTCCTTCGTTAAATACTGATTATCACGCTTATGTTCTTGAAACTTATAGGTGAGATCCATTAAATCAGCATTCAATTTTCTAAAGGAAATTTCCATTTGTTGCTGTCTGGCTATAAAAAATTGCATTACACCTAGAATTGTTTCGGTGTTCACTTCATTTGAATCTATATTTGATAATTTTTTAAACATATCAAATACATAATCTGTTGTAACCTCATAGCCTACAAATCCTTCGCTGTAATTATTGTTACATTCAGAATATTCACTATTAAGTGCTGTGTTATTAAAATCTGGTGTATAGTTATATTGTGGTCTTCTATTGTATATTTTCATTTTCTTTACCACCCTTTCTTTTTGTTTAGGAAATAATATCTGGTTTGAAGATTAAATACCAAGTTTTAACCAATTTATTGATGTAATGTTGTAAAACAAAAATTATAGTTCATTTGATAGACAAACAGTTCGTGATCTTTTGTTAAGCCACTTACGTTTATCAGATTTCGAAGTATTACTCTTTTATCGACATAACCCCACCTCCTTGTTATTATTGATATAGTTTACTCATCCGCTAAAGTTTTTTGCCCTTTAGCAGCTTGTAACTAAATTATACAACTACATTGTGTAATTGTCAAGTATAATTTTTTAAAAATTTTTATTGACTTACATAACTTCGTAAATTATACTATAATTATAGGAGTATCCAAAATCCACATTATATAAGGAAGTGAAATTTTTATGCAAAAAACATGTGCATATTGCGGCATGACCTTTGAGACTGATTCAGGCAGGGCTATGTACTGTTCAAATTGTCGAATTGCTATGCAACTTGAAAGAAACAGGGATTATATGAAGCGCAAAGACAGTAATGAAGCTCGACTTCTTGGCACACCTCAAAAATGCGAAAAATGTGGAAAGACATTCATTTTAAAAACAGGCTCACAAAAATATTGCGAAGAATGTAGCCAAAAAAGCAGTTCAGCTAAAATTTTGAACAATAATAAATACACAAGCACACACTATGACCGCATGACTGTTCTTGTACCAAAAGGCAACGCAGCCGAAATAAAAGAATACGCTAAAGAGCGTGGATTAAGTGTAAATCAGCTATTTAACATAGCACTTAAGGAATATCGCAGCAATCACAAAAACGATTGATTTATTTTAAAAATTTTTATTTGCGTGGAAAATGGGTTCTTACCGCATTTTCCGCACAAATAAAAAATATATTAACGCTAATTTAATTAAAATCAAAATCCAATTTACAAATTCTACTATAATCATCTTATATCGTCCCTCTCTTTCCATTAACACCATTCATCAAACTTTGTATTATCAAGGTACTCCAGAAAGTCCTCTTTGTGTACTCTCCACAGCTTATTATTGCCTACACGAAATCCTTTTAATGTTCCCTGTGTAAGCATACTGTAAACCGTGTTTTTTGAAATTTTAAGATAAGTTGCTATTTCAGATGGCTTTATTATTTCGGGGATATTTGTATTCATACCGATACTTCCTTTCTTTTTGTATTTTACTTATTTGTTCATAATGTCCATTAAACGAAACAAGAGCGAAAATGCACAAATTTGAAAAATATATAATAATTGTGTCATTATGCACAGTAACGATATAACTTGTGTTTTCGATACACAGCAATTATCGTTCGGCAAACGTATTGACCGGTCATATCGTAATATCGATCGACTATATGTGCATAATGGTACTAATAAGGCTAATCACTCAAAGAAGGAAGGTGAACACCAATGATGTTTTTATGAAAATCTTTGCAAAGGCTCTTTCGGAAGTAGTAATTGCCGTTGCGCAGGAAGTAATTGAAGAAATAGGTAAGTAAAAGACTTGCGGGCAGTATAACAGCTGTCCGCATATTTTTTGAGGAGGTTGAATGGATTATGTGCAAGATCTACGCAAAAACAAAGGATATTTCAAAAGAAGAATGGCTGAAGCTTCGCAAGAACGGTATCGGCGGTTCGGATGCAGGCGCAGTCTGTGGGCTTAATCCTTACAGATCTGCAATGGATGTATTTATAGACAAGACCACGGATGATATAAGCGACTATGACAACGAAGCTATGAAACAGGGACGTGACCTTGAAGACTATGTTGCACAGAGGTTTTGCGAGGCAACGGGCTTGAAAGTACGCAAGAGCAACGCTATGTATGTGCATAAAGAACACCCGTTTATGCTTGCCGATGTAGACAGGCTTATTATAGGCGAAAATGCAGGGCTTGAATGTAAAACGGCTTCTCCTTACAGTGCA
>ODAJ012180504.1_pt1 | contig 14019 bp, 12 predicted proteins | sample 1539241 | NCBI WGS metagenome assembly ODAJ01 (sample SAMN02144231, study PRJEB22623) | gut metagenome | biome: sheep rumen | host: Ovis aries | place: New Zealand
TTTTTATCCTGCGGCGTCAAAAATGCATAAAAAATGCAGCGGACTGCATAAATGCCCGCTGCATCCTGTACATACTGTCAAAGCACGCGCTCAGACCCCCATCTCTTTTTTGATGGCCGCCATCAGCTCGTCAAATTCCTCGAAGGCCGGCAGCTGCGGATAATCCGCCTTGATCTTGTCCGTCGTGCGGAAAAGATAGCCCGCCTTGCTGGCGAGGATCATGTCAAGGTCGTTGTAGCTGTCGCCGCTGGCGATGGTCTCAAATCCGATGGACTGCAGCGCCCTGACTGTGCTGAGCTTGGATTTCTGCGTGCGCATCTTATAGCCGGTGATCTCGCCGCTCTCAGAGACTTCGAGGGAGTTGCAAAAGAGCGTGGGATAGCCGAGTTTCTTCATGAGAGGCATCGCGAATTCCGTGAAGGTGTCGCTGATAATGATCACCTGCGTAAAGGAGCGCAGCTCGTCGAGAAACTCTTTTGCGCCCGGCAGGGGCTCGATCTGCGCGATCACGTCCTGGATCTCCTTAAGGCCCAGTCCGTGCTCCTTGAGGATGCCGATCCTCCACTTCATGAGCTTGTCGTAGTCCGGCTCGTCTCTGGTCGTCCTGACCAGTTCGGGGATCCCGCTGACTTTCGAAAACGCGATCCAGATCTCAGGTACCAGAACTCCTTCCATATCAAGACAGGTAATATACATTTGTTCATCCTTTCTGTTTTTTATTCGCGATATAACTCCAGAAACTCCTCCAGAGTCAGATCATGCTCCATAATGTATTCCGCGGCTTCTCTGCCCACATACCGGAAATGCCAGGGCTCGTAGATGATCCCGGTCACGTCCTCTTTCCCCCTGGGGAAGCGGACAATAAACCCGTACTCCTGGCAGTGCCGGCTCATCCACCGGTACAGCGCGGTGTTCTCAAGGCTCGCATCCTTCATCTCGTAATAGCGGTCCGTGATGTCGCAGCAGAGCCCCGTCTGGTGCTCGCTGGTCCCGGGCCTTGCGACGATCGTCTGCGCGACGGCCTCGCCGTACTGCGAGACCTTTCTGTTAAACAGGTAGACCTGCGTCTCGTAGCTCCGGTATCCCGAGGAGAGAAAGACGCTCAGCCCCTCCTCTCTGGCCGCCCGGACAAAATCCTGCATGGCCTCTGCGATGCGCACGTCGAACTGCTGGCCCTCGAGCGAGGTGAGCTGCGGGTGATAGTCGCCGATCTCGTTCCAGGGATTGGCCAAAATATACATCCAGTCATCGGGATCGATCTGCGGCCGGTCCCTGTAGGGATCCGCCGCTTGAGCGGTTTCGTTTCCGACAGCGCGCACCTCCTCGTCGATGGCACCTCCCACGGCTTCGATCAGCGCCTGTCCGGGATGGTAATTCCCGCCCTCTCCGGCCGCATAGGCCCTGCAGAGCGGAGCTTCCCGGAACAGAAAGACCATGGCCGGAAGAAGAACTGCGGCCCGAAGCATATTCCATTTTCGTTTTTTCATACTGTCAACCCGTTCGCTGCGCCGTCTTCTCAGCCCAGCGGGATCTCCACCACCTCCGCCATCCTGGTCAGGCACTGCTCGATCTGCTCGGAGATCTCGCTCACCAGGCGCTTTGTGATCGCCTCGTTCTTGTCCTGCTCCAGGGACCTGAAAAAGCTGCTTTTTACTTCGTCGCTGATCCTTTCCATGCGGGACATAAAGTGTCCTCTCGGAACCAGCTTTCTGACCGGGCGCGGGATCACCATATTCATCATAGCCTCTTCCATCTTCTCCTTGCCCAGGATCAGGATCATGAGGGACAGCATGGCGCCCGCCACAATACCGGAGATTCCTCCCGAGATCAGCGCGATGCCGCTTCCGCCGCACAGAAGGCCGATCAGGATCGAAATGATCGTGTCGATCATCCACGTCAGCTCCTCCAATGCGAACACGTCCTTGGCGTCCACCTTGATGTCCAGGTCCGAAATGGACAGGAAGGAACTCAGGCTCAGCGCTCTGTAGGGAACGCCGTGCCGGATGCAGATCGGCATGGTAAGCTCCTCGATCTCGTAGGAGACCGGGCGCAGCCACTGCGTGACAGGCTTTACGAGCATCTCCTGGACCTCTTCCGAGTGCAGATAGTTCTCGATCTCCTTCTCCATCTCCTTGTTGATATCGGAGAGTCTCTCGATCTCTCCGCTTCGCCATCTGTCAAAAACGGGCATAGCCGCGTTTTCCAGGATCGGCTGGACGAGCATATCCACGGTACTGCGGTACAGCTCGCCGATATGGCCTTCGACGATCCGCTCGACTGCGCTCGACCGCACAAGGTCCTGGATCTCGGAACGGAACTGCCTCAGCTCCTCATCGATCCTGCCGCTCCAGGCAAGACCCCTGCAGACCGAGAATTCCGGCTCGGCGCCAGTGATCACGACGGCCTCGGGGAAGGTCTCCCTGCACCAGTCCCGGATCGCCGGAAGCCGGGAGACGCCGCCCGTCAGAAAGACCAGTTCCGGCGGCTCCTCCTGTATTTTGTCCCTGACCTCGCGGAGGCTTTCCACGAACACGTCCTTGAAGCTCCTGCCGTCCAGCTGCGGGATCTTTCCGTACAGGATGTGGTCCGCCGTCTCCTCGTTTATGACGAGAGGAAGCCGCACCGGCTTCTCGTAGCTGATGATCACGGACTGTCTGCAGTCGTTCTCCCTCCAGTACTCCTCGTCGGTGAAGTACTTCTCTTTGAGTCTTCTGGCCGCAAATTCGCAGTAGCTTCTCCAGGGCGGGCTCTCCTCAAAGATCTGCCGGATCCTGTCCCCGCGCACGGAGTCCCTCAGCGCGCACTCCAGGAGCACTTCGTCCATGATGCCGCCGCCCAGCGCCACTTCGCCGGCCGTCTTGAGCTCCACTTCCTTGCCGTTCATGATATAGGCGAAATCCGTCGTGGAGGAGCCGATATCCACGACGAGCACAGGCTTGGACAAAATATCGTAGCCGACCTGGAAATGCCTGGACTGGCAGGCGCTGACCAGGGCCGCGCGCGACTCCGAGATGATGCGGACCGGCGGATATCCCGCCTCCTCAAAGAGTTCCCTGTAGATCTCTCTGGCGGTCTTATCCCATCCCGCGGGGCAGCCCACATAAAAGCAGCACTCCTCCCCCTTGACCAGATCGCCGCTCATGTACAGCTCTCCCAGTACGCCTGCCGCGAACGCCTTGATATCCCTCCGGCTGTCCTTATCTCTCAGAAACCGGCTCTTGAAGCGGATCTTGCGCTCCACCGCGTCCGGATTATAGCAGGCGGCCTCGCCGATCACGAGCTCTCCGTTTCGAAGGCGCGCATACGCTGTCACGAAGCTTCTCTCCTCGCGCACAGTCAAAACGCGCGGAACCGTCACGTCGCTTTTATTCAGATAGGAGACGGCGCTCTCCGCGTCTCCCAGGTCAAATCCGTAATAGCGGTCCATGAAAGACCTCCTTTGTTTATTCTGCCGCCACTGCAAGCCCCTTCTTGACCAGCGTTCCGTCCTTGACGAGCGCGGGGCGCAGCGTCATCGCCTGACGGCCCGGCAGAAGTTCGAACCATTCTCTCTTGCCGTCTCCGAAATTCACGGTCTCCACCTGCTTGCGGTGCAGATAATAGCGCGTCATCGAGAGCATCTCCCGGACTGCGGGATCGTCCGGATTCTCTTCTTTGATCGAATAGACGCTCTCCAGCATGCCGGCGAAGAATTCCGCCTCCTCGGGAGAGATCCCGTTGCCCACAGAGGCCGACAGGCGGCTGCTCTCGTACCGCACTGCCTCCTGCGCCTCCGCGAGACTCTTATCCGCAGACAGGACTGCGGCTCTCATGCAGCTGTAGATCCGGTCCGGATTGACCCTGATCTCCACCTGCTGCTTCCCGGACGGATCCCTGCCGCTTCCCGGATCCAGCGACATGCGGCCGGCCCAGAAGAGAAGGCCTCCGCCCAGAATGACCGCCGGGACAGCGGACAGAAGAGCCGGGATCGAAAGCCCGTCTCCGGCTGATACCGCCAGTCCGATGATCGCTCCGCACACGAAGAGGATCCCTCCGGCCAGGGAGGCGATCACCGGCAGGGATACTTTCGTGCCTGCGGTCTTCTCCGTCCCCTCTTTCCTGGTCCAGACCCTGGTCTCGCCTGCCGCGCTGATGAGAGGCGCCATCATTCTGGCCGCCTGCACGATGGCTCTCGCGGTATCTCTGACCCGCTCCTCGGCGCACTCCTCGTTATAGCGCAGAAGCAGCCTGTCCCACTCCTTATCCAGGACGTTCTGCGCCGATTCCGGCGTTCCCGCCTGCACAAGGGCACTCATCAGCTGCTCTTTGTCAGCCTCCAGATACTGTATCATTTCCATGCCGGATTCCTCCGTCTTCTCCCTGGGTTCAATAGTCGTCTACATTCTATTATAATGAACAGCGGCTCAAATCGGAATCCCCAAATCCACATCATAAAAAGAGGAGCATATCCGCCAAATACTGTTTTGACAGGATATACTCCCCTTGCAGCCTTTTAATCCATATTGGAATAACTTGACAGGATATGTCCGTACAGCGTGCGCACAGCCGGCGCCATGAGCTGCGGACCTCTCGTCGCAAGGCCGATGATCCTGGCCGCGTCCGGCTTCATCCTGTACTGTCTGACGTCGTAAGGGATGTCATTCATGACCAGTTCGGGCATTATGCAGATGCCGAAGCCCGCCGCCACCATGACCACTGTGGACAGATCGTCCACCACATGGTATCTGGTCTGGATATCCAGATGATTCTGCTTCATATAATTCTGAATATCCGCGTCCGTGGACTCGCGCTGGACGACGAAGCGGAGTTTCTCCATCTCCCCGATGGTCATATCCTCTCCGGGCAGTTCCTTCTCGAAGTCCTTGGGCACGATGCATAAGAGCGGATCCCTGTAGAAGGGCTCTATGTGCAGGTCGCCCGCGCTGGACGTGGACAGAAAGCCGAAGTCCACGATCCCGTTGCGGACCCAGTACCGCACGTCGTCATAGGTCCCCTGGAACACCTCGATCTCGATGGCGGGATACATCTCCCGGAAGGACTTGATGATCTGCGGCATCCAGCTGGTGCAGACGCTGGAGAAGACGCCGACCTTGACGGTACCCTGCTTGAGTCCGTTGAATTCCGCGACCGCCTGCTGCAGGCTCTCCTCACTGTTGAGGACAGCGTTGACATAGGGCATCAGGTGCTCGCCGTAGCTGGTGAGCGTCACGCCGGCCTTTTTCCTCGTAAAGACCGAAAAACCCAGTTCTTTTTCCATAGAGGAGACCGCGTGGCTGATCGCCGAGGGCGTCAGTCCGATCAGGTCCGCCGCTTTGTGAAAGCTGCCGGCCTCCGCGACTGTCTTAAAAATCTGATAGCTGAGAAGAGTCATTCCATACCTCCGCGCGCGCAGCGATACTGAAGGTCCTCCCATCTCTTGTCCACTTCCTTCTGGAAGAGCTCGATCAAATGCTCGTTTCCGGGCTTGAACAGATGCTTAAAGCGGCCCTGGGGCTTAAGGAAGTCCTCGATGGGAAGCTTGTTTTTGGGCTTATAATTCAGGATCCATTTTCCATCGACCACTTCGAACAGGGGCCAGTAGCAGGTCTCGACCGCCAGCCGGCAGATCTCCATGATCTCGCTCATCTCGTAGCGCCAGCCTCTCGGACAGGGCGTCATCATGTTGAGGAAAGCAGGTCCCTCCGTGTAGATCGCCGTCTCCGCCTTTCTGTGAAGATCTTTGAAGTCCCTCGTGAAGGTGGTCTGCGCCGCGTAGGGCACGTAGTGCTCCGCGATAATGGAAGTGAGGTCCTTGCGGTACTGTATTTTGCCGTCCGAGACTTTGCCCGCAGGCGTCGTCGTCGTATCCGCGAACATGGGAGTCGCCGAGGATCTCTGGATGCCGGTATTCATATAGGCGCCGTTGTCGTAGCAGACATAGACCATGTCGTGGCCGCGCTCCATGGCGCCGGACAGTGACTGGAAGCCGATGTCATACGTTCCGCCGTCGCCGCCGAAAGTGATAAACTTGAAATTTTCCTTCCCGTCCAGTTTACCACGCTTCTTCAGAGCTTTGTAGGCTGTTTCCACGCCGCTCAGGGTCGCGCCCGCGTTCTCGAAAGCGTTGTGGATATAGCTGTCCTCCCAGGCGCTGTAGGGATACATATAGGAAGAAACCTCCAGGCAGCCGGTGGCATTGCCGATCACGGCCCGGTCCTCTTCGTGAAGCGCCCTCAGGACCGCTCTTACGCCGATCGTCGCGCCGCAGCCCGCGCACATGCGGTGGCCGGGCGCCAGCCTCTCGGGCTTTTCCATCATTGTTTTCAGACTGTAATCATTTGTCTTCATATTCTATGTTCACTCTCTGAGTCCTATGTACTTGTGATCAGGCGCCTCCATGCGGCCCTCCGCCACATCCGCCAGTTCCGCGAAAATATTCCTCACATGCTGCACGGTGAAGTCTCTTCCCGCAAGGCCATAGATATAATTGACTGTTTCGACCATGACTCTGCTCTTATAGAGTCCCGCCGGAATCTCGCTGCCGAGCGGTCCGCTGCAGCCGTTATAGCTCTCGCAGCGGTCCATGATCGCCACGGCTTTGCAGCCGCTTCTCAAGATCGCCTCCGCGATCTCCTTCTCCGGGAAGGGCCTGAAGACTCTGAGTTTGAGCACGCCGGCCTTCACGCCCTCTTTCCTGAGTTCGTCGACAGCCGCCTTGGCCGTTCCGGCAGCGGAGCCCATGATGACCATCAGATAATCCGCGTCCTCCGTCCTGTACTCCTCAAAGAAGCCGTATTCCCTGCCGGACATGACGTGGAAGCGCTCCGCCACCTCCAGGATGACCTTGCCGGCCCTCTCCATCGCTGCCTCCTGCGCTCTTTTGGCTTCCATGGAATAAGCGGATACCGCGTAGGGGCCCACGGCGACGGGTCTTCCGGGATTGAGCAGGAATTCCTCCGGCTTATATTCGCCCACGAAAGACCGGACCGGTCCGTCCTCCAGAAGCTCAATATTCTCCACCGCATGGCTGGTGATAAAGCCGTCCTGGCAGATCATAACGGGGAGGTGGACTCTGGGGTCCTCCGCGATCGGGAAAGCCTGAATGTAGTTGTCATAGGCCTCCTGGTTGTTCTCTGAATAGATCTGGATCCAGCCCGTATCTCTCGCGCCCATGCCGTCGGAGTGGTCGCAGTTGATATTGATCGGACCCGAAAGCGTCCTGTTGACCAGAGTCAGCACGATCGGAAGGCGGTTGGAGGCCGCCAGGAGCAGTTCCTCCCACATCAGCGCAAGGCCCGCCGACGAAGTCGCCGTCATAGTCCTTGCGCCGGCCGCTTCCGCGCCGATGGCCGCCGACATAGCCGAGTGCTCGCTCTCCACCGGTATGAATTCCGTATCGATCTCGCCGTTTGCGATATAGGCGGACACCATCTGCGGGATCTCCGTGGACGGCGTGATCGGAAACGCCGGCATGACGTCGGGATTGACCTGGCGGATCGCGTAGGCGACCGCCTCGTTGCCGGACATTCTCTCCGGGATCACTTTGCTGCACATATTTTTATCTCTGCTTCCTGTCATACTCATCGCTCGACCCCCTCCTTCATCACGATCGCTCCGAAGGGACACGCTTTTGCGCAGATGCCGCAGCCCTTGCAGTGGTCATAGTCAAAATCCAGTCTCCTGCCGTTCTTCACCGGAATGCAGGAATCAGGACAGACGGGCGCGCACAGCAGGCACTGCCTGCACTTGTCCTGATCCAGCACCGGTGTATTCGTTCTCCATTCCCCCGTCATAAACAGGCGGGAGGTGCCTCCGGCATAGAGCTGAAGCCCTTCGGTGAGATCCGTGTAAGGAGATCTCTCGTTTATTCTGGTGATGTCTGTTCGCATAGATCCAAACCTCTTCTATACTGTGATTTCTCTGCCCCGCCCGGGTCTGCCTGCGGTCATCCGCAGGAGCTGCCGCCCAAAAGAGCCGGCGGGTAAAAGAATACCTCCGCCTGAAGACGGAGGTTCCCATACGCTCTCGTATTCATCGTACCCTTACAGTTACGCGCTCTGCCTCATCTTTCCTGCTGAAGCATTCTCGCGCGGGAAGACCGCTTCCGCCTTCTTCATATCGTTCTCCACCTTTTCATAGGCCGTCTCCAGCGCCTTCATATTGCCGCTGATCACTTCCGGCTTCCTGGCGAACTTATGGGCGAAGGACTCCTTCATCTCTCTGAGAAAATCCTCTCTCTTCATGACGCCCGTCACAGCCGCGGCCGCCGCCAGCATAGGGGTGTTGGGAAAGTTTCTTCCCAGTGTCTCTTCGGAGATCTTCCTGGCGTCCACCGTGAAGACTCTTCCCTCATATCCGCGCAGAAGGCTTCTCACCTCTTTGGGGGATCTGGGCGTGTTGATGAGGATCGCGCCCTCCTTCTTGAGACCGTCCGTAACATGGACGGAATGAAGCAGCGTCTCATCCACAACAACGACGAAATCGGGATCGTAGATGTTGGAATGCACGCGGATCCTGTCCTCGCTGATGCGGTTGAAGGCTGTAATGGGAGCCCCCATGCGCTCCGGACCGTATTCGGGAAATCCCTGTACGTAGCGCCCGGTCTTAAAAGCCGCATCCGCCAGAAGCAGAGCTGCCGTCTTGGCGCCCTGTCCGCCTCTTCCGTGCCATCTGATCTCCACTGTCTTATCCATAATGATCTACCCTCTTTATAGTTGAAATTTATTCATCGTATCGGTGAATTCTATTCTCTTCTGAGTCACCGACATTCGTTATTATACGCTCTTTTCGTTGAATGTAAATAACTTTATTGATGAATCATTTTCACCTATTCTGCAGGGGTACGACCGGTTTTTTCATTCTCAAAACGCCATCTGCAGCCTCTTCTAATCTGCGGCCTTGCCGGTTTCCCCGGCGTGCCGGCAGATGTCCTTCAGGCAGCAGTTTCCGCACTGCGGTCTTCTGGCGACGCAGACAGCTCTCCCGTGCAGGACGAACCTGTGGCAGAGGTCGTTTCCCTCCTCGGGCGGCACGATCTTCCAGAGCGCCCTCTCTACTTTGGCGGGCTCTTTTATATTGTCCACAAGTCCGATCAGGTTGCACAGGCGGATGCAGTGCGTGTCCGTGACAATGGCGGGCTTTCCGAAGACATCCCCCATGATCAGGTTGGCGCTCTTTCTTCCGACTCCCGGAAGCGCCAGCAGCTCCTCGAATGTCTCCGGAACCCGGTCCTGATACTTCCCGTGGAGGACCTTCATGCAGGCGGATATATCTCTGGCTTTGCTCGGTCCCAGCCCGCAGGGCCGCACGATCTCTTCGATCTCCCCGACGGGCGCCTCCGCCAGAGCTGCCACCGAGGGGAACTTCGCGTACAGCTTCGGCGTGATCTGGTCGACTCTCGCGTCCGTGCACTGGGCGGCCAGCCGGACGCTCACCAGGAGCTGCCAGGCCTTGTCGTAATCCAGCGTGCATTTTGCTTCCGGGTATTCTTTTTTCAGGCGCTCGATGACCTCCAGCGCCAGTTTTTTCTGATCCATATTGATCTCCTGATCCTTATTGCTGATATTTGCACTATTTTGACATGACTGCGGGCTGTTTGTCAAAAGATCGGCGCGCCCGCGGTTATAGAACTTTTTAGTCTTTTCCTATATCTACTATTTGACTGTGACCCGTTGATGTATTACTATACTAAAGTATACCTTTTTAGAAACCAGAAACTATCAAGGGGGAAAAACAAATGCAAAAGAAAGACTCTAAAATCTCAGTCTCACTGATTGCGATGTGCATCGTCGTGCTGCTCATCGTTGCCATGGCCTTCATGACAAACGCGGAAAGCGTACAGCAGACCGGCTGGTCTTTGGTACCTCCCGTCATTGCGATCGCGCTCGCGCTGATCACCAAGGAAGTGTACAGCTCCCTGTTCATCGGAATCATCTCCGGCGCTCTTTTGTACTCGGGATACACCTTCGAGGGAACTCTGACCCACATCTTCAATGACGGCGTCATCGCGGTTCTCTCCGACTCCTACAACATGGGTATCCTGGTCTTTTTGGTCATCCTGGGCATCATGGTTCAGCTGATGAACCGCACCGGCGGCAGCGCAGCTTTCGGAAACTGGGCTTCCGAGAAGATCACTTCCAGAGAAGGCGCGCAGCTGGCCACCATCGGTCTCGGCTGCCTGATCTTCATCGACGACTATTTTAACTGCTTGACAGTGGGAAGCGTTATGCGCCCCGTCACGGACAAGCACAAGATCTCCCGCGCCAAGCTGGCTTACCTGATCGACGCGACGGCGGCGCCTGTCTGCATCATCGCTCCGATCTCCTCCTGGGCCGCGGCTGTTTCGGGCTTTGTGGAAGGTGAGAACGGCATCAGCCTCTTTATTAAGTCCATTCCCTATAACTATTACGCTCTGTTCACCATCGCCATGATGGTTCTCATGGTCATCATGAAGATCGAGTTCGGCCCCATGTACAGACATGAGTACAACGCTCAGAACTACGGCGATCTCTACACGACAGAGGACCGCCCTTACGCCAATGTCGACAACTCCAAGGACAAGACAGACGGCAAGGTCATCGACATGCTCTTCCCGATCGTCACACTGGTCATCGGCTGCGTCATCGGCATGATCTACACCGGCGGATTCTTCAGCGGCACAAGCTTCATCGAGTCCTTCGCCAATTCCGACGCCTCCGTGGGTCTGGTGCTCGGCTCCTTCTGCGCTCTGGTCCTGACCATGGGCTTCTACATGATCCGCAGATCCCTTGATTTCTCCTCCATCATGGAGTGCATCCCCGAGGGATTCAAGCAGATGGTTCCCGCCATCCTGATCCTGACCTTCGCATGGTCCCTCAAGGCCATGACAGACAGCCTGGGCGCCAAGGAATTCGTCGCCTATATCATCCAGAACAAGGCGGCCGGTTTTGCCGGACTTCTTCCCTTCATCATCTTCCTGATCGCGGTCGCTCTCTCCTTTGCGACCGGAACCAGCTGGGGAACCTTCGGCATCCTGATCCCGATCGTCGTGGCCTGCTTCCAGTCCACCGACTATCAGCTGATGATCATCTCCATGTCCGCGTGCATGGCAGGCGCTGTCTGCGGCGACCACTGCTCGCCCATCTCCGATACGACCATCATGTCGTCGGCCGGCGCCCAGTGCAACCACCTGAACCACGTTTCGACCCAGCTCCCTTACGCCATGACCTGCGCCGCTATCTCGGCACTGACCTACGTCGTGGCCGGCCTGACCAAGAACGTGTTCCTGCCTCTGCTGATCGGCCTGGTCATCATGATCGCCGTGATGTATGTGCTCTCCAGAAAATCTGCCAGGGAGAACGCGAACGCGTGATCCGTAGATCCATAAGTTTATGAAAGCTCCCTTCCGGGCTTAGTAAGAAGGATTCTTACCGGTCCGGGAGGGAGCTTTGTATTGTGCTTGTTTGTTAGGTGCTGTCAGCCTGTGCCTGATCCGCAGATCCGCAGCAGCGATCAATTCACCCCTCTGAAGAAGGCATCTGCAGCTCTTTACGGAACGAAGCATACAGGAACGCCGCCGTGATCACCGACGTCACCTCCGCGAACGGGGTGGCCAGTGTGACTCCGTTTAACCCCAGCAGCATCTTGAAGACGATCATGGCCGGTATATCCACAACACCCTTCCTCATGATCGACAGTATAAAAGATGAACGGCGCTTTCCCGCCGCCTGAAAGATCGTGTTGGCCATATAGGAGAGCGCACACAGGGGCGCCGCAAAGGCGATGACCCTGAGAAACTGCGTTCCGAATGCCACAGACGCGGGATCATCGATAAAGAAAGTGATGAGCTGCCTGGCAAAGAGTCTGAAAAAGATCGTGCAGCAGGTCGTAAAGCTCAGCGCCACAGCAGACGTAAAGCGGATGATCTTCTGCATGCGGTCCAGTTTCCGCGCGCCGTAGTTATAGGCGATCAGAGGCAGAACGCCCTGTGTCAGGCCCATGGTTGTGTTGAAGGCGATCATGTTCACTTTTTTGGCAATGCCCATGCCCGCGACCGCCGCGCTCCCGTACTCCACCACCAGCTTGTTGGCGAAGATATTGGAGATCATGGCCAGAAAGGTCTGCAGCGCGGCCGCAGATCCTATGGAAAATACTTCCCCGGGTATACCATCTCCGAGGGTCAGATTCCGCGGGGAAAATGTAAACACGGGATTATCCCTGTGTTTGTACAGATAGATCAAAAAATAGCCCAGCGCAAACGTATTGGACAGGCAGGTCGCGATCGCGGCGCCCGTCACCTCCATGCCGCGCGGGAGCAGCACGAACATAAACAGGGGATCCAGAATAATATTGAGCACGCCGCCCATGGACATGCCGAATCCGGCTTCTTTGGCCGCACCGATCGAGCGCACGAGATGACCGCAGAGCGCGTTCCCCAGCGTCGGTATGGCTCCGACGACCATGGTCCAGAACATATAGTCATAAATGTAGGGATAGGAATCCGCGTTTCCGCCGATCATCGGGATCAGCACAGGGCGCGAGAAAAAGACGACGATCCCGTAGGTGATCGCCGCCGCAAGCCCGCCGTATAAGCTGAAGGCAAAGATCCTGCGGGCTCTCTCCAGGTCCTTCCTGCCCAGTGCTCTGGAAATTGCGCTGGCGCCGCCTATACCGAAGAGATTGGCGAGGGCCATGATGATAATATAAATGGGAAGTCCCACAGACAGCGCCGCCATCATGGCCGGATTTCCCGTCCTCCCGACGTACCAGGCGTCCGCAAAATTGTAGACGATGTTGATCAGCTGCGTGATGATCGTGGGAACGGCCATAGTAAATACAGCCTGCGCGACCGGCGCCTCCTCGAAAATCCATGTGCGATTGCTGTTATCCTTTGTACTCATATCCCGCTCTTTCGGATCATCTCTTCCCTGAATTCCTCATAGGGATCCCCGTACAGCCGGAAATCCTCCTCCATTTCCAGTTCTCTCTGCCGGCGCTCCTCCGCCGTCCTTCTCCGCACCGGGCGGGGACCGCTGTAAGAGCCGCCGCCGTCCGCGCCGATGGGCTCCTCGGGCTCCGGCTCCTCCTCCGGCAGTTCCATGGCGCCCTTGAACTGGGTCTCATAGAGCTCGGTGTAGACGCCGCCCGCCTTGACCAGATCCTTATGCCTGCCCCGCTCGGCGATCATTCCGTCCTTGATCACCAGGATCTCGTCCGCGGCAAGGATCGTGGAGAGCCTGTGGGCGATCAGAATACTGGTCCTGGAAGTGACCAGCGGATCGATGGCGTCCTGGATCTTGCGCTCGGAGATGGAATCCAGCGCCGAAGTCGCCTCGTCGAAGATCAGAAGCGCCGGGTCGCGCAGCAGTACGCGCGCTATGGACAGTCTCTGTTTCTCTCCGCCCGAGAGCTTAAGTCCGCGGTTTCCGACCATGGTGTCCAGTCCCTCAGGCTGTTTGGAGATAAAATCGTAAATGTTGGCTCTCTCGCAGACGTCGATCAGTTCCTCCTCCGTCGCCTCGGGTTTGACATACAGCAGGTTGTCCCGGATGGTTCCGTTGAACAGGTACGTGTCCTGCGTCACCACGCCGATGCTGCCGCGCAGGAAGGCCAGATCCAGCTTTTTCACATCGATCCCGTCGAAGAGTACCTGGCCGCTCACAGCGTCATAGAGACGAGGAATCAGGTTGACCAGCGTGCTCTTGCCCGAGCCCGAGGGTCCGACGATCGCGATGCTGTGCCCGGTTTCCAGCTCGAAGCTGACGTCCTTCAGGATCTGCCTGGAGGGTTCGTAGTAGAAATCCACATGCTTGAACTCCACTCTGCCCTCCGCGTGGTCCGGCACGATCGCGTCCGGCGCGTTCTCGATCTCCACCGGCATGTCAAAATATTCGAAGATCCTCGAGAACATGGCCATGGACCGCATCCAGTCGACCTGGATGTTCAGCAGTGAGTTCACGGGCCCGTACATTCTGCCCAGAAGGGCCACCAGCACCGTGATGTCGCCGACCGTCAGGTTCGAATCGTAGCGCAGCATGAGAATGCCGCCCACCAGATAGAGGA
>ODAJ012189109.1_pt1 | contig 14003 bp, 8 predicted proteins | sample 1539241 | NCBI WGS metagenome assembly ODAJ01 (sample SAMN02144231, study PRJEB22623) | gut metagenome | biome: sheep rumen | host: Ovis aries | place: New Zealand
GTCGAGAGTTGCTTCGAAATTCTCACGGCTGACGCCGATCATGGCTTTGATGAAGGCTATGGCCGCATTGGTATCGGCGGTTGTCGTGCCGTCGGCGGATTGTTGCTTGGCCTTGTCGCGTAGTTGCGACGACAGTGCCTCAACCTTTGCGGCATAACTCTCGTTGGAGAGGTCGAAGTCTTGTACGATGACCTCCCTGCTGGCGCCAAGGGCTGCCAGGACGAAGGCTGCTGCCCATCCGGCACGGTCCTTACCCTGCGAGCAGTGCCACAGAACACCGCCCTTTGCCTTGAGCACGCCACGGAGAAATTCTCCGTAGTAGCTCTGCGATTGGGGCTCGGTAACAATAGCGGGGTAGAGTTGTTTGGCCATTGCCTGCATCTGGGGATTGAAAGCAAACTGCATCAGTAGTGCCCCTAAATCACGGGTATCTATTTTGCCTGAAGAAGCAATGCCCGTGCCCGCTGCTGCAAGAAAGGATGCAGGGAGTGTAGAGAGCTGGGTATAGGTGACGCCTTCAATGATGCGGTCGGGGGCAGCAGCCTCTTCCGCCTCAAATCTGAAGTCGAAAACATCAGTCAGTTGATACCTGTTCTTGAGTATGGCCACGTCAGCATCTGTGGCCTCCGACAGATTTGCACTGCGCACGAGCTTTCCGAAACTGACGCTGCGCCCGTCTTGCATGACGAGGCCTCCCATGTCGCGCCCGTTTTCGATGCCTTCAAATTTGATGACACGTTCTTGTTGATTCACTGGGCTGTCTTCTGAGTCGGAGGCACACGCCGTGCACACGCTTGCAGCGCAGATGATAGCGGCGGCGAACCTCCCTAGTGTTATATTGGTCATATTTTCTTTTTTAGGTGATGGGTGCTTGAAGATGGTGCTTATTCAATCAATTCGAAATGCTGGAAGTCCTTGCGCGAAGTCCAGTCACCGCCCCATTCGAAGCCGGCCTCGGTGAAGAGCTTAAAGCAGAGGTCTTCATGGTCTATCTTGTAAGGGAAGTCCCACGTGCGGTCGCAGTAAGCCTCGGCAGTAGCAGGCTGAATGAAGCGGGTACCGTCCTCGCGGTCCTTATAATAAGGATTATAGAGCGTGTTAATATCGATGGCCAGTCCACGGGCATGCTTGGATAGTTTGGTGCTGCCGGCAATGGTGCGGTAGCAGAAACTGGAGGAGTTATTGTCGCGCATCTGCGTCTCGTCGTCGGCATCATAGACATCCGGCAGGAGCATGCGCTGGATGGGGTATTTAGCATCGAAGAGTTTGCGAAGGATACCTGCCACGCGATCGGCAATCTTGGCGTTGACAATCATTTCGCCTACGTGCATCTGGTTGTCGTTGTCCCAGTGCAGGGCACGGATATGGCGCAGGTCATTGCGGCCAATGTATGGATTCTCCTTGTAGGTCTTGCCCTGCATGCGCTGCCACACGCCATCAGGGATAGGCTCTGCTGCAAAGCACTTGTCGATACCGCCGAAAGCATCGACAGTTGCCTGACTGACGGTGCGTCCTGCTTGCCATTCGGTAAGCGCGCGAGTGTCGACAGGAAAGGTGAAGTCGGTTTTCTCTACACCGTCGCCATAGATGGTCTTGAAGTCGTCGCGCATGGAGATGACGTGGTAGCCGGCCTCGCGCCACTGCTGTCCGAGCTTGAGGGCTTTCTCGCGGTTGGCATGGTCGCGGGCGTCATCATCGGCAATGAGCATGAAGGCGGCAGTCTTGTATTTCTTATTGCTCAGCGCGTAGTTGTGCATGGAGCAGTCGCCGCCGCTGTTGCCGAACGACAGCACGGGCACTTTGCCAATCTCCTGCGAGATCTGCAGCACCTTGTTGGTCTTCAGGTTCTTGATGATGAGCTCGTCGGTGCGAATAAGGTCTTCCTCACGGCCCATGGTGTAGTTGACACCAGCCTCAGTGCCCTGGCTCGAGGATACTAGTTTTACGTCCATACCGATGACACGGTTGGGCTCGATACCGATAGACTCTGTCAGTGCACGGCAGATGAAGCGGTCGGAACCGCTGACAACGTAATAGGTGAATCCGTTGGCCTTCAGATAGTCGAAGACCTGAAGCATGGGCTTGTATAAACTCTGAGCATAGGTCATGCCTCTGAAGCCGTTGGCAGCCTGGGCTGCGTAAGACTTGGTGTAAGCGTCAAACTGTGCGAGCGTCATGCCGCTGTAGGCCTTTGCTGCTGCATAGGCGTGCTTCATGTCGAAGTGGTCGGGCAACTTCTTGCCATTACGCACGAAATCGCGGATTTCCTGTGCCGTCTCCATCACGTCCTTAGGTGCCTGATAGGTGGGGTCGTCCAGTGCGCGGTATTCCAGCATGTTGTACTCAAAGTACGTGGGATAAAGTTCGCCTACGAATGTGCCGTCCATGTCGAATGTGGCGATGCGATCCTCCTCTTTGATGAAATTCGCCGAGGCGGGGTTGGTAACGTCCTTCACGTAGTCCTGAAGTGCCGTGAGCGCCTCGCACTGGTTCCATAGTGTGAAATATTCCTTGGAAGGCTGAATAACTGTGGTGTCATCGTCTTTACTGCAAGATGAGATTACTGGCAAGCTGCACAGGAGGGTTGCAGCTATCATCCAAATTTTAATTGCTTTCATTGTCATTTATCATTTATTGAGTCTACTTGAAAAAGTCTTTTAAACAAATTTTTAATGCTGATTATCAATGAGTTGTAAATGGCCGCATGCTCAAAAAGGCACTTTTTCCAGTTGGCTCATTTATTCAAGTTTCGCATGTTTCACATTGCTCAACTTTCAGAGGTGAGAGGTAAGGGAATACCTCTTCTGCTTCCTACTCGTGTCTCTTGCCTGGGCTTGCCAGCATTTCTCTCACCTCTTACCTCTCACCGCTCACCTCTAAAAACGGAAGCAAGCGGAGCTTGCGAAAGTTGAGTTTTCAATTTTTCAATCTTTCAATCTTTCAATTTTTCAATCTTCAATCTTCAATCTTCAATGTTCAATGTTCATTCTTCAATGTCCTAAAGCCGTATACCGATTGCCGTATTGACGAACCAGTCGTTTACATATCCTGTGGCGCTATTATGATGATAGCGGATGTTGTTGAACTGTCCGTAAGCATTGAAGAAATAGCGGCCGAAGTTGTAGGTGAGTGATGCGCGGGCGTCGAAACCTATGCTCAAGCCGCTGTTGAAAGTCTGCTCGCCCGCAGGGGTTATGCGCACATTTTCATAATACCATTTATCCCAGTCCTCGTCGCTGATGTCAGTGCGCCAGAATGTGGGATCCGCCATCACCTCCTCAAGATTAGTAGTATAGCCGTAGGCTTTCAGCTTGTTGACAAAAGTGAGCATGGGCATGGCCATGACGTTGACGAGCAGCCCTTTGGCCGGCACCCAGTTGTAGGCATAGCCCGCGCCCACGCTGCCTTGCCAGAGTTTGACGCGTCCGAGACCTTCCATTATATATACCAGGTCGCAGTTAGAGTCGGATGCATAATTGATATGCGTATAATTATACATCAGCCCTGCCATGAGCGACCCTGCCGACCGTCTCTGAATCACCGACTGGTCGTAGGCTGCGGCGTAGGAGAACTTCTTTCCGTTGAACATATAGTAGCCGTCGGCCGTCACTGTTTTCACGCGGATGGGGTCGATGAGCACTGCATTGGCTATTTCCTCCGCTTGCTTCTCTGAAATGAGGTCACTTTCTATATTGACGGTCGGACGGCTGTTCTCAAACGTGTGTATGCGCACGTTGAGGCCAAAGGCTCCGCCGGTGGCGCCAAAAGTTAGAAGGCTGCCCTTGTCGCCGCCCACGTTTACCGTGTAGCCGATTCCATAGCCTCTATAGCCTGCCCACAGACCGATATGCTGTGAAGGGACGGTTCTGAGTTGCGTCCTGGCATCGTAGTATTCACCGGCGGCGGTACCATCGTTTTTCATGCTCACTATCGTTTGGCTCACATTGCCCTTCACGATAAACTGCCAAGGTCGCGCCGGTGCGTCTATATAGCGCCGGTCAACGCCCTTGACAGACATGGAGTCGAGCTTGGAACCCAACTTCATGGCAAATGAAATCAAGCCTTCCTGGGCCATCAGCACTCTACTCAGGCTAAGTCCTATCACTATCAGTAAGAACTTTGCAGCTTTCATCAATCTCTCACTTCTCACCTCTCATTTACAGGTTCACCAGGAACGACAGACCCAGTGTGACGAAGTTCATGTGCTTGCGGGTAGTGTACTCCCTGGGTGCGACACCAATGCCGTCGGCGTAATCGCCAGAGTCAATCGACAGTGCGGTGTCCATGAGGAAACCGGCTCCGGAGGTCAGGCCTTTCTGTACGAAGTGGAAGGGGTCGTACTTCGCCGTGAAGTTCTTGCGGGTGTAGTCGTAGTCGCAGAAGATACGCCAGGAGAAGTTTGACTTGTAGCGGTAGGTGAGCGAGAGGCCCGTGCCAAACGACGTTGACGACTTGGCACCGATGGTGAGGTATTCCCACTCGTCAGTCCATTTCTCGCCCGTGTTGTTGGGATACTGCAGGTTTGTCAGCGCTACGTCGGGGTCGCCGAAAGCATCCTTCTTTCCTGCGCGGTTGTCGAGCGTCAGTGTGTAGCTGATGTCCTTCATGTTACCCTCGGCATAGCCGTCGATGTCGAGCTCCTGTGTGATGGAGCGGCCGACGAGCGCCTTGGTGCCTAAGGAGAAGTGTGAGCTGAGAGGCAGGTTGAAGTAGACGCCGACAGAGCCTGTGAACTCGGTAATGTGGTCGCTCTTCACAATGCCGTAGCTGTTGGTGACGGGGGCGTTCGCCTGATAGGTGCTGCTTTCCGGATCAGTCCCATAGCCCACCTTGTTGAGGAAAGTATTCAGGTTCTGGTATTGCACGTCCTCGCTGGTTCCAGCCAGATAATCGGCAGGGTATGCCGACTGATAGTGTGGCTGCAACGACTGCCAGGCATAGATGTCCTCAACGGCTACGTAATTGGCGAAGTCGCCGAAATCCTTGGCTGACTGTGCTCTCACCCTGAGGCGTCCGCCCACGCCCACGTACTTGTTGAAGAAGTAGGCTCCCTCGGCATCAACCACCGTGGCGGCGCGGAACTTCAGACCTACCGTCTCGCCCTCACTCTCAAACTCCAGGTCCTTGCCGCCCAGGCCCACGCCCATCGAGATGCTGAAGAACGAGGGCTTTTCGTTGTCAAGTTGCAGGTCGTTGCGCAGCAGGCCGCGCTCCTTGAACAGCAGGTCGCACAGCGCGTAGCCTAGCTCTGTAGACATGATACCGATACCGGCACCCGACATGACGTCGCTGATCCAGTGGCGGTTATTGAGCACACGCATCACACCCGTTGCCGTGGCCACGCCGTAGCCGGCTACCGACCACCAGGGCGAGCGCGTCAAGCCGTATTCCTTGTGCAGCAGCGAAGCGCCGACGAAGGCTGTGGCCGTATGTCCCGAGGGCCATGAGTTGGCCGAGCTGCCGTCGGGGCGCATCTCCTTGGCGGTGTACTTGATGCCGTTGACGAATCCAGCCATGATGGCATACGACATACCGGCGCTGGCCAGCAGGCGGGGCCAGTCGCTGCGGCCTTCGTAGCCGCCGAGCTTCAGTGCCACCACTGCGGCGGGGCCGAAGAACTGAGTGTAGTCGTCAATGCCCGTCTTGAAGTCGGTCAGCAGCTGCGTGTTCTTCTTACCGCCCTGCTCGGCCTGCGCATTGACGCGGAACATGGCTTTGTCGCCCTTGATGGCCCAGCCGGCGGCGAACAGGGGAATACCTACGAAAGTCATGTCGTCGATGAAGCGGTAGGCCTTGACGCCGGGGTTGGTCCTTTGCTTGAAGAAGTTGAAGTCGGGCTTCCACTTGTCGGCCGTTTCAACGTTGCTGGTGAGCGGCATAACCGACGGCTCGAGCAGTTTTTTCGTACTTTGCTCAGCAAGTGTCTTTTGGTCGAGCTCGGCTTTCATCTCTGGTACTTCGAGCTTCAGGGGCTCCATGTCACGGAAATTCTCGTAGGACAAGCTCTCTGCGTTGGCCTGCACTGTCAGGGCAACGGAAGCTAATGTGAATAGATGTCTTATGTTCATATTGCTATAATAATGTGTATTTAATTTTTCACTCTTCAATTTTCAATCTTCAATCATCACTTTACTCCCCACCGCCGCCGAGGGCGATGTACAGTGCGATGACCGCCTCGGCAGCATCGTACATGTTCATAGCTTGGTCGAGCTGTGCACCGAGCAGCGACTCCTGTGCCGTGAGCACTTCGAGATAGCTGGCCTTGCCGTTGTCCATCAGTTCGTGGGTACCTTTGTAGGCCTCGCGCAGCACCTCCACCTGGCGCAGGTAGTAGCCATTCTTCTCGCGGGCCGCCATGCAGTCGGCCATGGCTTCGTTAACCTGGTTGCCGGCATTGATAACCGTCTGCACGTACTTCTTCTGCAGGTCCTCTTCGGTGAGCAGGGCTATCTTCTTGTTGGCAGTCAGCTGGCCGCGGGCGAAGATAGGCTGCGTGAGCTGTCCGATGAATGAGAGCAGCAGCTTGCCCGGATTGATAATCTCGCCGCCGCCGGAATTCGTCCATCCTGCAGAGCCGCTGAGGGTGATGCTGGGGAAGAAAGCGGCGCGTGCTGCCTGTGTGTTGTAGAATGCCTCCTCCATGGCTAAGTTGGCCATGCGTATGTCGGGACGCTTCTCGAGCATCGCGGCCGGTACGCCAAGGCGCAGGTATTTCGTGTCGAACATCTTCTGAGTGGCGTCGCCCTGAGCCTCTGCGTGGTGCAATGTAGAGCTGCCCCACTGCTGGCGGTTGATGTGCTGCGGCGTAGCGGCCATGAGTTCGCAGAGAGCATTCTCCACGGCGCGTATGTAGCGGCGGGTGTCTACAATCTGCGTCTTCACGTTCAGGTAGGAAGCCTCCATCTGGTTGACGGCGGTGCTGAAGGCCTTGCCGTTCTCCCAGAGTGCTTGTTCGGTGCTGAGCGACTCTTTCCAGAGACCCTCTGTCTGTGTGAGGATTTCCAGCTGGCGGTCGAGCACCTGCAGTAGGAAATACTGCTGGGCGGTAGTAGAGATCAGATTCACGCGCACTGTTTCCTGCTGCATTTGAGCCTGAAGACGCACAGCCTTGGCGGCACGCTTCTTGTTGGTGATGGAGCCAAACACATCGATGTCCCATGACAGCTGCAGCGGCAGGTTGTAGGTCTTCGCCCAGGGATTTGTGTCAAACTTGCTCAGTGTGCCCTGCGGCGCTATCTGTAGTGACGGCAGATAGGCCATCTTCGCGGCTTTCAGAAGGGCTTCGCTCTTCTCCACGGCAATGCGTGCCGAGTTCAGGTCGGTGTTGTTGGCCAGTACCTGCTCGATGAGCTGCTGGAGCATCGGGTCGGTGAAGAACTCTCGCCACGGCATCTGTGCGATAGACTGCTCGGCAGCCCCTTCCTGTGCGGTAGTGGTGGAGCTACCGGTGCCATTGTCGGTGATACCGAAAACGTCTGTGGGCGTCTCGGTCTTCTGCTCGTACTTGGTATATAATCCGCAGCCTGTGAGCATCAGACTCACAGCTGCAACAGTCATTAAATTCTTTATTCTCATATTATTATAATATCTGTGCGGTAGCAAATTCTTCACTTTTCACTTTTCACTCTTCACTTTCGGAGCCCCCTGGAATCGCTCGTGCAGTTTCTGGAACACGATGAAGAAGGCCGGTACGACGAAGAGCAGGGCCACGGTGCCGATGCTCATACCGCCGATGACGCCGAGGGCGAGGGCACGGTTACCGTTGGCACCGGCACCGCCCTCAATCACGAGGGGAACCATACCTATAATCATCGTGGCCACCGTCATCAGGATGGGTCGCAGACGCTCCTTGCAGGCCTCGAAGGCGGCATCGACGATGCTCAGACCCTGGGCGCGGCGCTCGGTGGCAAACTCGGTGATGAGAATGGCCGTCTTAGCCAGTAGACCTATGAGCATGATGACACCCGTCTGCAGGTAGATGTTGTTGTCCATACCCGGCAGGCCCAGCTGACTGCCTAAGAAGGCGAAGACGAAGGCACCCATCAGTCCGAAGGGCACGCTGAAGAGCACGGCCCACGGTGTGAACCATGAGTTGTAGAGCGAAGCCAGAATGAGATAGATCAGGATGGCGCAGATGACGTAGATGAGGGCTGTGGCATTGGAGCCGGCAGCCTCCTCCAGCTCTCGCGACATGCCGCTATACTCGTAGGTGGCTGTTGAGGGCATCACTTCCTTGAATACCTCGGCGATGACATTGTGAACGTCGCCCTCGGTATAGCCACTGTTGGGCGTCACATAGCAGGTGATGGCCTGCATCAGGTTGAAGTGCTCGATGTTGGCCGGGCCCACAATCTCCTTCAGGCTCACGAACTCAGAGATGGGCGCCATCTTGCCGCCATTCACCTGTACGAAGATGTTTTGCAGCGACTGCGGGTCGAGGCGGTAGTCGGGCGAGGCGGCAGCCATGATGCGGTAAACCTTACCAAACTGGTTGAAGTTGCCGATATAGGCGCCACCGCAGTATGCGCCAAGGGTGCTAAGTACTACTTCTGGTGTCACACCTGCACGGTTGCACTGGGCGGCATCTACATCCACTTGATATTTCGGGAAGCGCTCTGAGTATGTTGTCATGGCGGACGATACTTCCGGTCGCTCCGACAGCTTGGTTAAGAAGCGCTCGGTGTGCTTGGCAAACTCCGAGAGGTTGCCGTCGCTTGGGTCTTCAACAATCAGGGTGATGTCATTACTCGTACCGTAACCGGGAATCTGAGGCATCTGGAAGGGTATCACCCTCAGGTTTTTAATCTCCTGACAGTCGAAGTAGAAACGGTAGTAAACGAGGTCTATCAGGTGGTTCATGCCAGGGCGGTCGTCCCAGTTCTTCAGGCGTACCACCATTGTGCCGTAGTTAGAACCGGCACCCGACAGCATACCGTAGCCACAGGTGATGGAGAAGCTCTCCAGTTCGGGAATCTTCTTCACCTTCTCCTCTACCTTCTTCACCATCTCACGCGTCTGCTGCAGCGTAGTACCCTCAGGTGCCTGAATCTCTGCCAGGAACACACCCTGGTCCTCCTGCGGCACGAGGCCTGAAGGCAGGCTCTTCATGAAGAACACCAGCAGTACGGCGGCCAGAGCCAGTAGGCTCCAGGCCAAGAGCGGGCGCTTGATAAACTTCTGAACGCTCTTGCTATACTTATTATATATAGCGCTGTAGCCGGCTTCGTAAGCTTTCTTGGTGTAATAGGTCAGGCCCTTGCCTTCCTTCTTGCCCTCCGTGGCGCGCATCATGATGGCGCAGAGAGCCGGGCAGAGCGTCAGGGCCGATATGCACGACAGACCGACGGACGAGGCAATGGTGACGCCGAACTGTGTGAAGAACGTGCCCGATGTGCCGGGCATGAACATCACGGGCACGAACACGGCCATGAACACTAACGTACACGAGACGACGGCCACCGACACCTCGTTCATGGCCTGACGGGTGGCCTCACGGGCATCGCTGATGCCGCCCTCCATCTTGGCCATGACGGCCTCGACCACCACGATGGCATCATCCACCACCGTACCGATAGCCAGCACTAGTGCGAACAGTGTGAGGATGTTGAGCGAGAAGCCTGCCAGCGAGACAATGGCGAAGGTGCCCAGCAGCGACACGATAATCGAGATTGAGGGGATGATGGTGGCCTTGATGTTCTGCAGGAAGATGAACACCACGAGCACCACGAGGATGATGGCGATGACGAGCGTCTCCACCACGTTGTGGATGGCGGCGAAGAGGAAGTCGTCGGAGGTCATCATGGTGACGAACTCCAGCCCGGCAGGCATTGTTTTCTTCACCTCCTCAAACATTTTGTTGATGCTGGCGTTCACCTGGGTGGCGTTGGCACCGGGAGCGGCGAACACCATGAAGAGGGCGCCCGGACGGTCCTGGATGTTTGACGTGAAGTTGTAGCTCATGGCTCCAATCTTCACCTCGGCCACGTCGCTCAGCTGCAACATGCCGCCACCGCTGGTGCGCAGCACGATGTCGTTGAACTCCTCGACGGTCTTGAGCGTGCCCTTGTACTGCATGTTGTACTGATAGGAGTTACCCGACTGCTCGCCGAGCGAGCCCACGGCGGCCACGAAACTCTGTCCGCCGATGGCGGCGAAAATGTCGTTGGGCGTCAGGCCGTACTGGGCCATGACGTCGGGCTTGAGCCAGATGCGCAGGGCGTAGGTATTACCAAGGCTCAGCACGTTACCTACGCCGGTGATACGCATCAGGCGCGGCTTGATGTTGATGTCCACATAGTTCGATACGAAGTCCTCGTTGTACTTGCCGTCGGCACTCTTCACGGCGAAGATTCTCAGAATATTGTTCTGGCGCTTCTCCACCTTCACGCCGACTTTGGTAACGTCGGCAGGCAGCAACGCCAAGGCGCCGCTCACACGGTTCTGCACGTTCACAGCCGCCATGTCGGCGTCGGTGCCCTGCTTGAAATAGACGTTGATTTCCACGTCGCCGTTCGACGATGCCTTAGAGGTGATGTAGGTCATGTCGGTCACACCGTTGACAGCCTCCTCCAGGGGCTGGATGACCGACTTCATCACCGTGTTCTCGTCTGCACCAGAGTAGCTGGTGGTGATCGACACCGTTGGCGGCGCGATGTCAGGATACTGCTCCACTGGCAGCGTGCTCATGGAGATGTAGCCCACCAGCGCTATCACTATTGAGATGGCGCATGCCATCACGTATTTATTGATAAATATATTGTTCTTCATATTTCGGAATATCGATATTACGTTATAACGTTATTACGTTATTACGAAATTACTTTTCACTCTTTACTTCCTCTTTCGGGAACAGCACCTTCATGCCCTCCGTCACGTTGTTGGCGCCGGTGGTGACAATCTGGTCGCCCTCGTTCAGGCCGCTGGTGATGATGAAGTCCTTGCCGTTGCTGGTGTCCTCAGTGGTCACTTCGACGGCCGTGGCCGTGCTGTCGGCCTTTACCTTATAGACCTGCGACTTGTCCTGCAGACGTACTATGGCGAACTGCGGAACAACTATTACGCTCTTCTCTGCAAACGACATGACGATGGTGCCCTGGATGCCCGAGTACAGATGTCCCTCGGGATTGGGGAACGACACCTTGGCGGTGAGCGAGCCCGTGGCGGCGTTGACCACACCCGTGAGGCTTACCACGCGACCCTTGTGAGGATACTCCGTGCCATTCTTCATGACAAACGTTGCTTCGGGCAGGTTGGCAATATACTTGTCAACCTCGTTGGCTTTCATGCCGCTCTGCACCAAGGCCTCGACAATGGCCTCCGTCACCGAGAACTCGGCATACATCGTGGTGTTGCCGCTGAGCATGGTCAGCTCGCTCATGGGTGACACCTGGTCGCCAGCGCGCACGGGAATCTCGCCGATGACGCCCGATACGGGAGCGCTGATGGTGCAGAAGCCGAGCTCCACCTTGGCACGGTTGACGGCGGCACGGGCCTGAGCTACGGCCGCCTGCGCCTGCTTGTAGGAGTTCTCACTGTTGTTGAGCATGTAGCTGCTCACAATCTTTTTGTCAAAGAGATTTTTGTTTGACTCATACTCCAGCTTGGCGGAATTCTCCTGTGCCAGGGCGGCCTGCAGGTTGGCCTGAGCCGCTTCCAACTCCAGCTGCGCATTGCGCGAGTCGATGATGAAGAGCGTCTGCCCCTTCTTCACCTGCTGGCCTTCTGCCACGCAGATCTTCATCAACTGGCCGCTGACCTGGGGCGTGATAGTTACGTCGTTCTGGCCTTTCATTCTGGCACTGAACTTATAAGGCAGTTCAATGTCAGTCTTCTTCACTGTCATCGTTTCGAATGACGACTGTTTCTCCTTGGGCATGTCGATGTTACACGACGCCAATCCGGCTAAGGTGCCGAGTGCAAATAATGCTTTTAATGCTTTCATTCTTTTTCCGTTGATTTATTATTGATGTTATTCTTGTCTCTCCATCTTTTCTCGCGCTGTTAGATTCTTAGCGAAGTTACAGGTTATCTCATGGCCCTACTCGTCAACTCGTTAACTGGTAAACTGTTCAACCGTTCTAACCTTTATCTTGATGTATATCTTCATAGCTGGCTGTTTTGATTTTACAAAGGTAAACATTATTTTGCATATAACCTTGGATGTTTCAGCCTTCATGAAAGATTTTGCAGATTTTGAGACAGATTTTGCAGATTTTGCAACTCTTCACCCATACGGCGGAAGCAAATTCTTCACTCTTCACTCTTCACTCTTCACTTTTTACTTTTCACTAGCATTGCGCATCCACTCTGTCACGGTCTGCCCCATGCGCTGCTTGAAAGCCAGGCTGAATGTGCTGTAGCTATGGTAGCCGCTGTCGTTGGCCAGTTGTTGGGCAGTAACGGCCTTGCCCTTGCCGACGGTCTCGCTGTAGAGGCCGACGAAATGGCGGATACGTAGGTCGTTAATATAAGCATTGTAGGTAGTGCCTCGGCCTGAGAAATACTGGCTGAGGTAGTAGCGGTTGATACCGATGGCCTTGGCCAACTGCTGGAGGGTCAGGTCGTGCTGCAGGTACAACTGTGCATCAATGCAGCGCTCCTGCAGCAAAGGGGTGATTTTATCGTGAGCGCCCGGTGGAAGGCTTTCTTCGTTTTCGGCCGGCGACGTGCTGGTTGTGTCCCCGTCTGTGGCTGTGGTGCTCTGTTGGAGTGCGCTTAGGTCGCTGAGTGTCTCCACGCGCCACAGTAGAAAGCACACTGCCAGCATTTCCGCCATCTGAATGACATAAAAGTAAAACGGCCCCACACTGTCAGTGACATAAATGCCGAACAAAATCAGTATGACGGCTATCACCACAAAGCTCTGTCTGACTTCCTTGTGCTCCAGGTCGGCGTAGTTGTCGCGCAGCCAGCGGCCGTATTGTCTTAGCTCGCGAACCATATATATTATGAAACCAACGGCCGACAATAGCAGATAGGTGTATAACACAGGTGTCATCTCGTCGCTGCCTCTGACCACACGCACAGCCATACCCACTGCGAACGGCACTACCGTCACGCCGATGGGCCATAGCGGGCGCCGCCGATCTTGCAACATGGTGAGCAGTACGATGACGCCTAGCGGGAAAAGCGTCACGCAGTCAAGCAGCCCACCAATACGATAGCACTGCTTGATATCCTCGATGTCTGTAAGATAGATGATAGGTGAATACCACACATGGCTGAATGCCAGAGAGGTAAAGAATGCCGACGTCCACCGGCGCAGGCGCAAGGGCGGCGTAATGTCAAGGGAGAAGGCGTTGCCGCGGCGCAGCAGCAGATAAATGCTGGCAATCAAAGGCAGCACTGCCCCTACTGCATAAAACATGCAGAAAAGGATGTCTTCCTGGATATGTTGCTCGTACATAATGTTGCAAAGTCTTCAATCTTCAATCTTCAATTTTCAATCTTCAATTTTCAATTTTCAGATTTCCGCGGCAAAGATATAAAAAAAAAGTGAATTGTCGGCATCTCGGCGCCACCTTTTTGTGTCTTGCTCATCTGTGTGCTTACAAACATAGCGTGAAAAGCCAAAATGAATTTTTGTTTTGTTTTTCACCCGTCATCCGTCAGCTTTCCGTGTAACATGTTTATCGTCAAAGGTTTAACGGCTGACGGATGGCTGATGGCTGACGAATGGGTAAATTTCGTGGTTCAAAGCGTATAAATATACACGAAGCGGTATATTTATGCAGCACGTGGCGCTTTTTGTAAAAGTTTCGGAAGTTTTTTGTGCGGAATCTGGAGACTTGTCAAAAACGGCGTCCGTTTTGAAAAAATCAGAGCGCGTTTTGAAAAAAAAGGCCGCCGTTTTTCTCAAAACAGCGGCCGTTTTTTAGTGTATATTTATGCAAAAATAGTCTTTCGGCGCCCATCCGTCAGCCGTCAGCCATCCGTCGGTCTGTAAACATCTGACAAACAGACGCTTAGTCAGAAAGCTGACGGATGACGGATAGCAACTAAAA
>ODAJ011998152.1_pt1 | contig 14002 bp, 14 predicted proteins | sample 1539241 | NCBI WGS metagenome assembly ODAJ01 (sample SAMN02144231, study PRJEB22623) | gut metagenome | biome: sheep rumen | host: Ovis aries | place: New Zealand
CATTTTCGCCCTCCTTATAAGGCGTATTTACGCCTAAATAAAGTATAGCATAAAACCCGGATAAATGCAAGCAAAACTCGCATAAATCCATGCTTATTTCGTATTTTTTAATTGGATAGGCGTAAAAAACTTGCAGAGCTCACAGAGAACCATCATTAATTAATAATACTTCAAGATTTTGATAAGGTTGTTTTATAACAGATTTAATGGTTTGACTTATATATTTCTCACCATTATAAAATGGGATAATTATAGAGAATAAAATTTGATTATTATATAAATCCATATATCTCTCCAAGTATAAACAAGGATGACAAAAACAAATTACTCTTATCAGAATACATTCATTTTACATCAACAACTGTAATCTCTGCCGGATTGTTCATTATAGGGATTCCATGTTCTCCAGCCAGTCCGGAGGAGATAATCATTGTGCCCAATAATTTTGCAGCTGCACCTCCCCCATAATGTTTCCAATCAGTGTCAGAATAAATGAAATATTTACCCTTATCATACATAGGCCACCATCCCCACTCTGGTGTAAATAGACCTCCTTTAAAAGGAACACGGATTAAGCCTCCATGGGTGTGCCCACATAAAGCCAGATCCAATCCCCCGTCATCAAAGGCCTTGTACCAAAGAACAGATTCCAGATAATGGCAAAGTAATACATGAATCCCCGGCAGCCTCTTAAAGCCAGTAATAATCCTCTCTTCTTCTTCCCCCCAATAATAATGTTTGGTAATACCGCAAAGATTAATCAATCTGTTCTTAACAAGAACTGTGTGATAGCTTTGAGACAAAAGAATCGCGCCAGCATCATTCATATCGTTTTTTAATTTATCATAAAGTATCTGCTGATCTTTCGTTAAGGCAGCATATTCATCAGGCATACCAGGTTCATGGTTTCCCTCTACCCAATAAACAGGCGCTATCCGGCAAAGTTTTTTTGTAAGAATCAGCAAAGAATGGCAGTCCGATTTCTGGACCCGATCTATCATGTCTCCTAGAAAAACAATGATATCCGATTTCTGTTTTTCGACTTTTTCAACCAATTTACTTTGGTTTTTGCCAATCGTACGGCCGTGAAGGTCAGCTAAAGCAACTATGCAGATAGGCTTGGTACTATCTTTGTCATCACCCTCGGACTTAGAATCGATATCATACTCCCGTATCATCAGATCATAATAGCTATGGAAGATAGAAAAAACAAGGCCCAATAATATGAAGGATATAAAGACAAAAAACAGTGACAAATAATGTTTCTTCTTTTTCATAGAAAAACCTTTACAGAATGAACAATAGAGTTACTATCACTGATATCAAATTTAAAACACATTTAGTTTACTTCAATAAATGTTCCTAATTTTGTTTTTCCAATAGCAATAAGCATCTTCACAGCTTCAAACCATGGCATATATCTAAAGAGTATTCTTAACTTCTCATATTTCGTCATATCATTATTCCATGTAAGGTTAATATTATGATACATGATTTGATAGACATATCTGTTAAATTTTGACTTATTATAGATACCTTTTCTCTTATTAGCTTTAATCAGCTTAAGATACCAATCTTTAACCTCATCTGTCATTATTACATCATGATAATATCTTGTAGAATAACGATAATGTATATCAAGTTCTTTTTCTGTTAAACTATCAACTAACTGAAGTAGTAGTTTTTTTTGAGTAATTTTATCACATCGTATCTGTTCTTCCCTATGTATTTCGGATATTTGATTCTCATGGTGTCGAAAGTATAATAATGGCTCTTGTAAAATACAAATTCTTCCATATTGGCTCACCTTCATCCACATCCCATAATCCTGCGCATATACCAATCTTTCATCATATTTAATATGGTGACGAACTAATTCATCACGTCTAAAAAATGCTGTTGAATGAGTAGGTCCAGGATTTGAAAAAAGCATTCGAATCCTGTAGATTTCCATGTCATCTTCTACTATTTTAGGAAAAAGAGACTCGTCATATACAGACGAAAAACCTTTCTTATATGCAGCCCTCGATCCACATACAATTACATCTGGATTGTTCTCCATTAATAAATATTGCTTTTCAAATCTGTTTAACTTAGAAATATCATCGCTGTCCATACGAGCAATATATTTACCCCGAGCTTTATTGAATCCAATATTCAATGATTTTGTAATCCCTATGTTTTCATTGTTTCGAATAACCCGGACACGAGAATCCGTTAAGCTCCTAAGGTACTCCGGCGTATCATTTATTGAACCATCATCAATTATAATAAATTCAAAATCCTGGAAAGTCTGATTTATGATACTTTCTACAGCTTCCTTCAAAAACGAAACAGAAGTATTATAAGTTGGCATAACTACACTAATTAAAGGCATATGTTTACTCCAAATGATTCCCTTTTATGACTGTTTTCAAACGCTCATATTTTTTTCACCCATACATGTTTTTAGAAACAATTTTGAACAATGATTAAAATGATACCAACGCTCCTTACGTAATATTCCCCTTTTTTCTTTCTTTTGCTCTTTTGTAAACCAACTTGCAGCAAACCAGTGAATAGCAACCGTATTCTCAGTCTTTTTTATTTTCCCACCATACCAACTATAAGGGCATAAATATTCTGATGGATAAATATGTATTCCTCCTTTAATGCTTTGCTCTCTCCCATCTTGTTGATAACCGTGTTTTATGAAAACCTGAGCGTCTCTTTGGGGACAAGGGGTCACATCAAACGTTCCATCGGGTAGAAGAAATGGGATATTTCTGTAATTATTCATTAAATCAAGTAAAATTGCAGTCCCTTTTTCCGCACCAAACCCTAACCCTGAAGCAATAGCCTTTTCTCCTTGAATTCCAAAAAAGGCTTTGTCTTTTCTAAAAGAGTCAATATTTTTCAGGATTTCAACATCTGTATCAAAATATATCCCTCCATATTCATTTTTGGGGGTAAAACTTTATAATCATAGACTTCCCCATCATGAAATGCCAGATAATTACAAACAGACACATCAGCTTTATTTCCGATCAGGGCCTGAAGCAGTTCTTCCAGATAATAAATATTTACTACATCATCACTGTCAACAAATGTAATATATTTTCCAACTGCTGCGTCCAAGCCTGTATTTCTTGCACCGGAAAGCCCCTGGTTTTCCTGCCAGATTACTCGGATACGCTCATCTTTTTTAGCATAATCCTCGCAAATGGCTTCACAGCGGTCTGGACTCCCGTCATCCACCATTATCAATTCAAAATCAGTAAATGTCTGCTCCAAAATACTGTCAACACAGGCGGGTAAATATTTTTCTACTTTGTAAATCGGCAAAATAATGCTTATCTCCGGCATATTAACCTCCGTAAAAACAATTACAATATCTGACTTTTATTTTAAAGCAGAACATAATCATAAATCTTCTCCATTTCATTCTCTATATCAAAGTGATAGCTTGAAAGATTATCTGTGAGCTTTTCGATTAGTTTTTTATTATCAATCAATTTAGCAATAGCCTTAGCCATGCTTTCAGAATCTCTTTCTGTCAGAATACCGTTTTCTCCATCTGTGATTTGTTCTCTAAAGGCAGAAATATCAGTCGCAACAATTGGTTTGGCTAATATCTTAGCTTCCTGAACCGTCAATCCAAAACCTTCTTGAATACTGGGTTGTACATATATATCACATTTCTTAATGTAGGGATAAGGATTGTTTTTTACACCCATCAGATGCACATGATCTTCAACATGGTATTTTTTTATTTCTGTTCTGATTCTTTCTTCAAGCGATCCTCCGCCAATTAAATACCAATATACTATATAATCTCGATCCAGAAGTTTTCTGGTTACTGCAGGAATAATAAGCTGACCTTTTTCTTCGGATAGTCTTCCCACTGTCATAAGTGAAACAGATTCCAGCTTTTCACTTATAACCTCTTCCGCTTTCTGCCTGATATTATTCTCATCGATTATATTGTAAATAACCATGGTTTTATCTGCAAGCATGGGAAATCGACGGCAAAAATCCTCTTTCATTGCAAGGGAAGCACAGCAAATATAATCGAAATGATTCATAATATTTAAGTACTGATTGTCTCTATAAGTTTCTTTAATTATTGAATGAACCCAGAAAATCTTTCTATTTGATTTACTGTAAGCTGTCATCATTTTACATAGAAAGCCACTAGAAAAAAAGCAAATTATAGATTCTGCGTTTAAGCTTTCAGGCAATGTTCTCACCTTATAATTATATAAAGAGTCCTCAAAATCATTTTTTGCATTTCTGATCCGAATCCTACAATAAATACCCCAAAAGAATTCTAAAATTCGGAAGTGCTTTAAGGAATCCTTCAGAAGTCGGGTTTTTGCATATTCAACCTTTACATAGTCAGGCAGAAATTGCTCCAACTCTCCTCCTTGCCTCAGCAGAATCAGATTAATATCGAATTTTTCCCTGTCAATGTATTTTACCAGTCTGAGAAACGCTTGTTCAGTGCCGCCCATAACTAGCTTGTCAAGGATAAAAGTTACTTTTTTCATAAATGTCTTCCACCATTTCCAGTCTGACAAACTTAAAATTCAATTCACTAGTCTTCATTTTCTATTAAAAAAAACACGTCTGCCCCAGCCTCGGCCAACTATTAGCCTTCTTTGACTTTAACGATGATATGCTCTATCCAGGCTGTCACCAAGTCAAGAACCCTGCCATTCTTTCCTGAGTTTAAAACCAGATCTGCCCTATATCTGGAAGGCTCCACGTAATGATAATGCATAGGCTTCACTGTAGTCAGATACTGGTCTATAATCCCCTCCAGGTCCCTGCCCCTTTTCCTGACATCACGGACGATCCGGCGAAGAACTCTCTCATCGGCATCGGCATCTACGAAGATCTTTAGATCAAAAAGGTCACAGAGCCGGGGATCGGCCAGGACTAGGATGCCCTCCACCAGGACAACTGGCCTGGGGTCTACCAGGACCATCTGGTCTGACCGGTTATGGACATTAAAATCATAAACCGGACAGGAAATGCTGTGGCCTTCTTTTAGAGCCAGCAGGTGTTCATAGAGCAGGTCTGTCTCCAGGGCATCAGGATGGTCATAATTAGTCAGCGCCCTCTCCTCAGGAGAAAGGTCTGACTGGTCCTTATAATAATTATCATGATAAATCAGAGCGATGTCATCATGAAATCTCTCCTTAAGCCGCCTGGTAAAGGTGGACTTCCCTGACCCGGATCCTCCGGCAATGCCAATAATATATACGCTCATAGCCCGTTCCCCCATCCATTTCTTAAGTCTTTCCTTTTCAGGTCTTTGATCATATAGGATTGACAGCTCAACTACCAATCTCAGGCAAAAATCGTCAAATCATCAGACCTTTACAGGTTAGAAACTTCTTATCTCAGCCGAAATGTACTTACAAATCATCTACTCCCTCCCTCAATCAACAAGGACTTGCAATTTTTTATGTTTCCTCTCTCAGCCAACACGGGCCTGCAGGTCAGGCACTTCTTCTCTCAGAAAGTGTCGCAGTTCCTTCAACAGCCGGTCCATTTTATCCTGAAAATCCCCCGAATTATCAAAAATCACACGGTTAGGATGGTCCTCCCAAGCATGGAGACTGTGATCGTCCACCACTATGGCCTCCTCCAGAGTTTCTGTCCGGGTATTATTATTATCACTGCCGTAGAAGGCCTCAGCGCCCTTGGCAGCAGTAGTCAGATGAAAAACGGCATCATACCAGCTTAAACATTCCACTTCCGTCAGTCCCAGCCTGGCCAGAATATCGATAAATTCCTGGTCTGACGAATAGGCTTTATTATCCATAAATCCCCGGTCATAAAGGATAATAATAGACTTGTCCTGGGTCTTGGCGATCTCCTCAGCCGCTCCAGCATAGACAAGTTCCTTGCAGTACTGGAGCTTCATCTGCAGATACTGGTAGGAATCGGGCGTGAGGCAATTCCAGGGTGCAATCCCACCACCGATCAGCTCGGTCGCTGTCTCAGCCATCACCAGAACCGCATAGTCCTTGCTGAACTCCTCCTTACCCAGCTCCTCCAGCAAGCATTTCATAGAAGTGGTCTTGCCGCCACAAGGTCCTCCCGTAATCACAATCCGAATCACCTTTCTGCCACCATCGAGAATATCCATCAATCTACTCCTTTTCTGCCCTATATTAAACGATTAGCCTTTTTTATCATGTTAAAAAATCAACCTTCCTTTTATCATATTAATAGAAAGCTTTACTTTTTCCCAAGCTCGAAGATCAGTCTTCCTCTTTGTCAAGCTTAGGGATCAGCCTTCTCTTTGTTAAGTTGAGAGATTCAGTCCTCTTCTTTGTCATGACAAAAACAGGCCTTTCTTTTTGTCAATGATATCTTATCATAATTCTTGCATCCACTTCCACGTTTTTATTCCTTGAATCCACGGAAAAGAGACAGAAAGCCTAATAACTTCCTGCCCCTGTCAGTCTCTTTATTCCTATTGCGGTTACCTAGTGCAACTGTCTACCTTCCCAATAAAGATCTTAATCTGCCGATCAGATAAAGAAGCTTGACTTGTTTACGTACTATAAGCTGGTAATAGAGGCAAACCATAGAATGTCGAAAAAAAGTTGACCATATTAGTGTGTTCCCTGTAATTCGACAGCACTCTCTCAAAACAAGGCTGGTCAATGAACTGGAAAAACATATTTTTCTGGTCTTCCTTGCTGTGCTGCTTAATAAATATATCATATTTACAGGTGCAGACCAGGCTGTAAATGGCCTCTTCATAGTATTTCCTGCTCAAAAATTCAGAAGAAAAGAGCCCCAGATCATCAAAAGATTTCTCCCTGGCCTTCTGCAGATTAGAATAAATCATCTGCAGACGCTCTGTATACTCCGTCATGTAATGGGAAATGTGTTCATATCTGTATCTATAAAGAGGTTTGTCAATATAGACAATCTTTCTGGCATATTAAAAAGCATAGGTATTAAAAACGTTATCCTGCATCCGGACCAAGGTCTTATCAAAAAAGATGTTATTATCCTTAAGCATATCGGTCCGGTAGAGCTTTGCCCAAGGAACCGCAATAGCTGCATAATCAAAATTCGGGTGCTTGTATTTATAATCCAGAAGCTGGCCCCAGAGATCCTGTTTGTCCTCAAAAGTCGAAAAAAGCCTGTCTCCCTTATAAAAATGATCCTCCACCGTCTCCTGGCCCAGCAGCACCTGACAGCAACAGCAGATGATATCTATGTCATCATTTGCAGCTTTCAACAGGCTTTCAATGATATCAGGATTAATGGCATCATCGGGATCAATAAACATACCCCAGCTTCCCCTGGCCAGTGAAAGGCCCATATTACGGGCTGATGACACACCGCCATTCTCCTTTCTGTAGAGGAAAAAACGCCGGTCTTTCTCTACATGTTCCTGGCATATTCCAGCACTCTTATCCGTGGATCCGTCGTCTACCAGGATTACTTCTATATTCTGATAGTACTGGTTCATGATGCTGTCCAGGCACTCTCCCAGGTATTTTTCCTCATTATAAATAGGGAGGATCAAAGATATCAGGGGCTGGCTTATATTTAAATGTATCATAAGATTCACCTTTTCCAAATATAATAATACTACAATTCTCATGAATTGTACTTCCAGTTATTTCCCACCCATACCCTGGTCTTCACCTAATTCTTCAGTGATATTGAAATCATCATCTGCCTGCAAAGGTTCAAATCCTGTTTCATCATTTTTATTTGATTCTTTTATATCAGACCCCTCGTCCTTTTTTTCTTCTGTAGACTCCGTAACAGTAGTACTATCTGATGCAGTTGGACTGGTGGACTCATTCTCATCAGAATCTGAGGAATTATCAGATGATTCCGTATTTAATATTTGCTTTTTTTGATTATCATTATTTTTGGACAAATCACATCCAGTGATACCATATAAAAGGCAGATTATTAGAATTACTATTGCAATGACACGTCTTTTCATAATTCGCTGCTCCTTTCACAAAAGCATAATCAGAAAAAAATCCTCTTAACAATGTCTCATAATAGGCTTTAATATAATTTCAAAAAATATACTTGGCACTCTCTAATCCTCAGTTACAATATATCCATTTTCCTGCAATGATATTAAGAACCCAAAAACATCTTGAATAAAACTATTTTTGTCTATTACCTCATAATCTACATTTAATTTTGAACCAATTTCAGAAATTGTTAGCGATTCATGACTTATATATTCTAAGATCTTTCCACCTGTTTCATTTACTCTATTAACAAATTTACAATACGCTTCTGCCTGGGGTGTTGCCACAAGAAGGTACTCTCCACATATTTCTGTAAGAACCACACCAGGTCTTAATCTATATTTTTTCAATGATTGTTCTCCTGCAAATAATTATAAATCACACGACTACTCTCTTTAGCCGATGATAAATCCCCTGTATTATTAAAGCTCCAGATGGGGACTGTTTCCAATATCCTTTCTTCTATCAGAGAGATGCATTGTACCGTCATTTCCGAATCAGAAATACATAAAAATTGTGCGTATAAGGGGGCAACTATATCAGAAACATTCCTTCGTTTCATCCTATTCTCTTCACCTTGTTCCAGAAAAATAATTCCACCTAAAGGAGCACAGATAAGGCTTCCGAAATTTTCTTTGCCATTCCAGGGAGAAGGATACACCATAACCTGCTTATATGGTTCTGCCATAAGCAATGGCATATCCCCATTTAATATTTGGATTTCATCCCCTAAATATCGCCGCCAGTTCATACACATAGTAGTTTTACCGATACCACTTGGCCCAGTAAAAAGCCAGGCATACCCCTTCCATACCACGGCACAGGCATGAATCACACAGGCGTTTTTTCTACACAGAAATCGGGAAATTTTTAATACCATCAGTCTTTGTTCCAAACAGGATACTTTATGATCAGGAGGGACCAGACTCTTCCAATGCTTCAAATCCTCTATAGTTGTTTCTAAATCGTAATCCTCTACTGATTCTTCTACAATAAAATCTTTGAAATATTCGAACGTATCAGAACTGTAAAACTTGTAGTTTAATTCGATATTTGCCAGTTTTAATCTATAACAATCTTTCATAGGATATCCTTAATCGAGTAGGAGGGGGTGACTAACCCCCGTCCTCTCACAGCACCGTACGTACCGTTCGGTATACGGCGCTTTCAATAGTTGACGTGCACAGACTGGTACGCAATGGCTAAATCATAGAAGCCTGACCGTATCAGTCTTTCTTTAGATAGGGCTCTTTTGACAGCACTTGTATTCGTGGTCCACCAGTACCCTCGACGACATCCCGCCGCCTGATGTGCATAATACTCCGGTATCCCTAGATTCATCAGGTTCCTTTTCTTCGTCTTAAACAGTTTCCACTGCTTCCAGATACACATGCGGATACGATGGTACAGCCATCCATTCAGGTCATTGACGCTATTCTTCATGCTTGCTATGCCGTAATAGTTCATCCATCCCCGGACGTAAACCTTTATCTTTTCAAGACTCGGTCTGATGCTCTGACAGTGTTTACGGGAAGAGTATTCACGCAGTCGGTCCTTGAACTTCTTCATCGACTTTGGATGAACGCGGATATATATTCCTCCGCCATTCTTCCCCAACGCAAAGCCGAGAAATTTAAAATTTCGGATTGCAAACACGCTGACCACACGGCTTTTCTTCTGATTTACCTTCAATGCATTCCGCACAGAACTCCCTGGGTACCACACGTTTCTTTCCCTCCATCTACCTGCCATCTTTACTGCGAACGGTTCCGTGTAGTTATTGGGCTTTGACTTGTATTGCAGCCTTACCCCCGTTTACAGCCTGTAGATGATTTCTGTTCGTCAGGCCAGAGGTTTGCCCGTGGTTAGTCTGTTCCCACATCCGGCTTCCTTCAGATTCCACCTCACGATGGAAACCCTTGCCTTCGGCTATATCCTTCCCACTACTGGGCGGATTCGGGACTTTCACCCGTTAGAAACGTGCGCCGCCAGGCGCACAATAGAATGATTGCGCGGAAATAATTCCACGCAATCACATTTAAATAATAAATATTATGGCTTACTGCAAAATCTGATTATCTTGTATTTTTATATAATCTTGTCCCGCTGAGTCAGTTTGGCGGGAATTGCTCTGATTAGAGTTTCCCTCTTTTCCCCCATGATCTTGGGACTGTTTAACAGTTTGCCCAGGACCAATGTCTTGTCCTGGAATCCCCCAACCATCATCTAACAGCATGGGTGTGAAAAAATAATTCTTCTTCATGTTCTTATCACCTCATATAATATACAAATATCAATCAATTATTTATATCATTGAATTGTCATTGAGTCAAATGTTCCAGCTTCTCCTGTGTTAATAGTATTAGAAGTACCATAAACAGTTACTTTGTCCGGAGTTATCCAATACGGTTTTACATTGAAACTCTGGCCTGCATCTGCTAAGTCTGAAGACATATAGATACACAGATACCCACTATAAACATTTTTATTACTAAAAACATTCACTGTAGATTTACCATCAGCTTTATAGTTATCGGTTGCACTTAAAATCTTGGATTCTACACTCGAGTTCTCACTATTAAACGGTATGGCCCTGCAAATAGAAAGCCGATTTAAACTTAACTTTTGCGAACTCCCACTTTCATCAGGTTTAGTAAACTCAATGCCCAAATCACGATAATTCAAATCATCAGAAACAGTCATTGGATATAAAACATCTAATTTATGGGAACTATAATTGAAAATACAGTGAACGTAATTTTGCAAATATTTCTTTGGTACGTCCTTAATATAATAAATCGCTGCTCTTCCTGGCTTCAAAGTATGGTCAGTAATTGCATTTGCTGCAGTCCATGTCGGTGAAAATGTATTATTTTCGTATTTGGGATCATATGCCACACCAAGATTTGAAGCAATTACGACTCCCTTTTTATTAGATAAATCTTCTATATCCTTTGTTGAAAGAGTTCCGTGTTCGTTATTATCATCTGCAGCGGCCTGTACCGTGTCAGCCTTACTATATGACTTATACAATCCTCCGTATAAGTAATTGGAATTATGAAATTTATCGTAGAAATTAATCGTTCCAATACTACGGTTGCCTTCCACGTCCACAGTCTCGGCTTCTTTGGTCGTATGTAGTTCTAAAGTATCAGTTCCTGAATTGTAAACATAGAACTTACTATATAAATATAGCTTTACCACTGTATCAGCTTGTATATCATTTATGAAGGGATTTGAACGCTGTTCATCATAAAACAGTTGCCAATCATAAGACTTCATAAAATCACTCATGACTTTTGAATCAATATCAATGTAAACCGAAGACGTTTTTGTTACAGTAGTATTGACATCCTTTACATATTCATCATCCACATAAAACTTTGCTGTTACTGTAACTTCTTCTGCTTCTACTTTCTTTTTCCAATATGAGACAAATGGAATTACATATCTATCCTTACTATCATCATAAACCGCAAAATCCATAAGTTTTTTATCTTCACTGATTTTTTTATTCAGTTCGACTTTTTGACTTGGAGCAAATCTGGTACCACTATCATCATCCTTAATTTTATAATACAAGAATATATACTGATTTTCAGGATCAACAGGAGTGGTTTTGTCTACAACAACATAAGAATTATTATCAATATTATACCCACTACCATCATATTTGGGATTAGGATTATCTTCCGGATCTTCAATTTCTATATTGCTATTATTATCAGCATCTTTTCCATGACTATAACTCACATCATACAATGCCAGATCTGCTCTAATGCTCAACTGACCTACATTAGTATTAGAACCATGTAATGAGAAATAATAATACCCATCAGATTCAGGATCAGATGTTATCCGATGATATGAATTAGTCTGAGCTGCTTCAACACTAACATCATGCACACGAGTATACTGATCATTACCCTCTATATCCAGATATTTAATCTGGGGATTTATATATCCATCCGGAAGTTTGAATTTAATGACTTTTGATTTATAGTTATACCCTGAGTAATAGTAATGCGTTGCCGCAACAGTAGGATTAGGTGCATTACCTGCTTTATAATAACCTGGTCTATAGTACCATCCATAATAATTACCACCTGACCAATAATAATGCGTTGCCGTAGCAGTAGGATCAGGTTCTTCTCCTGCTACATAATAACCGGAAATATCCCCATCTGTTGCAAACGTCATTACCTCACCTATTTTCAAAGGTTTCCACCCATCTCCCAAGTATTGGAAATCTTCAATATTTGTTAATTCTGAAACACTCCATTCCTGATAACCATTCATATTATGAAGATTTCCACCTGTAATGGTAATATTCTCATAGCAATTACTTATCTTAAGCGTATAAGTTCGGATTGGAATCCTACCTGATTGATACTCAGCAGTCAAATTAATCACAGTGCCGCTGGTTAGAATAGTCGTTATCGTACTTTCTGTAACATTACTATTTACAAAAGGTACATTAATACTCTCCTTGTTAATATTGAAAGAATCTACAGCCCATTCATAATTATTATATGTTTTAAACTTAAATGTATGTTCATTACTATTGAAATTTGTTTTTAAAGGATAACCATCAATTTCCACATATCTTGTATGCGTTTCACTAGATAATCCTTTGAAATAAACCGTCTTAAATGCAGGAACAGCACTAAATGTATATGAAGCTCTCTTAGTAAGGTTTATAGTAACGGTCAGGGGTTCATTGACATTTTTTATAGTATAGACCCCATTGATTGTAAAAGAATTTTTGTCAGGTAAGACATTATAGGGGTTATTTTTCTCTTCAGCATAAAATGTTGTTTCTGAACCTTCGCCTAATTTGGGCTCTTGTATCGAAGCTTCATTGCTCATTTTCACTGTCGCTGAATAACCACGGGGCAAACTAACTTTAACAGCCTGTTGATATATTGTGTTAGACGCCACATAGGACGGCCCTGATACCAGCAAATCTTTCAACTCATCCGGAAGTTCATCTTTGCCGATGGTATACTCTTTACCATAATAATCCACTTTATATGTAACCTTATGTGGTGTATCCTCATAATTGATATGGATTCTATCTGTATCAGCAAGCTTAACAATCAGGTCACTATCTCCCTGTGATTCAGTACGATAATAAATATATAATTTGTCTTTAACCTTTTCATCACTATACAAAAAGGCTCCAAGATAAACAACCGGATCGGTGCTAACTACCATCACTGGATTCCCATCATTATCAACTATTGGATTACCATCTTCATCTTTTTCTTGATATTCATAGGTAGTATTTTTATATGTATATCCAACAATCTCAGGAGCAGTCTCACTTAGTTCACCAGAATTAATTTTTTTACCAGGGATAAGTTCATCATCTATCTTTGACTCCGGATTAGAGCTTACATTATAAAAGCCAATCTGAGGAGCTTTTGGAAGATCTATCACATCCTGTCTGACTGTTGTATAAGTGGAAAAAGATCCTGTTGTAAATTTAACCTTATTATTTATAATGTCAGCATTATCCACTCTTGTTATTTTATCTTTATCATCCACATGGAGGAGCTGCTCATCCTTGGCCGAAATCTCACCAGATTCCCAGATTACCTCTACCTCTTTCTTTGGCTGCACTTCTTTTCCATCATTATAGAAACTAATATTAATGGCATTAAAGCTGTAGGTCTTATTGGGATCCAAGCTGGCAACTACTTTCAAAAGCTTGTCTGGATCTACTTTAGAAAGTTCCATCTCAGTACCTTCGTCAAATGCGCCCTCAGGAGCATTTATTGTAACTTTGGTATTACCGAAAGTCTTCGTAAACTTTTTAACTGAACTCCTTGCGTCAGTATTATCGCCTGCAGTGGTTGTAGCCGGGGTCTCTGTTGTGGCAGCTGCCGGAGTTTCCGTTGTGGTAGCCGCCGGGGTCTCTGTTGTTGCCGCCGGGGTCTCTGTTGTTGCCGCCGGGGTCTCCGTTGTTGCCGCCGGGGTCTCCGTTG
>ODAJ012124821.1_pt1 | contig 13991 bp, 12 predicted proteins | sample 1539241 | NCBI WGS metagenome assembly ODAJ01 (sample SAMN02144231, study PRJEB22623) | gut metagenome | biome: sheep rumen | host: Ovis aries | place: New Zealand
AAATTCTATCTGGTGGCCAGGATAGAGGGCGCCGACAGGAAGTCCTTCTTCGGAGTCGCGGAAAGCGATACCGGCATAGACGGCTTTAAATTCCTGGATTATCCGATCCTGCTTGATGACACCTGTCCCGAGGAGACCAATGTTTATGATATGCGCCTTACCAAGCATGAGGACGGTTACATATACGGAGTATTCTGCTCGGAATCGAAGGACCGGTCGGTAAATGATCTTTCGGCAGCGGTGGCTGCGGCAGGAATCGTCAGAACAAAGGATTTAAAGAGCTGGGAGAGGCTCGACAACCTGAAGACTCTCAGGTCGCCCCAGCAGAGAAACGTGGTGCTTCATCCTGAATTCGTAAAAGGAAAATATGCCTTTTATACACGGCCGATGGATGACTTTATCGACACCGGCTCGGGAGGAGGCATCGGCTTCGGCCTCTGTGACGATATTGAGCATGCGGTCATAGATGAAGAGATCATCACAAGCAAGAGAAAATATCACACCATAACCGAGGCCAAGAACGGCTCCGGTGCCACTCCTATAAAGACAGACAGAGGGTGGATACATATTGCCCACGGAGTAAGAAACACCGCTGCCGGGCTAAGGTATGTGATCTATGCCTTTGCAACGGATCTTTCAGACCCGTCAAAGGTCATTGCGGAGCCCGGTGGGCTGATGATAGCGCCTTACGGCAGGGAGAGGGTCGGAGACGTTTCGAATGTTGTCTTTACAAACGGTGCCATAGCCCGGGAGAACGGTGATGTGTTTATCTACTACGCTTCCTCGGATACAAGGGTGCATGTGGCTACGACAACGATAGAAAAGCTCAAGGATTACGTTTTCAATACTCCGGAGGACAGGCTGCGTTCGGTGGAGTGCGTAGCGCAGAGGTGTGAGCTTATAAGAGGGAATCTTGAGATACTTAAAAAGGAAACGGAACAGAAATAATTACCGTGCCCGGCAGGACAGGGGATCACTTAAAGGGGACTTTGTTGAGAGCACCCTCATACATCTGAAAATGGTGTGAAATAAGAAGAGCATAAAAAATTTGTAGCCCGATGGGGGAACCAACGGGCTACGATGAGGGGAGTATAAATAATTAATAAGGGGTCGTAAATGAGGTTCCATTGAAGGGTTGAACCTCGCTTACGGTTGTTATTATATATTAAAATAAATAAAAAAACAACACATTTTTTAAAATAGTAGTAAAAAAATCATAAACCACAACAGTTTGTGGTTCTGCAGCCATCTAAAAAGAAAATTTATATAAAATTCCCAAATATTCTATAAAATTGAGTGAATTATTAATAAAATTTAGCTAAGAAATTTGTTAATTCAGGGATATAGTCTTGTGTATTTTTTCAGCATCAATATTTTGTGGAATGCTCAAACAAGTTTACATAAGTAGTAGTTGAAGCTGAACCTGTCTTTGTGCTATAATTTATAATAATAATGTAAAATGTCGGTTACTAAAATGTATAACGAGTGAACGCAGCGATAGGGATTATATTTCCGATATTTGGAAATTGATGTTGGCAGCAAGTGGTCTTTTATGAAAAGGAGGTTCGATAATATGGCAGGGATGCAGATCAGACCTATCTCGGAATTTTCAGCCGCTCCCGCGATACCTGAGGTTCGGAGCGCTTCGGTGTCTTCACCTGAGGTGGATCCGGGAATAAAGCTTCCGGAGAAGGAAGCAAAGCGACCGGAGGAGCTTTCAAATGTGGTATCCAGATCCGGAGACGGAGATACCGTCCAGGTAAGCCGCGCAAGTGCGGATAAGCTTTCGGAGGATGCCTTTGGCAGAATGGACGTTATCGGCCGTGATGAAAGGACCGGGAATACGGACGGTGCCGTTTTGCAGGAACAGGATCCGACAGATCCGGAGGTCTTCGGCAGAAATGCCGATGAAAAGGTCATTCCGAATATGAATCCCGCACCGGCTTCTTCTGCTTTGGAAAAAGCAAAGGACGATGAAGAGGAAGAGAAGGAAGAGGAGGCAGTTAAATCGGTAGAAACCGATGACGCCGCAAAAATAACATCATTTGCAGGGTATACCGAGGATCAGCTCAGACAGATGTACCAGAAGGGCGAGATATCCAAAAGGGACTATGACAGGCAGATGGAGCTGAAGGAGGCTCTTAAGGGAAGCAATGAGGATGCCGAGGGGAAAATGAGTGAGATGGTAAAGGGTGTTCTCGGCCTTGAGAGCGCGGGAAGGATAGATGAAACCGAGCTTAAAAACGCTTTTTCCGATAAGGCTTCCGATACTACCGACGCGATGCAGCGTGTCGCTGTATTGGATGCAATGGAAAAGAATATGCTCGGGCTGTGAGTCCCTTTTACCGTTTATTACACCGGCTGCCGCTCTGATATGCGCCAAATGGTGCGCCATTTGTTTATGATCGGCAGCTGAATACGTTTATGAGTATTTTATATGACAGAATATGAACTTATCGCTCCCTGCCATTTCGGGATGGAGGCAGTGCTGAAACGGGAGATCTCCGGTCTGGGACTTGAGATCACCTCGGTGGAGGACGGAAGAGTCTGCTTTAAGGGCGATGAAACCGCTGTCTGCCGTGCCAATATATTTCTGAGGACGGCTGAAAGGATACTGATCAAGACGGCTTCCTTCAGGGCGGAAACCTATGAGGAGCTTTTCCAGGGCACCAGATCCGTAAGGTGGGAGGAATATATTCCAAAGGATGCAAAGTTCTGGGTTGCCAAGGCATCAAGCATAAAGAGCAAGCTTTTCAGCCCCTCGGATATCCAGTCGATAATCAAAAAAGCAATGGTCGAGGAGCTTAAGGGCGTCTATAAGACAGACTGGTTTGAGGAAAGCGGTGATCCGTACCCCTTCAGGGTCACGCTGATGAAGGATATGGTCACGATCGGGCTTGATACCAGCGGGGAGTCGCTTCATAAAAGAGGCTACAGAAAGCTTGTGAGCAAAGCCCCCCTTGCGGAGAATCTGGCTGCGGCAATGATAATGCTTTCTCCCTGGCACAGGGACAGGATACTTGTCGATCCCTTCTGCGGCAGCGGCACCATTCCGATAGAGGCTGCCATGATCGCGGCCGGTATCGCGCCGGGGATGAACCGGGAGTTTACCGCCGAGGCCTTTACCAACATAATAAACAGGAAAAGCTGGTACAGGGCCATAGAGGAAGCGGAATCCATGATAGACATGAATATATCCGCCGATATACAGGGCTATGACAGCGACGGGGAGATCATAGCCTCGGCGAGACAGAATGCCAGGCTTGCCGGGGTGGATAAGCTTATTCATTTCCAGAAACGCCCGGTAAAGGAGCTCAGCCATCCAAAAAAGTACGGTTTTCTTATAACCAATCCGCCCTACGGTGAGAGGATAGGAGAAAAGGAGAATCTCCCGGAGCTGTATACAGAGCTTTCAGAGGCCTTTAAGAGGCTGGATTCCTGGTCTGCCTTCATAATCACGGGCTACGGGGACGTGGAAAAATATATGGGCAGGAAGGCGGATAAGAACAGAAAGATCTACAACGGGATGATGAAGACTTATATATACCAGTTCCTTGGTCCTGCTCCCGGGTCTCCAAGGAAGCGGGCAGGAAGAAACAGCTCACCGGGGTGTTAACTGCTGCGGCATGAGTATCAGAAACAGAGTAAGAAAAATGATCGATAAATAACACAGTTATCCATGACCTTAACCGGGCTCTGCGGCTAAGGTCCTTTTATTCCCGCAAACAGCAAGCCGGCGGAGAAGCGTTGTGCGGGGTATTTGATTCCCGAAGCTGCCGGCTTTTAACGATCGTAAAACATGGAGGATAAACATTTATGCCGACTGAATCGGAAAGCAGTGTAAAGGAAATAATACAGAAGAAGGTCCGCGAACCGCATCTCTATCATGTTATCATGCTGAATGATGATTTTACGACCATGGAATTTGTCGTGGATATTCTGAAGACCATATTTCATAAGGAGGATGCGGTGGCTGAGGGTCTGATGCTTTCCGTTCACAGGAGCGGAAGAGCCGTGGTCGGAAAATATCCGTATGACATAGCCGTGACAAAGGTGGCAAAGGCCATGGAGAGGGCCAAGGCAGAAGGCTTTCCCTTCCGTATGACTGTAGAGGAGGCATAGATGAACATTTCGAATGAGACTATGCATATCCTTCATAACGCTGCTGTGTTCGCGGGGGAAAACAAATACGAATATATCACACCGGAAATGCTCCTGTTAGCCTTTTGCAGGGAGAAGAATTTTGCCTCGGCCCTTGAGCAGTGCGGCGGAAATGTGAACGAGCTTGCGGGTGATCTGCTGACCTGGTGCCAGGATTACATGGAACGCAGGAATACGGATCTTTCTTCAGGCAAAAGGGAGATCCCCATGTCGGTCGGGGCGACGCAGGCTCTTAATTTTGCCGGGCAGCAGGCCGCAAGCAGCGGCAGGGAGCAGGTGGAGATCCTTCATCTTTTTTACGGGATCGTAAAGCTGCCGGAAAGCTTTGCCGTTTACTATCTGAAAAAACAGGATATCGATCCTGTTGAGCTGATCCGCTTTATGCAGGATAATATGGAGGCGGTGCCTGAAAGACCTGTGGTGGCTGCCGGAGCAGGACGTGAGGAGAAGACCGCGGATACTATGCAGCAGCTCTTCGCCCCCTGCTTAAACGATACGCTCTCCGATGTCAATCCGCTTATCGGAAGGGAGGCGGAGTTAAGGCGCACAATGGAGATCCTCTGCAGACGCGATAAAAACAATCCTCTGTACATAGGAGAGCCGGGAGTAGGGAAAACTGCGGTAGTTTACGGTCTGGTGCAAAGAATAGTAAAGGGTGAGGTGCCCCCTGCCCTGGCGGGAAGCAGGGTGTTCTCCCTTGAGCTTGGAGGGATGCTTGCGGGGACTCAGTACAGGGGCGAATTCGAGAAACGTCTTAAGGGAGTACTGTCCTCTGTGGCAAAGGAGGAGAAGCCCGTCATCTTTATTGACGAGATACATAATCTGTCAGGTGCGGGTGCGACAGGCGAAGGCTCCTTTGATGCCGCAAATCTCCTGAAGCCTTATTTAAGCGACGGACACATCCGCTTTATCGGGGCCACGACCTTTGAGGAGAATAAAAAGTATTTCGAGAAAAACAAAAGCATTGCCAGAAGGTTTCAGAAGGTGGAGATAGCCGAGCCCTCACAGCAGGAGACCGTTGAGATATTAAAGGGCCTTCAGGACAGGTATGAAGCCTATCACGGGGTCCGTTATGAGGAGGGGGTCTTAGAGTATGCGGTTTCCATGAGCGCAAAGCATATAAACGAAAGATTTCTTCCGGACAAGGCCATCGACCTGATGGATGAGGCAGGAGCCTACCGTAAGCTCTATCCTCTTGAGGGAGAGCCGCAGACAGTGGATAAGGAAGTGATGCTCAAGATACTGACAAATATCTGCAGGGTGCCGGTGGAAACCCTGGAGGGTGATGCTTTGTCATCCCTCAGGACACTTGAGGAAAGGCTTCTTTCGCATATTTTCGGGCAGGATGAGGCGGTCTCCATGGTGGTAAATGCCGTGAAGCTGTCAAGGGCAGGGCTGTCTGAGGAGAACAGGCCCCTTGCGTGTCTTTTGTTTGCCGGTCCTACAGGAGTGGGAAAAACGGAGGTGGCAAGGTGCCTTTCCGCCGAGCTCGGAGTAAAGCTTGTGCGCTTTGATATGAGTGAATATGAGGAAAAGCATGCAGTTTCCAAGCTCATAGGCTCACCTGCGGGCTACGTTGGATATGAAGAGGGCGGACTTCTGACCGAGGAGATCCGCAAAGCGCCTTCCTGTGTACTCCTGCTTGATGAGATCGAGAAGGCGCATCCCGACATTTTCAATGTGCTGCTGCAGGTGATGGATTATGCAACGCTTACGGATAATCAGGGCAGGAAGGCGGATTTCAGGAATGTGATACTGATCATGACCTCCAATGCCGGAGCCAGCCTGATCGGTAAGAAAAGCATTGGCTTTAACGCGGGCTTTCAGGATGACAGCGCGCTGATGGAGGAGATCAAAAGGACCTTCCAGCCGGAATTCAGGAATCGTCTTAATAAGATAGTCTGCTTCCACGGGATGGATGAGGATATGGCAGAAAGGATAGTGGACAAAAAGCTTTCGGAGCTTTCCGGGCTGCTTAAGAGCAAAGGGATAGAATTCAGCGTCGGGGAAGAAGCGAGAAGGCTCATAAGACAGAGGGGGATCAGCCGGGAGATGGGTGCGAGAGAGATCGACCGGGTGATCCGCAATGAGGTAAAACCTCTGTTTGTGGACGAGATCCTTTTCGGGACGCTGAAGGACGGAGGAGGTCTCAGGCTTACCATCCGTGACGGGGAGTTCAGGGCGGAAGAGTACCGTGTTATGTAGCGGTCACTCTGCTGTGTTGTTTATATTATGATGTCGGGGTCAGAAAGAGGTTTTAAAGATATAAAATGGACATTGTGGCTTTGATCGTATTTATCATAGCGTGGATATTAAGCGGATTACTGGCGGGATTTATGGTGTATGTAACTCCGGAATACAATAAAGGGCATATTATTGCCGCCGTTGTCGTAAGCTGGCTTTTTGCCATGATCGCGGCCGGTCTGATCTATCTTAAACGAAATCCGCTGAAGCAGGATAAAAAGGATGTGGAAAATATCATCATAAAAGAAAAAGCTGTGACCGGGGACGAGGAAAAAAACGAGTAGGGATGACAAAGTCATACCCTACTCGCACGTAAGCCGCCGGTCAGCTTTGCTGACCCCTTCCTTTCGGCGGCTCATTCCCCTTGGCGTCTATAATTTAAAGAAGGACATTTCCTCGTTGAGCCTGTCCGCGAGACTCTTAAGCTCTCCGGCAGAGTTGCTTATCACCTCGAAGGTGGCGTTGAGCTCCTGCATGGAGGCGTTGGTCTCCTGAGTTGAGGCTGCGTTCTCCTCGGAAATGGCGGAGAGATCATCTATAATGCTTACGAGTCCGTTCTTTACCTCGTTAAGATTTTCCACACGCTCTGCTATGTTTTCGGTGCCCTCCGTGACGCTTCTGACTCCGCTCTCCATATGCTTCATATCCTGTCTGGTGGAATTAAGCTGTTCACCCTGAACCGCAAAGGCTTCATTCAATTCCGAAAGCTTCTGGACGCTTTTCTCTGATTCGGAAACAAGATTCTTGACGATCTGCCCTATATTGACAGCCGCCTCACCGGACTGATTGGCAAGAGAGCCGATCTCGGTGGCTACTACCGCAAAGCCCTTGCCCGCGTCACCGGCTCTTGCGGCTTCGATGGATGCGTTCAGGGACAGCAGATTTGTCTGCTCCGAAATTGCGGTAATAACGCTTGATGCCTCCGCGATCTTACCTACGGCTTCATTGGTGGCACGGATCTGCTCGCCGATAACGTTGACAGAGCCTACTACCTCGTCATTCTGCTTCATGAGCCGGTCCAGAGCCTCCATAGCGCTTAAACAGGACGACTGCATATCCTCCGCCTGCTCCTTAAGTGTTCCTATGCTCTGCATGATACCGTCGATATCGTGCCCCATATCATTGGTGTCGCTTGCCGCGTTCTGTATACTGTCTGCCTGGCTCACAGCTCCCTTGCTGATCTCATCTACCGCCTGAGACACCTGACCGGAGGCCTGAGAGGACTGGTCCGCGGAATCGGAAAGCTCATCACTTGAATGACCTACATCATTCATAAGCGAATGCGCGTCTCCTATTACCTGTCTGAGCTCCTTTATAAGGCATTCGGTACTGTATGCGATTATTCCGAGGTCATCCTTACGGGCGACTATTTCATCATCCATGTCTACCGCAAGATTTCCCTTTCCCACCTCCTGCAGGGTCTCGGTAATGTGGGACATGACTCTGCTGATCCTGCGTTCAACGAACAGAGCCGCGCCGGTAACACAGAGGAGAATGATGAGTGCGACGCCTCCCATAAGGAGAATTGCGTTTTGTATTGCTTCCGTGACCGATGCGGAGGGCATACCTACGAAGATCATACCGATGATGGAATTATCCGAATTGCGCATGGGTATATAGTAGCCGTAAAAATCCGCACCCTGAATATCTATATTTTCCGCGAGGTAGTCATTGCCCTTATTCAATACCTCGGCGATAACGGCACTGGAGGCCGGGGTCCCGACTGCCCTTTCAGAGGTACCGGCCTTAAGGACCGTAGTAAGGACTCTGGTGTCACCGAAGAATAGAGTATAGTCAAGTCCTGTCTCCTTTTTGAGACCGTCAAACTGTTCCGTCAGTTCATCACTAAGGCTTATGTTCTTTGTTTCATTGAAATCCACACCGCCCTTTGAAAGAACACCGTCAGAGTAGGCCCAGTCGCCGTCGTATTCGTTTGAAAGCTCATCCTTCAGTTGATAGGTTGCAACCTTAAGCGTATGCTCTATCTGTTCTATCACAGTATTCCTGATGCTTAGAACACCGATGACGGTAAGTGAGACTGCCAGAAATACCATCACAATGATGGCGATCGAAACGACCTTTCTGATGATTTTCCCTTTTCTTTCCATGTTTCTCCCTCTCTTTCGTGAATTTGATCATTCCGTGATCATTCCGCAGCGCTTTTCTGCATTCCGGTCTGATTACGAGAAAATACACGTATTAGAAGGATGATTCTGATCCGGGAAAGCAGGGCGCTTACTTGATATATCTAAATCATCAAAACACACAAAAATATTATAATTATCTAATCGGATATAGTCAAGATGTATACGTATTGTTGCGTTTGACAGATATATACAGATCATTGCGGTTTATAATGACCTTTATATGCCGGTTCAAAGGAAAAGCTTCTTTTTGGCATGCCCATGCCCTGTGAGACCCGATTCCACAATTAACTGTCCATCACAAAAATAATGGGGTATAATGTATCTTATGAGCACCGGTCTTTCACGGTGCCATAAGATAACGAGCAAATCGTGCTTTCCAACGATTCGCGAGTCTATGCGGAGGTTGTTAATAATCTTTCAAGAGCACCGGTCTTTCACGGTGCCATAAGATAGCAATCAGTTTATGCTCTGACTTTATCGGAAGGAATGGGGACCGGTATAATGAAAAGGATAGTATTTGCAACCGGCAATAAGGGCAAAATGAAGGAGATACGCGCAATAATGGGAGAGCAGGGTGTTGAGGTGCTCTCCATGAGAGAGGCGGGTGTATTTACTGAACCTGAGGAGACCGGAAAAAGCTTTGAGGAAAATGCCCTGATAAAGGCAAGGGCTGTGTGCGGGATAACAGGTGAGATAACTCTTGCGGATGATTCCGGTCTGGAGGTGGATTACCTTAACGGGGAGCCCGGTATCCTGTCCGCAAGATATCTGGGAAAGGATGCCTCGCCAAAAGAGAAGAATGAGGATCTGATAAGAAGGCTTGAAGGAGCCCGGGATGAAAAGCGCGGGGCAAGGTTCGTCTGCGCTGTCGCGGCAGTCTTTCCGGATGGAAGAAGCGAGGTGGTAAGGGGGACCATGGAGGGAAGGATAGGTTATAAAGAGGCAGGTGAAAACGGCTTCGGGTATGATCCGATCTTCTATCTTCCCGAATACGGCTGTACCGCTGCCGAGCTTGCGCCTGAAGAAAAAAACAGGATATCTCACAGGGGCAGGGCTCTCAGCATGATGAAGGAGAGGCTCAGAGAGCTTAAGGTGTTTGAATGAAGAAAATACTTATTGTCAGCGATACTCACGGACAGAGCGATCTCATGCATGAGCTCATCAGGCTTGTAAAGCCTTTAGACATGCTGGTACACTGCGGAGATGTCGGATACGCGGGGGCCGACAGGGAGCTTATGCTTTGTGCGGATTGCCCGGTATATATAGTGAACGGAAATAACGATTACGGCTGCGGGTACCCGGCGACTGAAAGCTTTGAGGTGGCGGGACGAAGGGTTTTGGTCACTCACGGACACAGGCAGCGTGTATATTTTGATCTGAATTCGCTGTTTTACTTTGCCCTTGAAAATAATGCTGATATAGTGATGTTCGGACATCTTCACATGCCCCTTGTTGCGCAGGAGAAGGGGGTAACCTTTATAAATCCCGGTTCTCTTACCCTTCCCCGTCAGGCAAACAGGCTTCCCAGCTATATCATGATGACCGTAACAGACAGCAATGAGATAGAATATGCAATAAGATATGTAAGCTTTAACGATACCGGGATCGAGGTGATATGCTGAACGTTCCTTCTGTGAAACAGGGCTATCGCTTCATATCCTCATAATCCTGTCGGAGGAACTAATTCAGTTGACAATAATAAAACCCTAAACTATAATAACAATGTTTGCTCCGGAAAGGAACAAAGCTCTTACCGGTTTCTTAAGTACACAGCGCCGGGGTGTGGCTCAGTTTGGCTAGAGCACCTGCTTTGGGAGCAGGGGGTCGCAGGTTCGAATCCTGTCACCCCGAGTTGGTTGTTTTAGTGGGAACCCTTGATTTTACTGGGTTCCCGCTGTTTTTTAAAAGCATAAAATATGCCATTTTTGGTTACCCTTGGTTACCCTGGTAACCAACTTCTAAAATCTTTCTCGCTAAGGTCATATCAACTCCGGTATAGTAGTTCCTTGCGGCTGCCTGAACGGAATTCCCATAAAGCGTGGATGCTATCATAATATTTCCTCTGGGTGAGTTGGCAACCTTGGTTATCCCGTTTCTACGGAAGCTATGTGGCCCCTTAATTGCCTTGTGTGAGATCTCAATCCCCAGCTTTTGGCACATCCTTGCATAAAATTTATAGGTTACGGAGTTGTTAATGGGCCTATTAGGATCATTCCGATCCGGAAAGAGGTAAATAGAATCCGGATAGTGCTTTTCATGCACATCCTTCAGCCTGTTAAGGAATGACCGGATCTCTGCAGTTATGGGGAAGCACCGGTCAACGTAGGTCTTGGTATGCCCTACTATCTTGCAGTATTCCTTGGGATTGGAACTGCTCTTCTTGACCGTCAGCTGCTCCTTGTTGATGTTAATATGGGATTCTGTTACATCCTTCCATAACGATCTCTGAGGAGGAAAGCGCAAGCGCCTTTGAGATAATGAGTCGGTTTGCTGCTGATCCAAGATGGCTTATTTATCTTCCTCCTACGATGTCTCCCTGTGAAACCAGCGCGCTTGAGGATTATCTTGAACATCCGATTGAAGCTTTTCAGTATTATCAGAGGAACGGTGTACACGAGGTTGTATGCGAAAGGAAGCATATGGGCTCGAGATGTGTGATCGTACTCTGTCACACCGAGGAAGCTGCAAAGAAGAGATTTCAGGTGACATCGGGAAGGGGGATCATATACACAAGAACAGGACGCAGGTTCTTTGACGATCCTGAAACTGAAGAAGCACTACTTGATCGGCTGGATCAGGCACTTACAAAAAGCAGTTTTTGGAGTGATTTTGGGACAGACTGGGTATGCCTGGACGCAGAGCTATTACCCTGGTCTGAAAAGGCAAAGTTATTATTAAAAACTCAATATGGTCCGACCGGAATGGCAGGGAGGCAGTCCTTGAAAACAGCTGTTGAGCTGTTAAAGCAGGGGGCTGATCAAATGAGCGCTGTTCTTAAGACACCGGAGGGAACGTCTAATCAGAGCGTTGATCTGAGCGAAATATTACAGAAATATCAGGAAAAACAGGAAGCTATGGACAGATATGTGGCGGCCTACAGGGAATATTGCTGGGATATAAACAGCATAGACGATTTCAGGATTGCTCCTTTTCACCTGCTAGCCGTGGAAGGAAAGGTCTTTTCTGATAAAACCCATATCTGGCACATGGAAACGATCAAAAAATACCTTGTAGATAACGATCCTGTTTTTATAGCAACGGATCACATTACAGTACATGTTTCAGATCCTTCTGATATCCGTAAGGGTATAGACTGGTGGCTTGATCTTACAGACAAAGGCGGTGAAGGAATGGTCGTAAAGCCCATAGAGTTTATTGCAAGGGATCAAAGAGGGATACTTCAGCCTGCCATAAAGTGCAGGGGAAGAGAGTATCTGAGAATAATCTATGGGCCAGAGTATCTTATTCCGGAACATCTGGACAGGTTGAAAAAACGCTCGTTGTCCAGAAAGAGGGGGCTGGCCTTAAAGGAATTTGCTCTGGGAATGGAGGCTCTAAAGTTATTTGCAGATAAAGAACCGCTTCACAGGATACATCAATGTGTTTTTGGAGTACTGGCGCTTGAGAGCGAACCTGTAGATCCGAGGCTGTAGGAGGGATACATTGCGGCCAGGTATATCAAGTTTAAGAGATTGACAATGTCGGTAGTTGCTTTATAATTCTGAATAAATGTATTATAATATGATATTGTCGGATAGCCATATGTTTTCTTTTAATTAAGGAAGGAGGCCTTCAATGTCAACGTTTATGACAGAACCTGAAAAAAAGCTGGAAGATGGTATAGTATTTTTCTCTATTCCATATAAAGTGGATATTTCGGACTGGACGTTTGAGCATCTTGATTGTGATGCCATATATACAGAAGAAGAACCCCATTCCGACATAGTGAATATTTTATGCTTTGCAAGCAGCAAGCAATATAACTACGCGCTTTTTAAGAAATGGAAATCAGATTATGCGTATGCAAAGCTAAACAGCGGGATCAGCAGCGAGGAGGTAAATTCTTTTGATAGGTTCTCTCAGAGCTAAGTATAATGATGCTTATAGCTCTTTCTCTGTTGGACTGGAGGGAATGGCACATAGTGACAGAAGCAGGATTACTATGCTTATGGACACCGGCTCTCCTTATACGGTTTTATCTCTTCGCTCGTTATATGAGCACTTAACAGAAGATCCCAAAAGTGCGAAAGAGGCTGAAGCTATTAGAGAAAGACTGACTGTAAACGATATTTCGGCTATAGAGCCGAATTCGGCATCAGGACATCCTGTAAGGCTTTTCCCCTGTTGTATGAAGGATGTATACCTGGGGAGAAGTCATCTTCCTGATTTTTATTTCTATCTGGCTGATATGGGGAAGAATCTGGCTTTGCTCGGCAATGACCTTACATCGTACTGTATATATCATCACGAAAGAAAATCCGATATCAATATCCTGAGCTTTGATTATGACGGATATGTAAAAGAGTTTAAAGAAAAAAACAACCATATTTTGTACCTTGATGAATTGTTCAATAAGGATTCAGCAAGATCATGACTGACAACGAATGAGTAATAAAAGAGAGTTGCAGAGAGGAGGATGGCTATGCAGAGTAAAATGAATAAGAATTATGAAACGATGAAGGCAAGGAGAGGAATGACGGATTGATCATTCACCAAGCATAGAATAACTTTGTTATGATATAAAGCATTCGGATGGATAATATGATCGGATCAGGAACGCCTCTCTGAAACCGCAGTTATGCGGGGTTATTTGTTATGGCGTTCTTTTTGTACCCATTTTTTCAGGCTTTGGGAGTGATATCGGGTTCAAAATAAGGACGTAGATAGAGAGGAAAGGACTGTATGTCGGAAATAATAATAAAAGGCACCTATGCAGACGCTAAAGTATTTACAGTAAACGATGAAAGCAGGGCGGTCGAGCAGTATGCTCTCGCCCAGATCAGGATGCTTTGCGACAACCCGGCTTCGGAAGGCTCAAAGATGAGAGTTATGCCGGACGTACATCCGGGCAAGGTAGGAACTATCGGGCTTACAATGACTGTTGGAAATAAGATCCTGCCGGAGGTGGTCGGTATTGACATTGGCTGTGGAATCACAATTGCTGAATTTAAAGGCCTTAAGAAGGAATTTCAGGCAGTGGACAAGGTGATTACTGAGAGGATAACCTCGGGAGTAGCTGTCAGAAAAGACCCTCATCCATTGGCAGAAGAATTTGACTACGGTAGGCTGTTTTGTCATAAGTGCATAAATCTTCCATATATTAAGAGAAGCATGGGGAGCCTTGGTTCAGGCAATCATTTTATCGAGATCGACAAATCAGAGGATGGAACCTGTTATCTGATGATTCATTCCGGAAGCAGGCATCTGGGAAAAGAGGTT
>ODAJ011669646.1_pt1 | contig 13981 bp, 12 predicted proteins | sample 1539241 | NCBI WGS metagenome assembly ODAJ01 (sample SAMN02144231, study PRJEB22623) | gut metagenome | biome: sheep rumen | host: Ovis aries | place: New Zealand
TCAAGCATTTTCATATCAAGGATTAATAGATCAATTGGAATATAATAAATTTACTCATGAACAAGCAGTATATGGAGCTAATAACTGTGGTGCCGATTGGAATGCTGAAGCATTAGAAAAAGCTCGTTCATATATGAGTATGGGTGGTTTTACAAAAAGTAGATTAATAAGTCAATTAGAGTATAATAAATTTACTCATGAACAAGCAGTATATGGAGCAGAACAAGCTGGTGCTACCGATTAAATACATCTAAACGATGTATTTTTTTATAAAGAAATGTCGATAAGACAATATTTTGTGATATAATTAATTACAAGAGGTGATACTATGGAGATTAACACAAGTGAAATGTTTGAAGATGTTATGAATAAAGTTAATAATTCCAACAATAATTCAATGGAAGAAAAAGTATTAACACCAGATGAATTTAATCAAAATTTTAATGAGATGGATAAGAGTGAAAAAGTTGATAATGAATTGGGATTATATTGCGAAGAAGAAGATTTGATTGAGGAATTAGAAGATGAATTTAGTTATCAAATTATTGAACGAGGTAAAGATTATTATAATTCAGGAAACATAGTTTTATGCTGTAAACATGATAATAAGTATTATGCAAAAGTTAGAGGAACTAATGATAAGCCATATATTGTTAGAGTTGAAATAACAGAAGATGGGGTAGATTATGATTGCACTTGTCCTTGTACTTATCCATGTAAGCATGAATATGCTGTTTTAATGGCTATTACAAATCAAGAATATTCTAACATTGAATTAAAACCTGAAGTGAAAGAAAAAAAAGATACATTGCAAAATGTAATAAAACAAATTCCAGCTGACGAACTAAAAGAATATTTGTTATCTCCTAAAGGTCAAGACTATGTTTGCTTTGAAATGGAGGCATTTGAAGAATATTTTAGAAAATATTATCCAAGCCAAAGTTATGAATATTATTACAATAATTTATATAATGCTTTAGCAGTAGATGGAGAGTATATTGAATTAATTGATACATATATTAATAAAATAAGACAATATATTTCAAACAAAGAATTTGAAGAAAGTTTTAAAATATTTAGAAGTATCATTAGTGCTTATAACGATACCAATACTTTAAATGTTGAACCATATATTGTTAGTCAATTTCCTACTTTAGGAATGTTATTAAGAATCATTTTTAGAAAATGTGATGCAAGAACCAAACAAGACATTCATAGCTGGATTATAGAATTAGAAAACGATAATTATTACAACAATTTATATTTAGAGGATATAGTTGTTATGATAAATTATAACAATTAAAAGCATTTGTGATAAAATGCTTTTTTTGTGCCTTATTTTTGATTAAAGTAAGAATAGTATGATATAATTAACTTATGAATAATGAGGTGATATGATGTCTAAAATAAGAGATGGAATCATCGGACATGCTATTGGAGATGCAATGGGTGTTCCTGTTGAATTTAAAGATAGAGAATCGTTAATGTATAATCCAGTTAAAGAAATGAGAAGAAGTTATGCAGGAGATAAAGGTACATGGTCAGACGATACATCTATGGAAATTGCAACTATGGATTCTTTTATAAATAATAAGAACTGGAATTATGATGACATAATGATAAATTTTGGGGATTGGATTAATGATGCTAGATTTACAGCTCGCGACAATACATTTGATGTAGGTAGAACTTGTTTAACTGCTATAAGAAATTATTTACAAAAAGGGACTCCAGCACTTGAATCTGGTTTAGATGATATAAATTCTAATGGTAATGGTTCATTAATGAGAATATTACCAGTAGCATATTATTGTTTTTATAAAAAATTAAATAATTCTGATATATATGAAGTCGTAAAGAATATTTCCTCTTTAACACATAGACATGAAATTTCTATTTTAGGATGTTATATTTATGTATTATATGTAATTAAATTATTACAAGATAAAGATAAATATTCTGCATATAATATGATTAAAATAGAAGATTATTCAATGTTTAGTGAAGAGTCTAAAGAAAGTTATAAAAGAATTTTAAGAGGTGATTTAAATTCACTAAATGTTGATGATATTAAGTCCTCAGGATATGTTGTTGATACATTAGAAGCTTCTATGTGGGTACTGTTAAAAGCTAAAAATTATAAAGAATCAATAATTGGTTCTGTAAATCTTGGCGGTGATACAGATACTATTGGAGCAATTACAGGCTCAATGGCTGGAATTATATATGGATATGATTCATTTCCTAAAGATTGGTTAAATAATCTTGCTAGAAGAGAATATATTGAAGAACTATGTAATAATTTTGAAAAAGTATTAAGAGGTGAAGTAAATGAATGATTTATTATCTTTAACTGATCTATTTAATAGATCAATATTTAGAATTCCAGATTATCAAAGAGGATATTCTTGGGGGACTCTACAATTAGAAGAGTTTTGGAGTGATATTTTAAATTTACTTCCAGATAGAGAACACTATACTGGAATGATATCTTTAAAAAAATTAGATAAAGAATATACTGATAATGAAAAATGGAATGATGAAAGATGGTTATTAGATAATTGGAATTATAATGCTTATCATGTTGTAGATGGACAACAAAGATTAACTACTTTTATTATTTTAATCAATGAAATAGTTAATTTTTATAAAAAAGCAAATCCTGAAAAGCAACCAAATCAAATATTTGTTAATAGCATTCCGTTAAATAAAATAGAAGAAGATTTTCTTGTAATGTCTAAACCTGATTCAGCAGAAATAATTAAAACATTTAAATTTGGTTATGAAGTAGATAATCCAAGTTATGAATTTTTTAAACATAAAATTTTAGGAGAACCTAATTCTGGACTATTGAATGAAACATTCTATACATTGAATCTTGAAAATGCTAAAAATTTCTTTGCTAATAAATTACAAGAAGAATGTGAAAAGAATGGACTAAAATCAATTGAAGATATATTTAAAAAAGTAACTCAAAAATTAAAATTTAATATGTATTATATTGATAATGATTTCAATGTATTTGTTGCTTTTGAAACAATGAATAACAGAGGAAAGAGATTATCTAATCTTGAATTATTAAAAAATAGATTGATATATTTATCAACTGTGTTTGATGAAGACGAAGATAATAAAAATGCTGTTAGAAAAAATATAAATAATACATGGAAAGATGTATATGGATATTTAGGAAGAAATAAAAATAAGGCATTAAGTGATGAAGACTTTTTACAAGATCATTGGATTATTTATTTTGGTTATACAAGATCAAATAAAGTAACATATTCATCATTCTTATTAAATGATTATTTTAATCAAAATAATATTTCTGATAAATACATTATAAAAACAACTGAAGAAACTGTTTCAGATGATTATAATGAAATTGAAAATTTAGATGTTTCTGAAATAGAGAATAATGATGAAGAAGTTATTACAGAAAACAAAAATGAAAAGCTAACTTTAAATAGCATTAGTAAATATATTAATAGTATGAAGTCATTAATACCATATTGGTATATTGTTCAAAATCCTGATGATGATGAAATTGATAGTTCTATTAAAGTTATGTTACAAAAATTAAACAGATTACAATTTGTATATTTTAAACCTTTAATTACTGTTTTATTATCAAAGAATGATATTTCAAATGAGAAGAAAGTAGAGTGTTTAAAGAAAATTGAAAGATATATTTTCTTACATTTTAGATTAGTTAATTACCAATCAACATATAAGAATAGTTTCTTCTGGAATTTAGCTCATAAATTTTATATGAATGAGGTAAATATTGATCAAGTAATTGAAGAAGTAAATAAGATTGATTATTTAAGTGATAATAAAGTTGCTAATATGAATGGTATTTTAAATAATATAACAAGATTATTTAAGAACTATAAGGGATATTATTCATGGCCTGCAAGAACTTATTTCTTGTATGAATATGAAACTTATTTAATGAATAATCAGGCTAATCAAAAAATATATCCAGAGAATCTATTTAAAAAAGATGATAAGGATAAAGTATCGATTGAACATATTTATCCTCAAACAGATACAGATGAATATTGGGTTTCTAGATTTGGTAATTATACTGAATTAGAAAGAAAATATTTAAATGGTTCTCTTGGTAATCTTTTACCGTTATCTTTAAGTATTAATATCAAATTGCAAAATTATTCGTTTGATGATAAAAAACTTGGTAAAGATAGAACAAGAGGATATTTCAATGGTTCACATTCAGAAATGCAAGTAGCAAAAGCTGAAGAATGGACACCAGAAGAAATATTAAATCGTGGCTTAGAAATGATTAAATTTATGGAAGAACAATATGACTTTATTGTTCCAAATAAGGCAGATAGGATTAAAATGCTAGGATTAGATTTTATGATAAATGAAGATGATGTTAATCAAGATGTAACAGTACCAGAAAATGCTGAGCAACCAAATACATCTCAAAGAAAAGTATCATATTCTGAGGAAGATTATCAAAGATTATCTTCCGGAACAAATCCAGCATTATTACCAATGTATGAAGAATTGGATAAATATTTATTATCACTTGGTGATGATGTACAAAAGAATTCAACAAAACATTACATTGGATATACAAATGGTAAATCATTTGTAGAATTCCATTTTTGGTCTAATAATTTGTTCTTGACAATTATGTCTGGTGAATATGATGATCCTATGCATAAAGTTGTTAAATTAGATGATAATTATAAATGGTCAAATATGAATAGATTAGATATTTATGAAAATGATGATTTAGAATATATTAAAGGTCTATTAAAACAAAGCTATGAAAAAACAAAAAGATGATAATTGATTTATCATCTTTTTTACTGGAAATCAGTGTGTAAATTGACAAATCTATGATATAATTATAAATGAGTGAAAATATGAGGTGAAATTATGAATAATAAAAAAGAACAAGAAAGAGAAGAACTTCATAAAACTATATGGAAAATTGCAAATGAATTAAGAGGTTCTGTTGATGGCTGGGACTTTAAACAATATGTATTAGGATTGTTATTTTATAGATTTATTTCAGAAAACATAGAAAATTATGTTAATGAAAATCAAAGAAAAGCTGGAGAAGTTGGATTTGAATATAGAAATTTATCTGATGAAGATGCTTTAAATGGTAAATCTCAAATACTAGAAGAAAAAGGTTTCTTTATTCTTCCTAGTGAATTATTCTGTAATGTAAGAAAAACTGCTAAAAATAATGATAACTTAAATGTAGTTATTGCTAATATATTTGATAATATTGAATCTTCAGCAAGAGGAACAGCTTCAGAAGATGATGTTAAAGGTTTATTTGATGACTTTGATGTTAAAGGAAATAAACTAGGTAATACAGTAGAAGAAAGAAATGAAAAACTTGCTAAGATGTTGGATGCTATTGGTGATCTTAAATTAGGAGATTATCAAGAAAATACTATTGATGCATTTGGAGATGCTTATGAATTCTTAATGACAATGTATGCATCAAGTGCTGGTAAATCTGGAGGAGAATTCTTCACTCCTCAAGAAGTTGGTGAATTACTTGCAAGAATAGTTATAATGGATAAAAAAGAAGTCAATAAAGTATATGATCCAGCTTGTGGATCTGGTGGTTTACTTCTTAAATTTGCTAAGATATTAGGAAAGGAGAATGTTAAGCAAGGATTCTTTGGTCAAGAGATTAACTTAACAACTTATAACTTAGCAAGAATTAATATGTTCTTACATGATATTAATTATAATAATTTTAGTATAGTTAGGGAGGATACATTGATTCATCCAATGCATTGGAATGATGAACCATTTGATGCAATAGTTTCTAATCCTCCGTATGGACTAAAATGGATTGGAAAAGATAATCCAATTCTAATAAACGATGAAAGATTTGCACCAGCAGGAGTTTTAGCACCAAAAAATAATGCTGATTTGGCTTTTACTATGCATATGTTATCATGGCTAAGTTCAAAAGGAACTGCTGCAATAGTTGAATTTCCAGGTGTCCTTTATAGAGGTGGAGCTGAACAAAAGATTAGACAATATCTTGTTGACAATAACTTTGTAGATGCTGTAATTCAATTACCTGGAGAAATGTTTTTTGGCACTACGATAGCAACTTGTATAATTGTATTAAAAAAGTCAAAATCGGATACAAATGTTTTATTTGTAGATGCTGAAGATGAAAAAGAAATAAATCCTAACAAAATGAAAAATGGCGCTAATAAATATAGACTTTCTGATGAAAATATCATGAATATTATAAAAATACTAAAACAAAGAACCAATTTAGATAATAAAAGTTATTTAGCATCATATGATGAAATCAAAAATAATGAATATAATTTAACAATAAGCTCATATCTACATAGTCCAGTAGAAAAAGAAAAAATAGATATAAAGTCTACATTATTAAAAATTGATAAAATAGTTGAAGAGTCAAAAAATATTCGCCAATCAATAAATGATGACATAAAAAGCATGGGGTTATTAGATGAATAAGGTAATAGATAATATTTTTAGTCTTTTAGAAAAGAATATTGAATATAAAAGACTTGATGAAGTTGCTGAAGTTAAAGCTGGTGATAGAGTTACAACTGCAATGATGGACGATAATTATGAGTATGATGTTATTGGTGGTGGGGTTGTTCCAACTGGTAGATATGATAATTATAATAGGGAACAATGTGTAACGGTTTCTAGAGCTGGAAGTGCTGGATTTGTAAATTGGCAAGACAATAAATTTTGGGCAACTGATGTTTGCTTTACTGTAACATCAACCAATGAAAATATTTCAAATAAGTTTTTATATTATTATTTAAAAAATAATGAATTAGATTTGAAATCCCATATATATGGTGGCTCTATGCCTAAGTTAGATAAAAACTATTTATGTAGTTTCAAGATTCCACTTGTTTCTAAAAAATATCAAGAAAAGGTAGTATCTTTTCTTGATAAAATAGTTTTGCTTGAAAAAAAATTAGAAGAAGAATTAATAGAAAGAGAAAAAGAACTTAAATATTTAAAAAATCATCTGATTGAAAATCAAAATTATAAAAAAATGCCTATAGGTCAATTGTTTTCCTTTAAGAATGGAATTAATAAAGATAAAGATAGTTTTGGGCATGGAAATAAGATAATTAATTATGTTGATGTTTATAAGCAATCTAAATTGTTTGAAGAAACAATTAAAGGATTAGTTGATACAAATGATAGTGATATTGAAAGATACTCTTGTTCCATAGGAGATGTTTTCTTTACTAGAACTTCCGAAACTCGTGAAGAAGTTGGAATTGCATCTGTACTATTAGAAAAAATAGATAATTGTGTATTTAGTGGTTTTTTATTAAGAGGCAAACCATTTACTGAATTATTACTTCCTGAGTATTGCGCTTATTGTTTTTCTACTGATAGGATTAGAAATGAAATAGTTAATAAGAGTAATTTTACTACAAGAGCTACAACTACTGGTGTTATATTATCTAAAATATCCGTTATGGTTCCAAGCATTGAAGAACAGAAAAAAATAGTTAATATTTTAGATAAAGTATATACATTAATTAATGATAAAAAAATTGGTATTCGAGCAGAAATTGAAGCTAGGAGAAAACAATACGAATACTATAGAAATAAATTGTTAAGTTTTGAGGAGATGATAGTAAATGAGTAATATAAGTATAATGAGTGAAAATAATAATTCAACTGTATTAGCTGAATATCAAGGATTAAATAGAGTTGCTACTTACTATCAAAGTGAAGATGCTTTAGAACAAGAATTAATTAAAACTTTAGTAGAACAAGGTTATGAAAGATTAACTATTAATTCTGAAGATGAATTAATTCTTAATTTAAGAAAACAATTAGAAAAACTTAATAACTATAAATTTACAGATGGAGAATGGGATTCGTTTTTTACAAATGTAATTGCTAATAAAAATGATTATATAATTGAAAAAACAAGATTAATTCAAGAAGATTACATTCAATCAATTACATTAGATGATGGAACATTAAAGAATATTTATTTGATTGATAAAAATAACATTCATAATAATAATGTTCAAGTTATTAATCAATATGTAAATAATGATGGAAATTATGATAATAGATATGATGTAACTATTTTAGTTAATGGTCTTCCTTTAGTTCATTGTGAATTAAAGAAAAGAGGTATAGATCTTAGAGAAGCATTTAATCAAATAGAAAGATATCAAAGAGATTCTTTCTGGGCTAGTAGTGGTTTATATAATTTTGTTCAAATATTTATTATAAGTAATGGGACATTAACTAAATATTATTCTAATACTACTAGAGAATTCCATATTAATAATCAAAAGAAAAAGAAGTCTAATTCATTTGAATTTACTTCTTACTGGGCAGATCAAAAGAATAATGGAATTACAGATTTAATAGATTTTGCTAAAACATTCTTAACTAAACATACATTATTAAATATTTTAACTAAATACTGTGTATTTACATCTGAAGAAGATTTATTAGTTATGCGACCATATCAAATAGTTGCTACTGAAAAAATCTTAAATAGAATTAATATTGCATACAATAATAAATTCTATGGAACAATTAAATCAGGTGGTTATATTTGGCATACAACAGGGTCTGGTAAAACATTAACATCATTTAAGACATCGATTCTAGCTAGTAAACTACCTTATGTTGATAAAGTATTATTTGTTGTAGATAGAAAAGATTTAGACTATCAAACAATGAAAGAATATGACAGATTTAAAGAAGGTTGTGCTAATAGTAATTCAAGTACAAAAGTATTAGAAGAACAATTAAATGATCCAAATGCTAGAATTATTATTACTACTATTCAAAAATTATCTGGATTTGTTAAAAAGAATATTGAATCAAATGTATATAACAAAGATGTTGTATTTATATTTGATGAATGTCATAGATCACAATTTGGTGAAATGCATTCAGCTATTATTAAAAAATTTAAAAAATATTATATTTTTGGATTTACTGGAACACCAATATTTCCAGAAAATGCAAGAACAATAAAAGGTATATCTGAAACTACTGAACAAGTATTTGGAGATAGATTACATACTTATACAATTGTAAATGCTATTGCTGATAAAAATGTATTACCTTTTAGATATGAATATGTTGGTAGAGTAGATATTAAAGAAGATGTAAAAGACGAAAAAGTATATTCTATTGATGAAGAAAAATTATTTGATAATAAATTTAGAATTTCAGCAATTACGGATTATATAATTAAACATTTTAGTACAAAAACTAAAACAAGTGAGTCTTATATTTATTCTACTTTAGATAATGTTGTAGAAGTAGCAAAGAAACAAGAAACACAAGAAAATAAATCTAAAAAGAGTATTAATGGATTCAATTCAATATTTGCTGTTTCAAGTATTAAAATGGCAAAAGAATATTATGAAGAATTTAAAAAGCACCAAGAACAATTAAATTCCAATTTGAAAATAGCATTAATTTATTCTTATGGTGTAAATGGTGAAGATGGGGTTATTGATGAAAATTCAGAAACTACTGAAGCATTAAGTACTGATGATAGAAAATTCTTAGATGATGCTATTAAAGATTACAATAAGATGTTTGGAACTTCTTATGATACTTCTTCAGAAAGATTTCAAAACTATTATAGAGATGTATCTCTAAGAATGAAGAATAGAGAAATTGATATATTAATAGTTGCTAATATGTTCTTAACTGGATTTGATGCTAAAACATTAAATACATTATGGGTAGATAAAAATCTTAAATGGCATGGATTAATACAAGCATTTTCAAGAACTAATAGAATATTAAATAGTGTAAAAACTTATGGTAATATTGTTTCATTTAGAAATCTTGAAGAGAGATTAAATGAAGCTCTTGCAAAATTTGGTGATGAAAATGCCAGAGGTGTTGTATTATTAAAACCTTATGAAGATTATTATAATGGATATAATGATGAAAATGGTAAAAAGTTTGAAGGATATAAAGAATTAGTAGAAAAAATGAAAGCTATGTTTAATCCTGGAGAATTACCATTAGGAGAATCTGCACAAAAGGAATATATAAAATTATATGGTGCTATCCTTAAAGTAACTAATATTCTATCTTCTTTTGATCAATTTAAAGAAGATGAATTATTAACTGAAAGAGATAAACAAGATTATCATTCAATTTATATTGATCTTTACAACGAATTTAGAAATAAAGCAAAACACGATAAGAAAGATGTTACTGATGACATAGTATTTGAAATGGAATTGATTAAATCTATAGAAGTTAATATTGATTATATTTTAGGTTTAGTTAAAAAATATCATGAAAGTAATATGCAAGATAAAGAAATACTTATTACAATTAATAAAGCAATTATGTCTAGTCCAGATCTAAGAAATAAAAAAGATTTAATCTTAGCATTTATAGATTCATTAGATGCAAATTCTGATGTATATTCTGATTTTGAAGAGTTTATGAATAGTAAAAAGAAAGAAGAATTAGATAAGATTATTTCTGATGAAAATTTGAATAGTGAAGAAACATATAAGTTTATTAAAAAATCTTTTGAACAAGGTAGGGTAGAAACTAACGGAACAGAAATATCTGCTATGCTTCCTCCTATGTCAATGTTCTCAAAAGATAATAATAGGCAAATAAAAAAGAATACCGTAATTGATAAATTAATGGAATTCTTTGATAAGTTCTTTAGTATTACAAATAACAAAATGTAAAAAGGTGGATTACATATCCATCTTTTATTTTATTATTTCATAAATTGATATCTTGTGATTTAAACAAATGGTGTATAATGTAAGTGATGTTACTAGATATTTACCAGTTTCATAGCCACTATAAGTTGCTTGTGTAATCATACATTCATCTGCAATTTGTTGTTGAGTTAATCCTAGTTTGACTCTAATATTTTTCAAATTAGTCCCAACAACTTTTTTATTTAATTTACCAACTTCTTTATAGTTGCTATTACTTCTTATTAATCCAGTAACATAATCTAATGAATATTTGTATAGATTCGAAAATTTAACAAGTTTTGGAAGTGGCATCGTATCATGATTGTTTTCCCAACCAGCTACTGTTTTTCTGGATACACCGAAAACATAACCCAATTCGTCTTGAGTCATTTCTAATTCCTCTCTACAATATTTGATATTATTATTTAACATCATATTAATCACCTTATATAATTTTCCCATTATTTTTTGAAGTATTAACAAATCGCTGGGTCATTTTATAAATATGTGATATAATTAATATGTGTGATCAAAAGCAGTATCATGATTACAAGAAACGAAAGGAGGATAATTATGTATTTAAGTTTTAAAGACATTATGTTAGCAGTTTTAAAATCAATAATTCTTACATCTATTTTAGTAGGTCTTGGTGCTTTAGGCATGTTAGATTATCAACTTGGTATTGGTTATTGTAATCTTATGAATATTCCTAAAGATTTAGCTTTAACTATGGTTAGTCCTGGTATGGCTATTGAAGTTGGAATAATATTATTTGTTTTTGAATTTATAGCTTTATGTTTATTAGTAAAACAACTAAAGAAAATTAAAACATTTGATAGATTCTGTGATTTTCTTAGTTTTGAAATTTAGTACATTGATTGGAGCTTATTATGAAAGATGAACATATTGGAAAGTTTATTTCCAAACTTATGAAACAACAAAAAATAAGTAGAGAAGAGTTGGCATCTAAGATTAATGTATCTACTAATAAAATTAAAAAATTTGAACAAGGTAATTTAAATGGTAATATAGATAAAGTGTTCTTGTTATGTGAAGAATTAAATGTTTCTATTGATCAATTAGTTATGGGTAAAAAAGAATTAACTAGAGAAGAATCAAATGAATCACATATAAAAATACTTAAATATCAAGAGAAAAAGTCTAAAAGATTAGGTAAGCTTATTTATCTAATACCATTGTTCTTTATTACTCTAGCTATTCCTGTATTTATATTTTTACACGAAAATAGGGATTTAGCTTATGAATTAAATTCTGATACAGAAAACTTTAAGATAGAACATTTAATGTTTCTTCGTGATAATGGATTATATTATTTAGTACCAGGACAATTAACAATTAAAAATTCTGAAATAACTAATGACAATATAACTGATGTTACCTTAATGGGTGGAGATAGATTGATATATAGATCTAATAGATATATAACTGAATCATCTACAGAGAGAAAAGGTTATGATGAATTATTTCCTAAAGAAGTAGTTAATAATGTAGATAATTGGTATTATAAAATAACTTATTCTATAAATGGAGAAGAAAAAACTGATATAATAAAGTTTAAAGTAGAAGATTTAACTAAGTAGAGTTAATTATATGTATAATTTAAATAAAGAAAATATAAAATATTAATGGATATTATTGAATAATTAAAAGTATTTGTTATAATACATAATACAAAATTAAATCGTTTGAGGTGATTTTATATGGTAATTGAAGATTATTTAGATGAATTAATTAGTTGCTGTGATAAATCGGATAAAGTAGATAAAGAAATTTTAGATACTTATCAATCTCATTTTTTAAATGGAGATATAGGATTGATTTTTAATAAATATACTGAAGAAGAAAAATATGAAGTATATGTTTATATTAAAACAAAAGATACAATTGCATCTCCATTACTATATAGAACATCTACTGATAAAAATGAGCTTGAATTATATTATAGCGAACTTTTAGAATTTATCAAAACAGATGAACCAAAAAATATTATAAATCGTTGTATTACAAAGGGTTAAAATAAAAAAGATACCCAAAAGGATACCCAAAAAGACCCCAAAAGGACACTTGATTTTGGCAACCAGTATGATAAAATGTAGTAAAATGAAATAATTAGCTGAAGAGGTTAATTATTTTTTTTACATTAATTGACTTGCATTTTTAAAAAAAAGTGCTATTATATAAAGCAATTAATGATTTTGTTTGGGATTGAAGGTGGTCTTTATGAGATTCGATCAACTGGATTCGCAATTATCGTTATTATATCATTCAATTAGTCATAAGGGCTTTCACCCTCAAATCCTAGTATATAAGAAGAGCAGTATTATTTCTTAGTAAATTTTCTGCTCTTCTTTTATTTAACATGGGGGAGGTCATTATGAAATTATTGAGTAATGAAGTAATCAAAAAGTATGATTACCAAAAAACACGATCTAAGGTAAATGAATTCATGGAACAGTTTGAAGAAAGTTACTTTAGATACATTAGTGTATTGCCACCGAGCATTACATCACATCTTAGTGAAATCAAAGTGCAAACAAGTATGTCATCAACATCAGCATTAGAAAGATTTGTAATTAAGAAAATGGAATTAGAGGAAGAATTTATTGAAAATTTAGATTTAGTTCTTAAAATAGTTGATGATATGACCTATGAAGAACAGCATTATTATAAAGGTGTGTTTTTCTTGGGCAATTCTGAAAGTATGATAATGGAGGAATTACAATGTGCAGAGAAAAGATTAAGACATGTTAAAAAAAGCTGTATATTAAAACTTGCTTTAGCATTAAATAGAGCAGTATTAAAATAAATATAATAAAAATTACTACAATACTAATAATGAATAATGATCTAAACACATCTTATGATGTGTTTTTATTATGGGAGGATTTATGATAGGTAAGATTTTAGGAATTATTTTATTAATATTTTTAGGTGTATTTACAATCTGTTCTTGCAAAGTAGCTGATTGGGCAGATCAAGAAATGGAAGAAGACTTGAAAAGGAGAGAACAAAATGAAAAAGAAGACATATAGAGCAATTATAGATAATGATGGTCATATTTCTACGATGATAGTTGGTGGTGTAAGTAAGAAATCAGTTACTAAAGAATTAACTGATTTTTTTATTAAAACAAAACAAATAAAAGATTACAGAAAATTTGAAGTTCATTTAAAAGAAGTTATATATATAGATGGCAAATATAAATCTGT
>ODAJ011970726.1_pt1 | contig 13968 bp, 15 predicted proteins | sample 1539241 | NCBI WGS metagenome assembly ODAJ01 (sample SAMN02144231, study PRJEB22623) | gut metagenome | biome: sheep rumen | host: Ovis aries | place: New Zealand
TGAAAATGCAATGCCGCTTGATGCTGTTAAGGATGCGGTAAATCAAATCTGCAAAACGTCCTGCATAAAGCCTGACGAGCGTTTAAGCGAGAATGTGTATCACTACGATAAAGTGCTGAAATTGGTAAAATAGTATAAACGGGTCTGCCCTTGATGGACAGACCCGTATGCTGTAAGTATTTTTTTAGTTTGGTGACCTGCGCAGTACATGTTTTACCCTGCCGTCTAAAATTTTAAGCTGCCAATTCAAAATAAATGGATCGTCCTTGTACGTTCCGCGCTTGGTTCCGTCTTTGTAAACCTCAAGGCAGGCAATATAATGCTCCCTGTCCAGCTTCATATAGTTTTTAGCCCATATATCGGCCTCTATTTCTATGCTTTCGTTGCCGAGATCCAGAAAACAAGACTTGAACACGTCCAGTCCGTGCAATATATCGTGATCGGTTATAAAATCTATATGCCCCAGTTTAAGGTGGGCAATTTCGTGAAGCATTGTGAACACCTGTACAAATTTCGGCCACGTTGAAAATTCCGTCTCGGTTTCGATAACATTGTGATACTCGGCATTATCGGAATACAGCGCACAAGTTCTGTTGCTGTGGGTATATACAAAGGTTTTGCGTCCCATTATCTCCGCTGTAAAACACCGCTTGTTCTCGTCTTTCGGTGTACGGCAGATAATATCACATAACCGCTCTATATCCTTCAGGTTGTTGAATTTCCCCTTGTCCCCATTTGACTGATATCTCGGCTTTTTTTCCTCGCTCATAACACCACCGCCCTTCAAAACCTTATCGGGATCGCTCCGATAAATTTCTTGAAGTCGAATGACATCCAAGAGCCTTGACCGTTAAATCGACCTTTTCTCCTGTTAAATAAGTTTTTTTGCGTCATATAAATCACTCCCTAAATTATAAATTTTTTTTAGGTTACATTTATATTATAGCTTATTTTTGTGAGGATGGGTTACGCCGATAGCGGAAAATTATATATTTTTCTCACGAAACATCATATTGGTAAAAAATTATTTATTGCGGAAAAGACTTTATTTGCTGCTTTACCTACTACTTTAGCCGCACCTTTTGCAAAACTTTTTAATGTGGTAAAGGCCTCGTTTGCCATTTTTTTGGCACCGGCTACTACCGCTTGACCAAGTTTTGAGCCACCCGCATAGCCTATGGCACCACCAACTATTTTGCCGACAATTGCACCGGCGGGTGCCAACGCAACATTGATGCTTGCACCAATTGCAGCGCCTACACTCGCACCAACTGCTGCTCCTTCGCTAGCACCTATAAGTCCTGCTGTAACCGAAGCGGTGGTATCTATGCATTTTTGGACTCCTTCCTTTGTAGATAGTTTTCCTTTCGCGACTTTTCCTAAAATCTTAACATTTTCCACTGCTACAAACGCTATATTTGCTATAGTTGCCATTGGTGTTCCTTTAGGGATTATATTAATGATATCCTTTTCAACGCCAACCTTGATCCCGCTTGCAACAGCTTGTTTTATACCAAAATCTGCCCCCGTTTCAAGACCTTTTTCAACTACCTTCTCCATATCAACATCTTCATCATTGATAATTTGGTCAAAAAGCTCGGTACCGGCACCAAATGCCATGCCCATAAGACCCGTGGTACAAATATCCGAAGCAATATGTTTGCCGATCTCTCGTTCATTAAGGGAATTCCAATCATCCTTGCTGTAATTATTATCCTGGGCTTCTTTTTGAAGTTGTTTTACCTGTTCCTTTGTGAATGACTCACTTGAAATTTTGCCGTTGGATATAACCGAGGTAACGGTTTTATTCGGAAATGCCTTTTGTACAGCTTCAACCTGGTCTGCCGGGACTAAAAGACGCTGGTTATTATAATTGCCGTCCTTTATAAGTTTTATTGTAGCCTCCGCATCTTTTCCAAATTTAGCTTGATACCGTTGTACTATTTTACCCGTAGGATCTTTAAGCACAATATCTACAGAGTTTTTACCGTAAACATCCGGTTTAAGAACTTCTGCCCTTAGATTTTCTCCTGCTGATGCAGCGTTCGCATTAAATGAATTTGCAAGGCTTTGCTCGGCAATAAAACCGTCAAGATTTGGATTTTGATTTACTGCTCCATCCTTTTTAAATATTGTACGGGACATTTCTGTATTGGCTTTTTCAACGGCTTGATCAAGTTCTTTATAATATTGAGCTTTATCGCTTTCATCCATTGCTGCCGCAGCATTTCTTATCTCATTTGAAAGCCAACTCTCCCTTGTGCTGCCTGTATTTAACGCATCACTTAATTCCTGCTTTTTTTGCTCTGTAATTTCAAGCGCTTCGTTTAAGTCAGAAATATAGCCGTTTATTTCCTCATCGCTTTTATCGGGAAGATGTTTTTTAAATACCGGCTTTAGTCTGACCTCAACGGATGCATCGGGATTTTCCGAATAGGCCTTTAAGAAATCACGCACAATCAAATTTAACTCTTCTGTATTTTTCTTACTTATTATTTCGTTTGTATTCATATTGTCTCCTCCTTATTATTTTGATGCATTTTTAAAATGATTTTTTTCGTAATATTCACTCATTTTTTTCAATTCATCTTTCATAAGCTTTGAAAGTGATTCGGTTTCTTTAATTGCATTTTCAAAGTGAGAAGTTTTAATAGTATTCGCACCGGAACAGAAAGCATCCTCTATGGCATCTCTTACTATTCCCTCAATGTCTGCGCCGCTGTAACCGTCGGTCAGCTTCACCAGCTTGTCTATATCAATATTTTGCAGGTCTTTTTTACGTCTTTTTTTGATATGTATCTCAAATATTTTTTTTCTTTCCTCGTCTTTCGGAAGACCTACATAAAATATATCATCAAATCTTCCCTTACGTTTAAATTCCGGCGGTAAACCCGCTATATTGTTTGCTGTTGCAACAACAAACACGGGTGCGGTCTTTTCCTGCATCCATGTTAAAAAAGCAGCAAACAATCTCATCATAACATCATTGCCGGTTCCTCCCTGAAATCCGGAAAACGCTTTTTCAAGTTCATCTATCCAAAGAATGCAAGGTGATATTGCTTCGGCAAGATTTATGGATCTTCGCATATTTTCTTCTGATTCGCCAACATATTTACCCAATATTCTGCCCATATCAAGCTTCATAAGAGGCACCTCAAACATTGCCGAGGTCACTTTTGCCGTAAGAGATTTGCCGCAGCCGGGCACACCGGCTATAAGGACACCTTTCGGCATATCAACACCAAATTCGGCAGCGCGGTTTATATCCTTATATACCTTTGATTTCTTGTTTAACCACTCCTTGATGTTTTCCAAGCCTCCGATATCTTCGGAAGACTCTTTTACCTCTATCATTTCAAGTATGCCCGCCTTCATTATCATTTGTTTTTTCTGCTCGAAAATAAGGTCAAGGCTTTGTAATGTTATATCTCCGTCACGGGCAACAGCCGAGGCAAGCAAGGCTTCAATTTCAAATTCCGTCAAGCCCTTGAATGCGACAGACATTTTTTCAAGCAAAACATCTGTGGCATTTAAACCCGTGCGGTGTATAAAATCCGAGGCTAGCGCCTTTATTTCCTTCTCTTCAAGAATGTCGGGTTCAAGTATAGTTATAAAATTCTCAATTTCTTTTGGTATAGTGAGTACCGATGATACAATAATAATACATACATCAAGCCATCCGCATTCTATACGCAGCGAAAGTTCTTTGATTTTTGATACTATGCTATGATCGATCAAGTAGGCCGCAGTATCCTTGAAAACAAGTATTTTTTTATCTGTGCTTTCCTTATCTGTTATAAAGAAATTTAACGCCTCGTCAAGACTGTAGTCCGATAATGTCTGCTTGTTTTCAAAGCTGCATAACTTGCTGCTTTCATTCCATTCCCATATAGTTCTTTCGCCTGCGGCCTCCTTAATTATAAGGTCGGTCTTTATCTCCTCGTATGTATTTATATAAAGGATAGGATAGCTTGCATCGAAGTATTGTATAAGTTTTTCTTTCAATTTCATATATGACGATCCTTTCTTAAAGCTTTAAATACATTGCGGGGAAAATGGGCTTTTCTTCCAGACTATCACAGCTTCTGATTTTATATAAGTCATTTAGTGTCAAGACATTATGCACATCATCCAAAGCATCTCGTATATACATAGAATAAAATGTTGGAAATTTACATAAAGCTTTTTTTACATCTTTTGACATTTTCTCACAAACAATTTCATTACCAAATAATGAAGAAAACTGTTTCTGAAATATAAAGAAATCCAGCCCCAATTCCTTTAATCCAAGAATAAATATTTTGTCGGTACTTCCTGTTCTAAGATTCTTACGAAAAGTTATTAATTGTGTTGTTAAAATATATTTCGAATTGTCAATTAATACTTCGGAATAAAACTCATCGTTTAAGTATTTGCGGATAGCGGAAGTTTCCCATCTGTTATCCTTCATATTCTTAAAAGGTCTGTATTGCATACTTCCGATACTCTTTCTTGCAATAACGAGCATCCTGTTTAGTCCGGCATCTTTTTCCACAACCACCCACTCCATAGGCTCGCCATTATAAACACCCATTTGGAACACCTCGCCGACACCCTTGGTAGCATAATCGGCTACACAGCAATTTTCAAACCTAAATCCCGCTTTTGTATATGCATTACAATCATAATTACCAAAACTGATTTGCGGCAAAGATTCTCCAACGCCTATCAGTGTTATATTTTTCTTTACATACTTAGGGGTAAATTTATTTCCATATAAGTATATCCTGCCGCTTTTGTTTTCATCAATCAGCCTGTTAAGCTCGGCATTATCAAATGCAACGCTTTCGTAATTATCAATAACTTTTTCATCATTGGTTATGCTCATTACCCTATACAGCTTTTCCTCTGCAAGATAAACATTATCAAGTGTTATATTGCGCTTTTTAAACTCATTGTACAAAATGCCGTTTAATTTAAGCTTAGGTGTGACATTGCCGAACCCAACCAACTTAACATTTTCGGCCTTATTTGTAAGCGTAAACATATCGCCGCACAGATATATGTACTCAACCCCTTTTCCAAACAATTCAGCCAAATCGGCATCATTAAAGGCAAATTTATCGCTTTCGGCAATTCTTGAACTGTCATCGGTCATTTTACGCACTTTAATGCGTTTTTCCGCAACGCTTATACCAAATGCTATCTCATCTTTGTTCCATTTGTTCGATTCAATTTTTAAGGCGTCAAATAATTTTTCCGGATTGGATTTTATATCCTCCGAAGTAAGGTGTTTTATTTTGTCCGCAGCTTCGTAATAGTATCTGTCTTCAAGCCATATTGCCAGCTTCCCGTATAAAAAACTGCTTATAATACTTTCGGCATCAAAATGTTCCCTTAATTCATCAAGACGGCGTACTGCAGTGCCGTCTTTCATTATAATCGGAAATTTAACTTTCCTTTGTGCTAAATTACGCATAATTAAATCACTTCCAATACTATTTGTAAGTCGTATAAAATATAAAAAAACGGCTGTATCACGACAACTGATACAGCCAGGTAAAAAAACAGCATACTTATCAAGCAACCTGATCAATGACTTTTGATGCTGTGTTCATAAGAGAATTTGCTTCTCTGTTGTTTATTGTATTTATTCCATCATTATTGCTATTTTGTTTAACTATTTTTAAACTGCACATTTTGTAAAGCACACCGACAAGCATAACGCATTGCTTTATAATTTCCTTTTCATTTGCCGAAAAATCATTCCAGTTTGCTTTACCGTCGGATAATGCGTGATAATTGATAATTGTTTCTACCTGTCTGAATTTTTGTTCATATACATCGTTTACGTCTGATAATGAACAGTAATAATTGTCAGATAAGTATTTTAATTCACTGAGATATTCGCATATTTCATCGACCTGCTGTTCAGTTTTTTTTGCTTGCGACATGGAATCGTTTGCTTTGCTTAATGTTGAATCGCCGGCAACACTAAATATAATTCCTCCTACGAGTAATCCTACGCCCAATGTTGCAGCACCTAAAACAGTAGTACCCAACGCTATTCCTCCGCCACCGGCAGCCAAAGAACCGCCGCCAAGTGCGGCAAGTGTTGCGTTTGTCAGTGCCGCTCCACTCAAACTTGATATTGCCGTGCCTGTTGAAGCTGAACCTAAAGCCATAACGGCCGCTGTTGTTGCTCCTGACGCCGCAAAACCTCCTGCAGTACCCATAGCTGCACCGCCAAGGCCACCAATAAGTGCATCTGCTCCGACGGCCACTTCCCTCAATTTTGAAGGATTATATTTGGGAATTGAGTTTCCGCCAATATTGAGCTCGTTAAATAACGGACGGTTGTTTATCAGTTCAATGGTATCCGCAAATGTATCAAATCCCGATACTATAGATAATTCAAGCTCTCCGAGCTCGTCCATTGATTTGGTTGTTGCTTTATTCTGCTTTTCAAAGTTGTGTACTGCAGCATTTTGTATTGCCTGTGCTTTTTTCATTTTGTCATTCGCATCTATCATATCGGATGCTCCTGAAATGGCTGCACCAGCACCGAATAATCCCGCAACGCCTGCACCGATTCCTAATATTAATGGTAATGGCATAAATATCACTCCTTTTGATTCGATTTTTCCGTTTTTTCTTTTAATAATTTACATACGGCATAGTTTGCATTATAATAGTCTTCTTTGTCAATATGCTTAAAGAACAGCTCATAGCTTTCATCAACACGGCAAAGGATAGGACGTTCGTTGTAAATACTGCATAAATTTCCGACCAAATATTTACAAACACCATTGCCGTTATCCAGATCCTTATAAAGCTCAACTCCGCCTATGTTTCTGCAGCATTCGCCGCATTGATTACACTTAAAGCTCATTTGAATACCAGCCTCGAATTCGGATCAGACATAAACTCATCAAAATCTCCCTTCCACGGTTTTTCGATGTTTAGTTCCAAATATACATATTCCAAATAACCGCTTAGCTCATCATCTGAAGATATTTTGCTGATTCCGGAAACAATATAGTTTGTCCTTTCAACCTCAACTTTATAGGCTTCAATATCCAACTCTTTCAGCTTTTCAAGATATTCACTCAAAGCTTGATTTACCTTTTTAAATGCTTCTATCGTTCGTTCAATGCCCCATGACAGTTTAAGTCTGATACAAACTTCTTTTATTACCAATAAAGCAAATCTTGTCCACGCGATCAGGTTTAACCGCGCAAAGAACGCTACTGCATTGCCGCCCGACATAATACCTGCGTGTGTAACATCAATGACACATAAAGTTCCGTGGCCGACAAGGAGCATCGTGCGCAGTCTTTTATCATCGGATGAAGGAATGCATTTTGCTATGGGCATGCCATATTGAAAATGCTGCCGCAGCGCCCAAATGAACTTTATTGACAAATCAGTTACCAGAACCGGTATGGCCATAGCCAAACCAAAGCGAAAATCATAGCCTTCTTCAAAAACCTTTACGGCAACTTGTGATAATGTATTTTTATATTTTCCGACATTAAAACTGCCAAAATTACAAAATCCAAAGATTTCGTAAAACGGAATGACTATACCACTCCCTCTGCCTAAAGCGCCACTGCTGCCCGCTACATCGGACATTATATGCCCAAACCAGTTTGCAACACCGCAAAAAAGTTTTGACGGAAGGTCATTCCCCAACAGCATGCTATCGCTTCCTATAGTGATCAAACTTCCGTTACGCACGAATGAAGCTGTCGCCGTGAACTGATTCAGCACAGAAAAAAACAACCCAACAATACTTGGTGAATGCGCAAGTGAAAGCATATGATGATTTTTAGGCGACATATTCTTTACTATACCACCTGTTGCCGCTGTGGTTGCGTGGTCATAGTTTATCTTAAAGCCGGAAAAGCCTGTTTTGGCCGAACCATTTTCAAGAAAGCCTATGGCGCTTTGAACACTGTTATTTCTGCCGCCTGTCCAACCCTGGCTTTTTGCAAATGCCATTACTGCTTTATCCACCTGCTTGTCGGTAAATTCACACAGTTTGCTTGTTTGGGGCATATCTACAAACAATACATCTATTATGCCACCTAACGCTCCGCAGGCAACAGCAGTAATATAATCGTATTTGTCACATTTGCTGTTTTCTGTTATGAGGCGCTTGTTTTCAGTGTTTTGCTCAATCAAATGTGAAACATCGTAAACTTTCATACGGCACCTCCTGAAAAACTATTTTTACATAGTAAAAACATCCGTGATTTTCTTATAAACTTTAAAAAGTTCAATTATAACGTCACCCATACACTTGCTTTGTTCTTTTGAAATGGCAAATCTTTCTGCGAGGTCATCTAAAATTGCTTCCTCCGATCTATGAGAACCGTCACACAAAGACAAGCCCATCAATTCAAAATAGATAATCTTTTTCGCCTCTGCTGACATTTCAGGAGTAGAATCCAGTACCTTTTTCAAGTTCAACCCATCCGAAAAATTCACATCCAAAGGCCTGTGTAATTCATTTTCATACTCTCTTATTATTTCCTTTTCTTCATCGGAAAAGACTCCATCAGCCGAAGACATACATGCAGCCAACTCAATAAAGAAGTCTTGCTGCTCTTTGTTTAATTTGTTTAAAAACATAACCGATCACCCCTTTGTGATATTATTTATTATATCTATAATTATATATCTTATATCTATAAATGTCAATACATAACAAAAAAACACTATAACCAGATAAAAAATCGGCACTTTTCACAAAGTTGCTTTTGCGTTTTAGTACAAAACGTACTTGGCTGTAGATATTATGAACATTATAAGTTTAATTAAAAAGGGTCATCACACACCGCAACAACCCTTAAATCTTAAATACGCTATTATCGACTGAAAAATTTCTATTTACTAAACAATTATTCTATCTCCGCTGCCATGATTATAACGCACGGAGTGTAGCCTCCATTTACATTTCCGTAGCTGCTTTTATCTATAGGCAAACCAACGACATTTATCATATCACCTTTATTTACAGGTGTATCCCCTATGTAGAAAATAAAAAAAGCAGTACCATCATTTTGAATAACATTTATTTCTGTAACATTTCCCCATCCGTCTACATCTCCTTCATTTATGTAAATTACAGGGCCGGAAAAAGTACAAAGTTGATTCGCATAATAGTTTGGATTTTTGTATATATCTTTGCCTTCAACAGAATAATCTATGTAATCACTAACCAAATGCATACCATGTTCAGTAAAAAGCTCAGGATGCACAGAAAGAAAATTTCTTGCGTTATCGCAAATACCAAAATTCATATCTTGTTCCTTATAGTCACTAAAGAATTGCAACAATCCAAGCGGGGTAGTTGCATAATTGTCCAGATCAATGGATTGTCTTATCTGCTCCAAAGAAGCAGCGGTATTATTTGTAGTGTTACTATTATTAGCAGTATTGGTATTATTAGCAGTATTGGTATTATTACCGGTGCTATTATTTGAAGATGATGAAGTATCACTGCAGCCACAGGTAAAAATCGTAATAATAACCATAATAATCCATATTTTTTTCATATAAATCACACTCCATAAAACATAGTTACCATTTTTCTAAAAAAACATATTGGAATCTCCGTTTTGACAATCAGACGATAAGATATTATTATCATTGACTATAAAAATCTATGTACCGTATATCCAGCACAGGTGCTTCGACATTACCTCCGCCTGTTGTTGTAAAAACTTCGGTACCCGAAAAATATCCGTACACTCTTACAACATCGCCGACCAGCAGTTTAGGTCCTGCGCGTCGCTCATCATTAAAGGCAAATCTATCACCAAGCCAGATATTCATTGATGGGTTACTGCACGTTATGCCCACGACCATATTACCCGAAAAGCTCATACCCATTGCCGTCTCGCCTAAATTGGTGTTTTCGATCTTAAGATCTGCGCAGACCTTTGTCCCTTTTAAACTATCAGAATTTCTGATAAGGTTTCTGTAGCTGTCCGAGCCGCTTACATTTTTACAAAGGCTTTTAAATTCCTCTTCGTCCATTGCGTTGCCTTCGTGTTTTGTTTCTTCATATTTCTTTTGGGCAGCTTTTTCGGGATTGGAATCGTAATAATCCTGCACTATCTCCGAGCGCGTATCTTTATCAACAAGACCGTATACTACGCCTATGCCAAAGAAACATACAACGAATATTGTGATCCTGTTCACTATTTTATTGACTTTTTCATTAAAGGATTCCCCTGACATAAATACCCCACCTTTCTATAAGCTGTATTTTTTGTTATATCTGTATAGCATTGGTATCAGTAAAAAGCATTATAAAGTTCGGCCGCATTCATATACATAATAACTTGGGTAAAATCAAGTCTGTTAGGTATATAAACATACACCTGACCTTTTCCGTTAAAGTATACCCATACACAGGAATCTCCTGTGCGATATACATAGCTTTTTGAATTATAGTATGTACGATTAAGGTAGCTGGCCTGTTGACCGTCAGAATACATACCCACGGCTTTTGCCCATTGTTCATAGGGCTTTATATCATCAACATATTTTGTGTCATAGGTATACTGCACTTTTGCAACGGAATTATTTGTGTTTGATGTTTCGGTTTTTATCGGTGAAATACCGTAGCACGCGCCAAAATCCGGAACCTTTGTGCCCGGATAGTATTTTACATCCGCCTTTGATACGGTACATTTAACATAAACATCATTTCCGTTATAGCTTATATGGGCTGTTTGGGAAAAGTCGTCCCAGCTTGTTTCCGCGCCTATTGCATCGCCTATTGCCCTTAACGGCAAATAAAACTTGCCGTCTATAAGCTGCTGCGGTACATCGGGAAAAATATCCTGCCCGTCTGCCCTGAACCACTTCATATCCTTTATTAAGGATACATCGTGTATGCCGTCGGAAATGACTGCCTTGTTTGCAGCTGCATCCCAATCCACGGTAAATCCGAGACTTTCAAAAACTCCTCTTACGGGTACAAGCGTTCTGCCGTTTTTTATGATGCCGTCCTCGGCAAATACGGATATTGACGTTGCAAAAACAGTTATTGTGCCTAATATAGCAGCTAAAAATTTCTTCATAATATTACCTCCATTTCACAATTTGAGTTAGGTTTGATTATTTTTGACATTTTTGCCGTGCTTGGCGAGGTTATTTTTTTCGCAAAAATATGTGTATATCTTTCTTAAAATAGTTGGAATTGTTTTGCGCCATATAAATCACCTTTCCTTAAAATATAAATTTTTTTAGTTTACATTTACATTATAAATCTTTCCAAAACAAATGGGGTACGCTCACAGCGGAAAATGTCAAATTTTTGCATAAAAAAAGCTGCATCCGAAGACACAGCAATTTTCAACATCATTCAATTTTCTCATAATATCCCGCTATACCTTGTTTACCGAACGGGGACGGAACATCATTTTCGGAGACGAACACGCCGTTTTCATAGATATAGATGGTTATTTTATACACGCCCTTTGGTGCGGAAGTTGTATATACGGCGGTCTGTTTATTTTCGAGTGTCAGTTTGCCGCCGACAAGGTTTGAGCTCAGGCCGTTAATATAGGTAACGGCGGTAAATTCAAGTTGGTCGGTATAGCTTATTTCAAGCTCGGCGCCGTCCTGCGATCTGTAATTGCCGCACCAAAGTTTCTTTATTTCCGTTTTATCATAGCTTTGGCGGGCAAATATCCTGTTTTCCTGCTCTTCTGTCAGAGTTATAAAGCCGCCGTCACGCAGAAGCAGCAGTATATCATCGCGAAAAACGGGATCGTTATAATATGTATTATAGGCAAAGGCGGCAATACAGACGATAATTGCCGCAAGGACGAGCAAGTCCCGATATTTCCGCAGATAAACGGCGCGTTTGACGGCATTTACACTCCTGTATCTGTCCTTTGGCGCAAAGGAAACGCATTTTTTGATTATTTTGCGGTACTTGCTTTTATTGCCCGCTATAAGCTGCATCGTAACACCCAGTGCGTAAATATCCGAGCGGCTGTCGGTCTGCGAAAAACCGTATTGTTCGGGCGGTGCAAAGCCCTTTGTACCAAGCAGAACAGTATCGTTCAGGGTGCCTGCCTTGACCTCTCTTGATGCATCAAAATCCACAAGCTTGACTTTGCCGTTTGCAAGCATTATATTGTCGGGTTTAAGGTCGCGGTGGACAATACCGTTTTTGTGCAGCAGACTCAAGGCGTTACACAGGTCTATAAAAATTTTTTCACATTCCTTTTCCGCAAAGACCTTGCCGCCGTCAAGCTGTGCCTGCAGGCTTGTACCCTGTATTTCTTCCTCAATAACGACGGTTTCGTTCTCGTCATAATGAAGATATAAAATTCCGGGCAGATACGAACTTTTGATTTTTTCTATCTGCCTGTAAATTTCGACCCTTCTGTTTATACGCTTGTAACGGCAGTATTCCCCCGTTTGCCTGTCGCGCAGCAGAAGTATTGTCTTATCCGCGTTCTCGGTGATCACACTTATTTTTTCATACTTATATTCAAGATATTCCATAATTTCGGGTTTCATAAGCTCCCTCTTTTCAAATCCTTTTTATTATGTTATCATAAAGAAAAAGATAACGCAAGGGGGATGCTTTTATGAACAAAACCACGGACGAGCTGAATAACGAATTAAAGGAAGCGGACGATATACGCCGTTTTATCTCAAAAAACGAGGACGAGCTTATAACAAAGAAAATATCGGCGTTTCTTAACGAAATAATCGACAGAAAAAATTTAAAAAAATCGCAGATAATCGAGGCGGCAAATCTGCACAAAAGTTATGGTTACGAGCTTTTCAGCGGCAAAAAGGAGATGCCCTCAAGAGACGTTATGCTGCGGCTTGCCATTGCAATGGGGCTTGATCTGGATGAGACACAAAAGCTGTTGAAATATTCCGAGCTGCCGCCCTTATATGCAAGAAACAGCCGCGACAGTGTTATTATATATGCTATCAACAATAAAAAGAACGTTATGAACTGCAACCTGCTTTTGGAAGAGTTGGGTCATAAATCATTGGCAGAAAATAACGATAAAGCGAAATAATTTATCTCTATATCTGTAAATATTTCCGCAAATATTTGATAACCTATCTCTATAGAGAAAGGAGCGAATATTTATGGATGTAGGAAAACGAATAACCTATTTCCGCGAACAGCGCGGTATGACCACCAATAAGCTTGCAAACAAAGCGGGCATATCCCAAAGCTTTATACGCGATGTTGAACTTTCGCAAAAGGGTATAACGGTCGATAATCTTGAAATCCTGTGCGAAACGCTTGGCATAACGATGTCGGATTTCTTTGAGCCGCCAAACGACGAGGACGGGATAGACAAAGAACTGAAAAAACAAATATCAAAGCTGTCGGTCGAGCAAAAAACAAGGCTTGCCGAATTTTTGAGACTTATATGACGCAATCATAATTTTCAAAGCAACAGCAAACCTTGTCAAAGTGTATTATAACAAATTTTAAGAATACTGTGGTACGCCGTCGGCGGAAAAACAAAAAAATTGCTCCTGTCATTTCTTGGCAGGAGTTTTTTGAGAGCATAATAGCATTTTACATAGTATAACACAACATCCGTATACAAACAATCTTGCGAATCGTTGATTTTACGCAAATGAAATTGGCTATATTTATTCAATTAACGTGCAATGATATAATTTTTTCTTCCTCCTTTTATATATAATGCTCGTCATCATTTCACTAAAAAACATTATAAAAAACAAAACTCAAAATTTTTAGTACTTTTTTAGTACTTTTCCCACATCTGCCACAGTGCCGAATGGTAAAAAATGTAAATTTCTCAAAAACAAAAAAATCCGCAATCACGCCAAATAAGCGTGACTGCGGAATGAAAGTTCAATAGTTGTTTTACCGCAAAACCGCGGCAGCGCAAAAAGCTGATGTACGCAAATTTTTAAACTTCAAAAAATTTGCTTTTAACCAATTTTTGCTTATTC
>ODAJ012134992.1_pt1 | contig 13957 bp, 11 predicted proteins | sample 1539241 | NCBI WGS metagenome assembly ODAJ01 (sample SAMN02144231, study PRJEB22623) | gut metagenome | biome: sheep rumen | host: Ovis aries | place: New Zealand
AGCCGCCATGCGTGAAGTCAAGATGGCGCTTCTCGAGGCAGACGTCAACTTCAAGGTTGTCAAGAAGTTCGTCTCCTCGGTACAGGAGAGAGCGATCGGCGCTGACGTCATGAACGGTCTGAATCCCGGACAGATGGTGATCAAGATCGTCGATGAGGAAATGACGGAGCTGATGGGCTCCGAGACGACCGAGATCCAGCTTCAGCCGGGCAGAGAGGCCACAGTGATCATGATGGCGGGTCTGCAGGGTGCCGGTAAAACGACGACCGCGGCCAAGCTGGCAGGAAAGTTCAAGTCCAAGGGACGCAAGCCGCTTCTGGTTGCTATGGACGTCTATCGGCCCGCTGCAATTAAACAGCTGCAGGTCAACGGTGAGAAGCAGGGTGTTGACGTCTTCGCGCTTGAGGACGGGACAAGACCGGCGCAGATCGCACAGGCTGCCATGCAGCACGCCAGGAACAACGGCGAGACCGTGGTCATCCTGGATACGGCAGGTCGTCTGCAGATCGATGAATCGATGATGCAGGAGCTCTCCGACATTAAAGATGCCGTCACGGTCCATCAGACCGTGCTGGTCGTAGACGCCATGACCGGTCAGGAGGCAGTCAATGTGGCCAAGACCTTCGACGAAAAGGTCGGCGTCGACGGTGTGATCCTTACCAAGATGGACGGCGACACCAGAGGCGGTGCGGCACTTTCCATCAAGGCGGTGACAGGAAAGCCGATCCTGTACATCGGTATGGGAGAGAAGCTCTCCGACCTGGAACAGTTCTATCCGGATCGTATGGCCAGCCGGATCCTCGGCATGGGCGACGTGCTCACTCTGATCGACAAGGCTCAGGAAGCCCTCGATAAAGAGGACGAGGAGAAGAGCCGCGATATGGTCGGACGTGTCCGCAAGGGCAAGTTTGATTTCAATGATTACCTCGAGAGCATGAAGCAGATGCGCAAGATGGGCGGCATGTCCAGCATCCTTTCCATGCTTCCCGGACTGGGAATGAGCAAGGATATGCTCGAGGGAGCGGTTGACGACAAGCAGCTCAAGCAGACCGAGGCCATCATCCTGAGTATGACGCCGCAGGAACGCGCCAACCCCAAGATCCTCACACCTCAGCGGAAGTTCCGCATCGCCAAGGGCTCCGGGTGTGATATCGCGACGGTAAACCGTTTCATCAAACAGTTCACCCAGATGCAGAAAATGATGAAGCAGATGGGCGGCATGGGCGGCCGGCGCCGCGGGAGAAATCCTCTCTCCGGTATGTTCGGCGGCATGGGTGGTTCAAGACGGGGAGGTTTCCCCTTCTGAAATAAATAAAGCATATAAAACAGCGCTGGAAATGAGCAGCGCCTTATAACGAGGAGGAAAAAAACAATGGCAGTTAAAATCAGACTTACAAGAATCGGTGAGAAGAAAGTCCCGCTTTACAGAATCGTCGTCGCAGATGCCTCTACCCCCAGGGATGGCAGAGCGATCGACACGATCGGACATTACAACCCCAACACTGATCCCGGCACGGTTGATGTAGATGTCGAGGCAGCTAAGAAGTGGCTCAAGAACGGCGCCCAGCCTACAACTGTGGTCAAAAAACTGTTCAAGCAGGCAGGTATTAAATAAGAATTCCGCGCCTTTTATGCGCAATTATTTATATATCTATTGCCTGACAATGAGATCCGACACATTTTGTACCGGGTCTAGAAGGATTGTCTATGAAAGAATTGGTAGAAGTGATTGCGAAAGCGCTTGTTGATAATCCCGATGAAGTTGTCGTGACCGAGAAAAAAGAAGGCAGGAATATACGGGTGCAGCTTCATGTGGCGCCTTCGGACATGGGAAAGGTAATCGGAAGGCAGGGCAGGATCGCAAGAGCGATCAGGTCAGTTGTCAAAGCCGCCTCTGCGCAGGAAGATTACCGGATCGATGTGGATATCGATTGAGGATAGTATATGAATGGTATAGGGCGGCGTTTCTGCGCCGCCTTCGTTCATTCTATTCTTTTAATCACAGACAGGAGAATGGAGATAAGATTTGACTGAACGTTTTCAGGTTGGTGTGATCACGACTCCGCACGGTCTTCGGGGAGAAGTGAAAGTCTACCCGACAACAGATGATCCCTTGCGCTTTAAGATCCTGAAGGAGCTGATCCTGAAGGAAAAGAGAAGCGAACGCGTTCTCAGGATCCGCAGCGTGAAGTTTTTTAAACAGTTTGTGATCCTGGGTTTTGAGGGCATGGACCGGATCGAGGACGTGGAAGCCCTGCGCGGCTGTCCCCTGCTGGTGGAACGCAGGGACGCTGCCCCCCTCGAAGAGGATGAGTACTATGTGGCAGACCTGATCGGTCTGTCTGTCCGCGACGAGGACGGCAATGAAATCGGAACATTGAAGGAAGTCCTCGAGACAGGTGCCAACGATGTCTATGTAGTCGAGAGAGAAGGTCTGAAGGACCTGCTTCTTCCGGCTATTTCGCAGTGTATCCTGGATGTTCAGCCTGAGGAGGGCTTTATTACAGTCCATATCATGGCAGGACTGGAGGATCTGTGATGCGGTTTCATGTTCTGACTTTGTTTCCGGGAATGGTGGAAGCTGCACTGGGTGAGAGTATTCTGGGCCGCGCTTCGCAGAAGGGACTGGTGGAGTTTTCCGCAGTCGATATCCGGAGCTATACAGAAAACCGGCACAACAGAGTCGATGATTATACGTATGGAGGCGGCGCCGGCATGCTGATGCAGGCACAGCCTGTTTTTGATTGTTGTTCGGATGTTCAGGCGCAGATCACAGAGCGGCTGGGCAGACCTGCCCGTGTCCTCTATATGTCGCCGCTTGGACCTGTCTTTGACCAGCAGATGGCAAAGGAACTAGCACAGGAAGAGGAGCTGATCCTGCTCTGCGGCCACTACGAAGGAATCGATGCGAGGGCTCTGGAAGAGATCGGCGTGGAAGAGGTTTCCATCGGGGACTTTGTCCTCACCGGCGGGGAGCTGCCGGCTTTGATGATCATCGATGCGGTGTCCCGTATGATCCCCGGCGTACTGGGAAATACGGATTCCGCGGATACAGACTCTTTCATGAACGGACTTCTGGAATACCCCCAGTACTCCAGACCGGCTGTCTGGCACGGAAAGGAAGTGCCTCCCGTCCTGCTCTCCGGCGACCATGCCCGCGTAGATGAGTGGCGCTTTGAACAGTCTCTGGCGATCACAAAGGAGCGCCGGCCGGATCTGTATGAAAAGTTTGTACAGGACAACCCTGAGATCATGGAAGAGCGCCGCAGGCGCATTGAGCGGGCGAAACGTCTGGAGGAACGACGCAGGTGATGATGAAAAGATTGATATTCAGAGTCTGCAGAAATATACACCGGTCCGGAGACGGCAGAAAGAGGAGGGCAGTGTGCTTGTCTGTGCTTCTTGTTCTGCTCTGTGCCCTGCTTAGCCTGACAGGATGCAGGATCGGCGGTGAGGAAGGCGCGGAGGACGTGGAAATCAGCGATACTTCGAAAGAGAGCTACGGTGTCTTTCTGGGCATCGACAGTAAATCATTTGATGTGAATATTTTTGATGAATATGATCTGGTGGTCGTGGATGCGCAGGAGCTTCGCCCGGACCAGCTCGCCCAGCTGCACGCCAGAGGCCATGTGGTCTATTCCTATCTCAATGTGGGATCTATCGAGACCAACAGGGATTATTTCAGCAAGTATAAGGATCTGTGCCTTTTCAAGTATGAGAACTGGCCGGATGAATACTGGGTGGATGTGACGCAGAAGAAGTGGCAGAAATTTACGGGCTCCGGACTTGTTGACAGGATCAGGGCCAATGATCCCAAGGTGGACGGACTCTTCCTGGATAACCTGGATATTTATTACCAGGTGCTGACAAAGAAAAAGTACCGTTCCATGAAAGAAGATGTCTACGGCGCCCTGATCAATATTCTGGAAATGTATCAGGAGGCCGGTCTCCCCGTCCTGGTCAACGGGGCGGATACCTTTGTCTCCAGACTGATCGATGAAGAGCGGGAAGATCTGATCCGGGGTGTGAATCAGGAGACTGTATTCAGCAGGATCATCGATTATGACAAGGACAAGTTCGGTCAACAGCCGAAAAAGGAGAATGAGTATTACACAGAATATCTGAAAGCGTGTAAAAAGGCGGATATAGACGTATTTCTGCTGGAGTATACAACGGATGAAGATGTAGAGAAAAAAATCTGCCGTTATTGTGATAAAAACGGTTTCCGATTCTATATATCACCGCATGTGAATCTGACTTTACCGGATGACTGAAGAAAGGCGTATCGGATGTCGTGCTTTTGCAGCGGCATGGAGTAGTGAGAATGGATACAATCCTTTTAACAGGCCAGACAGGCCTTTTTTCAAAAGAGATTTTACAATATATAGGGGAGACAGCACAGGTTTTTGTGACCGGACAGAAGTCCGCCGGCGCCATGAAGGTGCTGCCGGATACAGTGCGGCTGTTTCCTGCAGATCAGTCGGACAATGATTTTCTCAAGGTTTTTGAACTTGGAGAGATCAGGGCTGTCTGGCATGTCACGAAATTTGCTGACGGCGGATATGCCTCTAATGAAAATGAAAATACCGACCGTATTGCTCAGCTGTGCAGTCATCATGGAGTTTCCAGAATGATCGTGCTGACAGAGAGTTCGGATCCTGCTGACTATCGGGACATGATCAGGAAGTGGGCCTCCCCCGCAGAAGGTTCTTCTCCGGTGGAGATCATGGTCGTCAGGCTCCCCTTCCTGACCGGATCCGGCCTTGCGGCCGGACGTCTCAGCCGGGTCTTCGGCGCTCTGCGCCGCGGTGAGACGGTCTGCCTGGAGGGCAGTGCGGAAAATGGTATTTCTGTTCTTCCTATGCAGGAACTTCTGGTCCTCCTGCTGCGCATGACATCGGAAAAGACCTTCTGCCCGGGTATTTACAATGCGGGATCGGAGACCGGAACGCTGGATGAACTCCGGACAGTCCTGCTTTCGATCCGTCCTGACGCCAGAGTCGAATTTTCGGAAAAATTTAACAGGACCAGGCGCGGCGTATTGTTCATGCGCTTTCCCAGGACGGACAGAGAGGATTGCGACGGTCTTCTGGAAGAAATCTACAGACTTCCGGTTTCTATGGACTGGGGCGAGGAAATAGCGGAGCAGTACAGTGCCCTGATCGAGGATGCGGGAGAATCCAGTCCCCTGAAAGAACAGGCCCTCGTTTTTATACAGAAGTTTGGAAAAGTGGCCGGCACGGCGCTGGATCTGATCATAATGTTCATCGTGGCGGAATATCTGGCACGGATCACTTCAGCATCTGTCTATTTCAAAATAGTCGATGTGCGCGTTATTTTTGTCATCCTCATGGGTATGATGCACGGGATCGCAGCGGGCTTTGCCGCCGCCATTCTGGAATGTGCCATGCTTGTCATGCGGTATAACGAAACGGGTATTTCGGGGCTCCTCCTCTTCTACAATGTAGAAAACTGGATCCCTTTTGTCTACTATCTGACTGCAGGCGCGATCAGCGGTTACAGCCACCAGAAGAAGGAGCAGCAGATGCGCTCTGTCATGGAGGAAAATGAGCTGATCCGCAACAAGTACCTCTTCCTTAATGAGGCTTATCGCACCAGTGTGGCCAACAGAAAAGATCTATGGGCACAGATCCTCAATGAGGAGGACAGCTACAGCCGGATCTACGGAGCGGTGCGTCAGATGTCCCAGAGGACGCCTGAGGCTGTGTGTGTAGAGGCAGTACAGGTACTTCGCAAGCTCCTCCGCAATGATACCGTATCCATTTACCAGCTTGATCCAGGCGGAAAAAAAGCGGTTCTCCTGTCCTGCTGTCTGGACAGCGGGGGACGCCAGTCCTTCAATTTATCCGAGTCTGAGGAGATGCTCAGGACAGTGCGCGGCGGCGGGACATGGAAAAATATCCATTTTTCCAAGAATGCGCCCATGTATGCCTCCATGGTCAGTTATAACAGGGCTTTGAGGCACAATACTGTTGATACCAGGCCGGTAACCTTCCTGGTGACTTTGGAAAAGGCTGAGCAGGATCAGCTCAGTCTCTGGTATATGAATCATTTTACTATCCTCTGCGGGCTGTTTCAGGATGCTCTTGAGCATGCGGCACTGCGGGAAAGGACACTTTCATGACGATCTTACTGATGGCACTCCATATAGTGGCGGCTGTATGCATGATCACGGCGCGGCGCAGGGGAGTTATGCATTTTTCCAGCGCCATGTTTCCCATTGTCCTTCTGCTGCCTCTCTGGGGTCCGGTCTGTGCCCTTGCGGCAGAACTTCATATTCTGGGGGGAGAAAAGCCCGACCAGGAACCGGATACCGGACGTTTCGGAATCACGGATGAAGTGTACCGGAGTATCAGGATGGACAATGACGATATGTCCGGCGTCCTCCCTATCGAAGATGTGCTGGAGAGCGGCGAGCCTGTACGGCGCAGAAGTCTCCTTCTTTCTGTCCTGCATGAAGGACCTGCTCCTTTTGTGCGGCCCCTGCGTACGGCGGGCGTCAATGATGACACAGAGGTTGTCCATTATGCGGTCACTGCTCTGGTGGAGCTCCGCAGTGAGTATTCCCAGCGCATTTCAAGAATGGAAAAACTCTACCGGCAGCATCCCGCCAGTGCACAGATCATTGAGGAATATGCGGATCTCGATGAGGAATACCTGCAGAGCGGGATTCCCGACAGCAGCGAGCGCGGGGAACGTCTGGCACATTGCCGTAGCATGCTGGAGAAACTTCTCAATTACATCGGATGGCAGGAGACGGGAAGCCGCGGGCTGTCCTCTTCTGTAAATGGGAAAGAGAAGATTTTAAAGAAAAAGACACAGACTGAGACTATGCGTCTCCTGAAGAGACTCGGGAATATCTGCCTGCAGCAGGGCGACACCCGGGCAGCGGAAGCCGCCGGACAAAGAATTCTGGCGATGGATCCCTACGGTGAAGACGGATACATGATGATCCTGCGCGCCAAAGCTGCGGCGCAGGATGACAGGGGCGTAAAGAAAATAATCAGCAATGTGCAGAAGAGCGGTATTTATCTGTCGCCTGCCGCCAGAGAGCAGATTGACTTCTGGAGCGCCTGATCTTACTGTTTATTCCGATGGGAAAGACCCTCGCTTCCATAAAGCGGTGGTCCGGAATAGTCACATTATTTTTGAAATACGAGTTCACATATGAAAAGAAAAAGAAAACCGCGGTTCCTGCAACTGCTGGAGATTCTCGTAATCTATGCGCTTATGTTTGCTGTTGTCCTGTCTGTGGGCCGAAGTGTCCTTTACGGAGGAAAGAACAGCACAGTGCGCATCCTTGAAGAGGGCGAGCTGACCGGAACTGTCGTGCCGGAGAACGCCGGGACCATCCTGATCTGGGATAAAGATTCCACAGGCAAGGAAGGAAGGCGGGAGATGAGCGCGATCCTCTCGCAGATGAGGATTCCCTATAAAGAAAAAAAGGTATCGGATTTTGCCGAGTCCGACCTGGACGGAAAGAAAATTGCGGTCCTGTCTGTGACAGATCTGAGCACCCTGGGCAGCAGGCTGACTTCACTGCTGGACTGGGTCATGGAGGGACACTCCCTGCTCGTTCTTTATCCTCCTTATAATGAAGAGACTTTTATGTCGGTCGCGCCTCATTTCGGGATCACTTCCATGGGCAATTCTCTTGCCTATGTCGAAGGGCTGCATTTTACCAGCGATCTCATGCCCGGATGCAGCAGAGACCTGTCCATTTCAGATCCCTATCGCTCGTCCCTGGATGTCACCCTGGACGATGACTGTGAGGTCTTTCTGGAAAGTGCCGGTTCTTCCGATACTCCCCTGATCTGGAGGAGGGCACTGGGCAGCGGCACGATCGTTTTTGACAACCTGAGCTTTCTGGAAAAAGCATACAGGGGATTTCACTGCGCGGCCTATACGCTTCTGGAGAATGACTGCATCTGGCCGGTCATCAACGGCTCCACCTTTTACATCGATGATTTTCCGTCCCCTGTTCCGGAGGGAGACAGCCAGTTCATCCAGCACGATTACGGGATGGACATCAAGGACTTCTATACCCACCACTGGTGGAAAGATGTCTATAATCTCTCCAAAAAATATAATATCCGCTATACAGGTCTTGTGATCGAGGATTATTCGGCCCGGGTCGAGGGCGAGTTCCCGCGCAACAAGGATGTCCAGCGTTTCCAGTATTTCGGCAATATGCTGCTGCGTGAGGGCGGAGAACTGGGTTTCCACGGCTACAATCACATGCCCCTGGTTCCCGAAAACTTCGACTATATAGGCCAGTACGATTCCTATCGGCAGTGGGTCAGCGTCGATGCCATGCGCGACGCCTTGACGGAATTGTCCGGCTTCTGCCATGAGCTCTTCCCGGATGAAGAGTTCCACGTGTATGTCCCGCCGTCAAATATCATTTCCTGGGAGGGGCGTACCCTTCTTGCCCGGGATTTTCCCGAGATACGGGCAATTGCCAGCCTTTATCTTCCAGATGACAATGATGTCTCCTATGATCAGGATTTCACGGTCACGGAAGACGGCATGGTCCAGACACCCAGAATCATCTCCGGCTATGTGCTGGATGACTATATGCGCACGGCGGCCTTGAGTGAGCTTTATTTCCACTGTGTCAACACACATTTCCAGCACCCGGATGACACCCTCGATACAGACCGCGGCGCAGCAATGGGCTGGGAGGAGCTTTTCCGGCGCCTCACCGATTATGTGGAATGGCTCAATAAAGCCCTGCCCCAGATCCGCAATCTGACCGGAAGTGAGCTGACCGGTGCCGTGCAGCGCTACCATGCCCTGCAGGTCCGCCGCGAGGAGACCGGGAACAGGATCGACATCTCCCTGGGCGGCTTCTGTGACGAGGCGTGGTTCTACCTGCGCATTAACAAGGGAAAACCGGGCCACGTGACCGGCGGCTCTCTCACCGAGGTGACAGACGGGCTCTATCTGGTAAAAGCAGCCCAGCCGAAACTGACGATCAATATCAACAGATGGCCGGGGCAGTAACAAATTGTTTTTCTGTAATTAATATGGGCATGGCCGGACGGAGCGGTGCCTGAAGACAGACCGCGGCTGTTCCGGCATGGAGTTTGACAATATGCGAATTTGCGTGATTCTGGAGGGATGCTACCCTTATGTGACAGGAGGCGTTTCCTCCTGGATGCACCAGTATATACAGGCGATGCCGCAGCATGAGTTTGTGGTGTGGGCACTCAATGCGGATCCCTCGCAGAACGGGAAGTTCCGCTACAAGCTTCCGGACAATGTGGTGGAAGTCAGGGAGGTCTCTCTGACAGATACCCTGCGCGGCCGCAGATCCGGACGTCCCCTGCGTTTTGACCAGGAGGAGCTCAAGGCTCTGCGAGCTCTGGTCGAGTGCGGCAGACCCGACTGGGAAGTACTCTTTCATATTTTCCAGGACAGGGGGATCTCTCCGGCCGAATTTATGGCGAGTGAGTATTTTGTGGATATCCTCGCCGATATCTGCAGGGAAAAATATCCCTACACGGCTTTTTCGGATTTTTTCCACACGGTGCGTTCCATGCTGATGCCCCTTCTGCACGTGATGTGTTCAGATGTGCCGGAGGCGGATGTATATCACACGATTGCGACCGGCTATGCGGGAATTCTGGCCAGGCTGGGAAGATACAGATACAAGGTGCCTTTTCTCCTTACCGAGCACGGGATCTATACCCGTGAGCGCGAGGAGGAGATCATTCGCGCAAACTGGGTGCTCCCGGACTTCAAGGATATGTGGATCAGCTTTTTCTACATGCTGTCCTCCGCCGCCTATGACGGCGCTACTATGGTGACCAGTCTCTTCGCCAGGGCCGGCAGGACCCAGGTCGAGATTGGCGCGGATCCCTCCAAATGCAGGACGGTCGCCAACGGTATCCACTATAACCGTTTCGCAGGGATCCCGGAGAGAAAGCCCGGCGGAAAAGTCCAGATCGGAGCCATCCTGCGTCTTGCTCCCATCAAGGATGTCAAGACCATGCTCTATGCCTTCGCGGAAGTAGAGCGCAATATTCAGGATGTAAAACTTTTTATCGCAGGACCGGAGGATGATCCCGAATATGCCCTCGAATGCAGGGAACTGATGCGGCAGCTGCGGATCAAAAATGCCGTGTTCATGGGCACGATCAATGTGCTGGATTATATGGGGGACTTTGATTTTACTGTACTTTCCAGTATTTCCGAGGGACAGCCTCTCTCGGTCCTGGAGTCTTTCGCTGCGGGACGTCCCTGCGTCACGACAGACGTGGGATGCTGCAAGGAGCTGATCTACGGCGAAGGTGAAGACAGGCTGGGACAGGCCGGCTACTGTGTCCCTCCCATGCAGCCGCACGCGCTTGCGCGGGCAATGGAGGATCTGTGCCGCAACAGCGCCCGACGCCTGCAGATGGGGCGCACGGGAAAACAGCGCGCGGAGAAGTACTTCCGCCACGAAGATATGATCCGCAATTATCTGGATACCTATGACGAAGTGTTCCGGAGATGGAACGGATCGCTATAAGGCTTGGAGGTTGATAGAAGTAATGGCTGGGATAGGCTTTAGCCTGAACAGGCTTTTTCAGAAAAAAGGCATGCTGAATCTCTGCCGCGCATATGCTTATGCAGGCGCGGTGGCGATCGGTCCCATGGTCATGGGTGTGTGCCTTCTGCTGGGGATTTCCTTTGTCTCTCAGATTGCGGGAATGCCGCAGGGGGAGAGAGAAATCATGAACTGTATGCTGACATACAGTCTGCTGGTCTCACTGTTTGTGTCCAGCTTTATGAACATGATCCTCACCAGATATATATCGGATATGCTCTATGAGGGGAAACGGGAGAGGATCATGCCCTCTTTTTACGGTGCTCTGGCAGTCATGCTGCCGGCCTGCTTTATCGTGTATGGCATCGTGCTGCTTTTTTCCGGAGTTCCGCTTGTCTATATGATCGTGAGCATGTGGTTCGCCCTGACCATGATCGTCGTCTGGACACAGATGAATTATCTGTCGGCGCTCAAGGATTACCGCTCGATCGCCCTGGGCTTCGCCGCATCCATGCTGACGGGATTTCTTCTGGCTCTTCTGCTGGCCTTTTTCAGGCACGGCACGGTGCTCAGCCTGATGTTCTGCGTGATCCTGGCCTACGGGATCATGAGCATATGGTATTACATATTGATGCTGGGGTATTTTCCCCGCGGAGAGGGGAGCCCTTTTACTTATCTGCAGTGGTTTGACAAGTGCCGTGCCCTGGCACTGACCAGTATATTCGTGAATCTGGGTCTTTACGGTCACATTGTGATCATGTATTTCGGACCTCTCCACAGAAAGATCATGGGTCTTTTCTATGCGGCGCCCAGCTATGATATCCCGTCGCTGACAGCGTTTTTTTCCATTCTGATCACGACCATCAGTTTCGTGACCTCGGTGGAAGTGCGCTTTTATCCGGAATACCGCCAGTACTACAGTCTCTACAATGACGGAGGTTCCATTAAGGATATCGAGGCGGCCGAGGACAGGATGGTCGAGGTCCTCAGCCGGGAGCTGGTCTACTGCGGTTACCGCCAGATCATCAGTACCCTTTTGTTTGTTGTTTTCGGCGGCTTTATCATGGACTTCCTGCCCCTGGGCATGATGGATCTGGGCAAGGGGATTTTCCGTACCCTCTGTGTCGGCTATGGTCTCTATGCCATTGCCAATGCCATGATGCTGATCCTCCTGTATTTTGAGGACTATATCGGTTCAGTCACTGCGACAGGTGCTTTTGCCGTAACGGCAAACCTTTTTACCATCTGGCAGGCTGCACACGGCGATACCGCCTATTTCGGAGCTGGATTTATGGCGGGCGCGATCGTCTACTTTGTGATTGTCCTGCTGCGTCTTGAGTGGTCCACAAGGCGTCTCCCTTATCTGCTTCTGGGAAGACAGGCTGCGGTCTCAGCGGCCGGCGGCGGCAGCTTCACGCAGATTGAGAGAATGTTTACACGGATTGGCAACAGGGTTGCAAAGGGCACCGCAAAGACTTCCCAGCACAATAAGGACGGGAGAAAGAGAGCAGTGCGGCCGAGAAAACGATGAGGCGTTTTTTGTATGAAACCTTTTATCAGAAAAAGACTTCCCTATATCCTGATCGCCGTGCAGGTGATCCTGATCATGGGATTGTTATTCTATATTGTGCCGGGCCGTTACCGCCTGTACGACATCGTTCTGTACGATGCCTCGGAAAATGTCCCTGCAAATCCGCTGACCGGCTATGCGCCGCGGGCGGAGCTTGAAGAGGACTGCGAAGGGGCAGATCTTGTATTTATCATGCTTCCCTTCTCGGAGTGGGAACCGCAGGAAGGCGTTTTCGACAGGGAAGGTGTCAAAGAGAAATACCACATCGAGGAACACCGGCAGGCCGGGAGGCACGCGGTCCTGCGTTTTGTGTGCGATCTTCCCTCAAAGCATTCCCACAGGGATGTTCCGGACTGGCTGTGCAGCATAAGCAGGGGAGTCGATTATAAGGACGCCTCCGGAAAGGGGTATGCGCCTGATTACGGGGATGAGACCTTCCTGAAAGCACATCAGGAAGCTCTGGACGCCCTGGCGGCATGGTGTGCGGAGGACAGCTTTGTTTCCTACGTGGAAATCGGGTCTGTAGGGCAGAACGGAGACTGGTCTGCGACGGCTGAATCCGCGGCTGACCTCATACCTTCCGGGCAGGTGCTCGAGCAATACAGACAACAGTATGAAGAAGCTTTTTCCGGCGATGAAGATATCCTGCTTTTACAGAGCGGCAGTATTTCCGCAGCACTTTCGGATGCGGATGACGCAGAAGGCACAAGGGCAGCCGGAAGCTGGAAAGATGTGATCGGCGACGCTGCGGCAACGGCAGAAAACCTCTCCCGCACCGGGGCTGTCTGGGAAAAAGCACCTGTCGGCGGCGGAATGACGGATACCATCCCCATGGATACGCTTCTGATGGACAATCTGTCCGATACCCTCGATCAGATCCGCAGCAGCCATTTGTCCTATATCGGACCTGTCTGCCCCGATGCTGAGCAGCAGCAGTCCAACGGCAGTGAGATGATCCTGAGAAATGTCGGATACTGTCTCTACCTGAGCCGCCTGCAGACAACGGTGGATTTTCTTGACGATACACTGCAGATCCACTTTACCTTCAATAATATCGGAGCGGCACCCATGTACCGCGACTGGCCGGTCAGAATGTATATCTTTAACAAAAAGAAGTGTATCTGCGAGCAGACCCTGGACCTCAGGCTGTCGGATCTTCTGCCGGACAAAGAGATCACAGTCACCGGATCGGTTCCCTATTCCCGGGATCTTCTGAACGGATTTTCTGTTGGAATCGCAATTACCAGTCCGGACGGTTCAGAATTTATCACGCTGGCCCAGAAAGGTGTACTGCCGGACGGGAATGGCATCCATAAAGTATACAGACACAAAAAAAAGCACTGAAAAGTATTGCGCAATCCGGCGGGATATGGTAGTTTATTAACGTTGCTTTTTATTTTGCGGCAAAAGCCGCGCATTCTGTTCACTTAAGACGGTCCTCTGCCGACAGGTTCGGATGATGATCGATTGCATCCGCGTTATTTACAGAGCGATGATGGAAGCGGCCCTTTGGGTTTGACGGCTTCCGGAGCGGAGCAGGCAAGAACGTCCGGCGTGGAAAGGAGATCATAATGAATTTCGAAATCATCAAAGAGCTTGAAAAAGAGCAGCTGAAGGCTGAGGTGCCTCAGTTCGCAACAGGCGACACCGTTCGCGTTCACAACCGCATCAAGGAAGGTACCAGAGAGAGAGTACAGATCTTCGAAGGCACAGTCATCAAGATCCAGGGCGGCGGCGCAAGGACCACTTTCACCGTCAGGAAAATCTCCAACGGCATCGGCGTCGAGAAGACATGGCCCATCCACTCCCCTAACGTAGAGGCAGTTGATGTT
>ODAJ012177782.1_pt1 | contig 13956 bp, 12 predicted proteins | sample 1539241 | NCBI WGS metagenome assembly ODAJ01 (sample SAMN02144231, study PRJEB22623) | gut metagenome | biome: sheep rumen | host: Ovis aries | place: New Zealand
GAAAGATTCGTTTTCTTGCGAAATAATTCGCAAATTTGCCATTCGGAATGACATTTATCACAAAACACCATGAATATCACCCCCAATGCTCAGAAGTACATCGATCTGGAAGATCGGTACGGTGCTCATAACTACCATCCGCTGCCCGTAGTGCTGGCCAAAGGCAAGGGCGCTTTCGTCTGGGATGTCGACGGCAAACGCTATTTCGACTTCCTCTCGGCCTATTCCGCCGTGAACCAGGGACACTGCCACCCGAAGATCGTCAAGGCCCTCACCGACCAGGCACAGGAACTCTGCCTGACCTCGCGCGCCTTCTACAACGACTGCCTCGGTCCCTATGAGAAATTCGCCACGGAATTCTTCGGTTACGACAAGCTCCTCCCGATGAACTCGGGCGCCGAAGCGGTCGAGACCGCCCTCAAGCTGGCCCGCCGCTGGGGCTATGTGGTCAAGGGCATCCCCGAGAACGAAGCGCTGATCATCGTCTGCGACGGCAACTTCCACGGCCGCACCATCACGATCGTCACCATGTCGAACGACCCGGACAGCTACTACAACTACGGACCGTTCACCCCGGGCTTCATCAAGATCCCGTACAACGACACCGAAGCGCTGCGCAAGGTGCTCGACGAGAAGGGCGACAAGGTCTGCGCCATGATCGTGGAACCCATCCAGGGCGAAGCCGGCGTCTATGTGCCGGAAGACGGCTACATCAAGAAGTGCTACGACCTGTGCCACGCGCACAACGTGCTCTTCGTCGCCGACGAAGTCCAGACGGGTATCGCCCGTACCGGCAAGATGTTCGCCTGCGACCACGAAGGCGTCCGTCCCGACATGATCACCATCGGCAAGGCCCTCTCGGGCGGTGTGCTTCCCGTCTCCGCCGTGCTGGCAGACGACGAGATCATGCTGACCATCAAGCCGGGTGAACACGGCTCCACGTTCGGCGGCTTCCCGCTCGCCGCCAAGGTCGCCGTCGCCGCCCTCGAGGTCATCCGCGACGAACACCTCACCGAAAAGGCCGCTTATCTGGGCAATATCTTCCGCGAGGAAATCGCCAAGATCAAGTCGCCGTACTTCAAGTCGGTCCGCGGCAAGGGTCTGCTCAACGCCGTGATTACCGAGCCGCAGAACGGCATCGAAGCCTGGGACATCTGCCTGAAGATGGCCGAAAAGGGCCTGCTCGCCAAGCCGACCCACCGCCACATCATCCGCTTCGCCCCGCCGTTGGTCATCACGGAAGACCAGCTCCGCGAAGCCATCGGCATCATCAAGGAAGTCTTCGAGACGATCTAAGCGAACTGAACAAAAAAAAGAGCTGCTCAACCGGGCAGCTCTTTTCTTTTACTTGGTAAGCTCTTTCTTGACCTTCTTGCTTTGCCTCAGGTCGTCCTTGGCGGACTTGACCTGGAGCCTGGCCGCTTTGATTTCGTTGCGGTTGTCCTGGATGTCGGACTTGTGCTTCTTGATCTCGTCGCGGGCCTTCTTGATATCCTTTTCGTAGTCCTTGACTTTGTTCTGGTCTTTGCGGATATCCCGTTCCAGTTCCCTGAGATCGTTTTTCCGCTGTTTGAGCTGCTCTTTTTCGACGTTGTCCACGCCGTCGGCCTTCATCTGTTTCTCGAGTTCCTTATAGGTGGCTTTGGCACTCTTGAGCTCTTCCTTGCGGAGCTTGAGGGCTTCGGAAGCCGTTTTTTTGGCTGCCTTGGCATCGTCGATCCGCTCTTCGGCCCGCTTGATGGCCTTCTGGCTTTGGTCGATGTTGTGTTCGCAGCGGCGGATGACTTCCTTCCGGCTCTCTTCGGCGTTCTTGAGCGCCTCCTCGTTGCGGGAAATCTCCTGGTTGACCTGTTCGACCGGCGTCTGCGCGAAGGCAGGGGCGCTCAGGAAGAGCGCCGCTGCCAGTGCGGTAAAGTAGAAGAAGCGTTTCATGGTTTAGTCACCCAAGGTTGCAACCATGACGGCTTTGATCGTGTGCATGCGGTTCTCGGCTTCGTCGAAGACGATGCTGTTTTCGCTTTCGAAGACATCTTCGGTCACTTCGATGCCGTCGAGACCGAATTTCTCATAGACGTCGCGGCCGGCCTTGGTCTCCAGGTTGTGGTAGGAGGGGAGGCAGTGCATGAACTTGCACTTCGGATTGCCGGTGCGTTCCATCATCTTGGCGTTGACCTGGTAGGGCATCAGCAGTTTGATGCGCTCTTTCCAGACTTCGTCGGGCTCGCCCATCGAGACCCAGATGTCGGTGTAGAGGAAGTCGCAGCCCTTGACGCCGGCGTCCACGTCGTCCGTCAGGGTGAGGGTCGCGCCGGTTTCGGCCGCAATCTTGCGGCAGGTTTCCACGAGTTCCGGGTTCGGCCAGAGCGACTTGGGGGCCACGATGCGCACGTCCATGCCCATCTTGCAGCCACCGACCATCAGGGAGTTGCCCATATTGAAGCGGGCGTCGCCCAGATAGGCGTAAGACACTTTGCTGAGCGGTTTGTCCACGTGTTCGCTCATGGTCAGGAAGTCGGCCAGGATCTGGGTGGGGTGGAATTCGTTGGTCAGGCCGTTCCACACGGGTACACCCGAATATTCGGCCAGCTGCTCGACCGTGGTCTGGGCGAAGCCGCGGTATTCGATGCCGTCGAACATGCGGCCCAGCACGCGGGCGGTGTCTTTCATCGATTCCTTGATGCCGATCTGCGAGCCGGAAGGGCCGAGATACGTGACGTGGGCACCCTGGTCATAGGCGGCTACTTCGAAGGAGCAGCGGGTGCGGGTCGAGGTTTTCTCGAAGATCAGGGCGATGTTCTTGCCCTTGAGACGCGGCTGTTCGGTGCCGGCGTATTTGGCGCGCTTCAGGTCGCGGGCCAGGTCGAGGAGATACTGGATCTCTTTCGGGGTGAAGTCGAGGAGTTTGAGGAAACTCCGGTTTCTGAGGTTGTAAGCCATTTTTAGTTGTATAGGATGAATTGTTATTGTCTGACGATGCGCGTGCCGCAGGACGGGTTGTCGAGCTGGCCCGCTTCGGTGATGACGCACTCCGTGCCGCCGTTTTCCACAAAGAAGATGCCGGCGCGCACTTTCGGCGCCATCGAGCCTTCGGTGAAATGGCCTTCGGCCAGGTAGCGCTTGGCTTCCTCGACCGTGATCACGTCGAGTGCACGTTCACCGGGTTTGCGGAAATTGACATAGACTTTCGGCACGTCGGTGAGGATGAACAGCGCGTCGGCGCGGATCTGCGAGGCGCAGAGGGCCGAGGCGAGATCCTTGTCGATGACGGCTTCGACGCCGGAGAGGATGCCGCCGTTCTCGATGACCGGGATACCGCCGCCACCTACCGTGATGACGATGTTGCCCACTTCCACGAGCTGGCGGATGATTTCGAGGTTGTTGATCCGCACAGGCTTGGGCGAGGCGACGACCTTGCGCCAGCCGTTTCCCTTGGGATCTTCGCGATAGACGGCGCCGGTCTCGGCCTGGAAGCGTTCCGCTTGTTCCCGGGTGTAGTAGGGGCCCACGGGCTTGGTGGGGTTGCGGAACATCGGGTCGTCCTTGTCGACGACCACTTGCGTGACCAGCGAGACGACGCGGCGCCGGTTGCCATGGCGCACCAGCACGCGGTTCATGCCCTGCTCGATGAGGTAGGCGATGGCGCCCTGGGTCTGGGCGCCGCAGTAGTCCATCGGCATCGCTTCCAGATTGAAGAGCTGACGGCCTGCCTCCTGCTGCAGCATGACGGTTCCGACCTGGGGTCCGTTTCCGTGTCCGATGACGAGGAAATAACCCTGGTCCAAAAGATTATAGAGCTGCTCGCAGGTCTGTTCGACATTGGCCAGCTGCTCCTGGTAAGTTCCTTTCTGGCCGCTTCGCAAAAGAGCGTTTCCGCCGAAGGCGACCATAGCGATTTTCTTCATATATAGGTTTTTTTATTACATTTGTGTCGGTCTGTCCGATGATTCTATGCAAAGATAGGATTAAATTGTAATTATAACGAGACCGATTGCAGTAAAACAGCATTTTTTTACATCATTTCTGTATGAAACATTATCTGGAAGCCGCCATTGTCCTTACACTCCTGCTCCCTGCCGGAGGCATGGCCCAGAATGATGCAACCCGGTACATGGATGCCGCGCAAGGGTCGGCGTTGCTCTACCGGGGACATAAGGCCTTCACATACACGCAAGCGTTCAACGGTACGTATTTCTGGTCGGACCCTGCCTTTGAGACCGGTGAAGTGGTTTACAACGGGAAGCGCTACAGCGGAGTGCTCCTCAATGTGGACGCCGCCCGGCAGGACCTCCTGGTCAAGACGCCTACGGGAGAACTGTATAAGGTGCTCGCTTCGGCCTACGTGGACCGTTTCAGCATGGGCGGGCGGCAGTTCTTCAACTTGAAGAAACGCTTTGGCGGGAGTGCCCCCGACGGTTACTGGGAATTGCTCCATGACGGACGCGCGAAGGCCTTCAAGCAGGTGAGGCGCACCCTGCAGCAGGATCTCGACGGCCACCTGCGTACCGGAATGGGATACGAAGGAGGGAACTACAATCCCAAGATACACAATATCTTCCTATACAGCGTCTCCTACTGCTATGTTTCAGAGGAGGGCCGCATCGTCCCCATAAGACGGAGAGGGCAGCTCCTGAATCAATACAAGGACAAGAAGCGGGAGATCAAAAGGCATCTGGCAGCGCTCGAGAGGAATCGATCGCTCAATTTCGAGCAGTTCTGCAAGGAGGTGCTCTCTTACGCTGAATCGCTATGAGACAGTTACGCATCCTTTTCCCGCTGCTTCTGCTGCTGGGCTTCCTCCCGCTCAAGGCACAGACTCCATCCGACTCCCTCGACGTGACCAAGGCAGAGGTCCAGGACCTGATTGCATTCCTCAGGAGGGAGGTCGAACCCGATATCTTCTTCCTCCGGGATTCGTCGGACATGCGGAACTACACCGTCCGCGCTCCGAGGGGGGAATTCCTCGACAAGGCGTTCTCGGCCCTGCGTGAGAGCGGCTACACGGTGACCCGCTACGACGGCCACTGGTTCGTGATGAAAGGGCGCGACCTGGCCACCGACCTCCCCGCCGGCTATTTCAGGGTGCAGCCTGCTGCGGATGCGGCTTCACTGCTCGACCATCTCGACACGCAGGGGGCTGTGATGACCTTCCAGAACAAGATCTATGAGATAGGCGACCCTGAATCCGGCCGCAAGGACGGAACCGCCACCCTGCGGGGCTATGTGCGCGACGTGGCCAACGGCGAGCCGCTTCCGGGCGTCTCGGTCTATGTGCCGGGCACCCGGTCCTACGCCACTACCGACAGCTACGGTTTCTACAAGATGGTGCTTCCGCTGGGTGAGATGAAGTTGAGCTTCAGCGGCTACTCGATGGAAGACGTCAGCCTCGACCTGATGGTCTTCGGCGACGGCTCCCTCGACGTCACCATGAAGGAGAAGGTCTATACCCTGAAAGGCGCCACGGTCACTTCCGAGAGTGCATCACACCACCGCACGCCCCAGATGGGCATCGAGAAGGTGCGGGTCAATGTCATCAAGAACGTACCGGTGGTCTTCGGCGAGGCCGACGCCCTCAAGGTGGTGATGACCCTTCCCGGCGTGAAGACAGTGGGCGAGGCCGCCAGCGGCTTCAACGTGCGCGGCGGTTCTACCGACCAGAACCTGATCCTGTTCAATGACGGCACGATCTACAATCCCAACCACATGTTCGGCATCCTCTCGTCGTTCAACACCGATGTGATCAGCGACGTCGAACTCTACAAGAGTTCGATTCCCGCCTCGTACGGCGGGCGCATTTCCTCGGTGCTCGAGGTCAAGAGCCGGGAGGGGAACAGCAAGAAGATTCAGGGGTCGCTCGGTCTGGGACTGCTCACCAGCCGCCTGCACCTGGAAGGTCCCATCGTGAAGGACCGCACCACTTTCATCCTGGGCGGCCGCACCACCTATTCCAACTGGCTCTTCAAGCTGCTTCCGGAAAACAGCGATTACACCGGAGGAAAGGCCTCGTTCCAGGACGTGAACCTGGGCCTGAACCACAAGATCAACGCCAACAACTCGATACACGCCTACGGGTACTGGTCGCGCGACAAGTTCAGTTTCAGCAACGACACCACGTTCCGCTACCGCAACGTCAACGGATCCCTCAAGTGGCACAGCCTGTTCAACGAAAATCACTCCATGACGCTGACCGTCGGATACGACAGTTACCACTACAGCCTGGAGGACAGCTACAGTCCCTATACGTCCTACTTGCTCTCAACCGCAGTTGACCAGGCGTTCGCCAAACTCCATTTCAGGTCGTCCGTCCAGGGTTCCCATACGTTGGATTATGGCGTGAACGCCACGCGCTACGACCTCAATCCGGGCAGGCTCACCGCCACCGGCGACTCTTCGACCGTCAGTTCCAGGGCGCTCGACAGGGAAAGGGCCGTCGAAGCGGCCGTCTTCGTGAGCGACACATGGCGCATTTCGGATAATCTTTCCGCCGACCTGGGGCTGCGCTGGTCGCAGTTCTTCCAGGCAGCAGGGGAAAAGAGCTACGGAGGTCCCGAATTCAGGATATCCGGGAAATATTCGTTCAACGATCTTACCAGCGTCAAGGCCGGCTTCAACACCATGCGGCAGTACATCCACATGATCTCGAACAGCATCAACGTCTCGCCGACCGACAGCTGGCGCCTGAGCAGTGACAGGATACGCCCGCAGACGGGCTGGCAGGCCGCTGCCGGATTCTACCGCACCTTGCTCGACAATACGGTTGACATTTCCCTGGAAGCCTACTACAAGCGGGTGCAGCACTACATCGACTACAAGAGCGGCGCCGTGCTGGTGATGAACCCCAACCTGGCGGACGACCTGATCGAGACGGAAAACCGCTCCTACGGCGTCGAGCTGATGGTCAAGAAGACCCTGGGCAAACTCAACGGCTGGGTCTCCTACACCTGGTCGCGCTCCCAGCTGCGCGAGATGGAAGACCGCGGCGTGCTGACCGTCAACGGCGGCAGGTGGTACAATGCCGCATACGACAAGCCGCACGACGTGAAGTTCGTGGGCAACTACAGATTCACCCACCGTTACAGCCTCTCGGTGAACCTCGACTATTCCACGGGCCGGCCCGTCACGGTGCCGATAGGCGTCTATGAGTACGGCAACGGGACGAGACTGGTGTACTCCGAGCGCAACAGCTACCGCATACCCGACTACTTCCGGCTTGACCTTGCATTCATCATCGAGCCGGGACACTATCTCAAGCAGCTGACCCACATGTCGCTGACCTTCGGCTGCTACAACGTCACCGGCCGCAAGAATCCCTACTCCATCTACTACACACCGTATGGCAATGGCGTCAAAGGCCACATGCTCAGCGTTTTCGCTGTTCCGGTTCCTTATGTCAACTTCAATCTGAAATTCTGATGAGAAAGCTTGGAAACATCCTTTTGCTGATGACGGCGCTGCTTGCAGCGGTTTCGTGCATCTACGATTTCAACCCCGACCTGCAGGGTCGCGGGGGCGTGCTGGTGGTTGAGGGCGACATACTGATCGGGGACTTCACGGTCGTCAGGATCAGCCGTTCGATGGACCTGACGACAGACGTGACGGCTGGAAGGCACTTTGAACATGTGTCGGCATCCTGCTTCGTGGAAGCCTCCGACGGCACGGTTTACGGCAATGGCAGCAGCAGGATCGACACCCGTCCGGCCGACCCTTCATTGGAGTACAGGCTGGTCGTCAGGACCGAAACGGGAGAGTATGTTTCGGAGTGGGCCCGTCCGCTCAGGGCCTCCGCCATCGACAGCCTTTCCTATTCGATAAGCCCCGACGCGACGACGATGTGGGTGGAAGTCTCCGCCCATGGCGAGCGTGACAACATCTACTATCGCTGGATCGGAGAGGAGACCTGGGAATACCACGCTCCCTTCCATGCCACGCATTATTTCGTTCCCAGGGGCACTATCCACAAGGGAGAAGTCATGCCGCGTGACACCGTGGTCGCCTATGAACACGGGGAAGACGCCTATTTCTGCTGGCGCTCAGGCGTGGTAAACAGTGTGCTTGTGGCTTCCACGGGCGACCTTTCCGAGAACAGGCTTGTCAGGCACAGGCTCTATTCCATGGACAGGTACGACCAGAAGATTTCATACCTGTATTCGGTCGATTTGACGCAGGAGGCCCTTTCGGAGGCAGCCTACAAGTACTGGACCCTGCTCGAAAAGAACTCCAACGACGTGGGCGGGCTGTTCTCTCCCGAACCCATGGAGATGAGGGGCAACATCGTCAATGTCAACGATCCTGAAGAGATGGTGCTGGGCTATGTCAGCGTTACGGTTCCTGCCAGGACAAGGTATTTCATCGTCTCCCACGATACCTCTTTCCCGAGGACCCGGCGGAGCGACTACGATTACGAGCCGGTATATGTGCTCAAGAAAGACTGGCGGAGATACTATGGCAACAATTACGACGTCTATATGGAGCACAATGCCGATGACCCCGGGCGCGACCAGCAGGCCAACGACGAATTCGACTGGCTTCCGGCGCGATGCGTCAAATGCTGGCTCTGGAGTTCCGGCACCAAGAACAAGCCTTCCTACTGGCCCAACGACGACAAATAGAACGGATTTACCATGAAGAGACTTTTTTTCCTGCTTGCCCTGCTTGCCCTGCCGATGCTGCTTCCGGCCCAGGAGCGTGTGGCGGAGCGCACCTATATTTCGACCGACAAGGACGTTTTCGTCGCCGGTGACCGTATTTGGTGTTCGGCCTTCTGCGTTGACGGACAAGGGCGGCTCTCTGCCGTGAGCAGCGTGGCATACCTCGAGCTGCACAACGCATCGACGATGGTTGCCAATGCCAGGATTGCGCTCGTGGCCGGCAGAGGAGCCGGCTGGATGGAGATTCCGCCCACCCTTCCGACGGGCAATTACCGTCTGATCGCTTACACCGCCCAGAACATTGCCGAAGAGGGCTATGACTACGAGGGCCTCTCGTCGAAGACCCTGTCCGTGTACAATGTGCTCACGAACGAACGTGTGGACGGCGGAGTCGAAGTCGTAACGCCCGAAGCGTATGCAGGCCTTCCTTCGGGCATGGGACCCGATCACGACAGCGGCGTGACGCTGCACTGGGAGAACGGCCGCCTGCTGCTGGAAAACAGGAGCGGGGAGCCTGTGACGCTGAGCCTTTCGGTGTTTCACGAGGACGGGATCCGGCACAATGCCAATCCCGGCATCGCCGACTTCCTGGGAAGCGTCAAGGCGTCGCATCCCGGAAAAGTCTCGGGCTCGAGGATTCCCGACTACGAGGGAGAGGTCATCCGCGGACGTATCGTGGGCTTCAGCGAAGAGATGATTCCCCATCTGATCGGGAAATACGCTTTCATCTCCTCGCCTTCCGACAAGTCGGACGTCTATGCGGCTCCCATCATGGAGGACGGTTCGCTGACCTTCTTCACCGGAGGCATATTCGGAAACAAGGAGTGCATCTGCGAGATCGAAGGCATCGACCCGAAACTCAGCTGCCACATCGAGTTGTTCTCGCCCTACGTCAATCCCCGGGTGGCCCCGGCCCCGGTCCTGAAGATCAGCGAGTCGCTCGGCGACGCGCTCAAGGCCAGAAGCGTCGCCATGCAGATAGAGCGCCGTTTCGAGGCGGACACACTGTACGAGTACCTGCCCCGCCGCACTGACGGTCTTTTCGACGAGAACGTCTGCGTACGCTATATCCTGGACGACTACACCCGCTTCACGACCATGGAGGAGGTCTTCACGGAGTTCGTGTCCGAAATACGCCCCCGGCGCAGGAGCGACGGCAGCCTCGACATCAAGATCCGCCTGGCGGATATCGGCGGCAATGCCGCGTATTCGTCCGAGCAGACCATGATGATGCTCGATGGCGTACCGGTGTTCAACCAGCAGAAGATCCTGGATTACGACCCGCTGCTGGTCGAATCGATAGACATCTACCCCTATACGCATTTCATCGGGAACAGGATTTTCGAGGGTGTGGCCAATTTCGTGACCTACAAGCGCAATCTTCCGGCCTTCCGGTTCGACAGCAACGCCCGGGTCATCGACTACCAGGGCCTCTGCATCCCCATGGCCGTGACCGCTGCTCCGGTGGAAGGTAACAGCAACTATCCTGACTACCGCCAGACGCTGCTCTGGCAGCCCCTGCTGGAGATAGAAGCCGGCGGGAGCCTCACCGTGGATTGTGCCGTTCCTCTCTACACAGGCGATTTCAACGCCGTGGCGGAGGGCATGACCGCCTCGGGAAATCCCGTGTCAGGCAGTATTACGTTTGACTTGCGTTAATTTTGTTCAAAACTTGTTGGCAGTTAGGAATTTTTGTCCTATCTTTGCAACCCCGCAAAAAGCGGGGTAATAAAACATAAATAATAGATTTACAACTATTTATGCCTACTATTCAACAATTAGTTCGCAAAGGACGCGAGGTTATCGTCGAAAAGAGCAAATCTCGCGCGCTGGATGCTTGCCCTCAGCGGCGTGGTGTCTGCGTCCGTGTTTATACCACGACGCCGAAAAAGCCGAACTCTGCCATGCGTAAAGTGGCCCGTGTTCGTCTCACCAACCAGAAAGAGGTCAATGCATACATCCCGGGCGAGGGTCACAACCTCCAGGAACACAGCATCGTGCTGGTTCGTGGCGGCCGTGTGAAGGACCTCCCTGGTGTACGTTACCACATCCTTAGGGGCGCATTGGACACCGCAGGCGTGGAGGGTCGTACGCAGAGCCGTTCCCTCTATGGCGCCAAGCGGCCGAAAGCTGCCAAGAAAGCCGCTAAGAAGTAATTCACCTATTTAAATTCTTACACAAATGAGAAAAACGAAGCCTAAAAAGAGGATTCTACTTCCTGATCCTAAGTATCACGATGTACAGGTTACCCGTTTCGTGAACAATCTTATGCTGCAGGGGAAGAAGAGTATCGCGTATTCTATTTTTTACGATGCCATCGATATCATCGGCGAGAAGATGAAAGATTCTGAACAGGCTCCTATCGATATTTGGAAGAAGGCGCTCGAAAACGTCACCCCGCAGGTCGAGGTGAAGAGCCGTCGTGTCGGCGGTGCCAACTTCCAGGTCCCTATGGAGGTGCGTCCGGAAAGAAAGGTCTCCCTTTCGATGAAGAATATGATCCTTTTCGCCCGCAAGCGTTCCGGTCACTCCATGGCGGAGAAACTGGCTGCAGAAATCATGGCTGCCTACAACAACGAAGGTGCAGCCTTCAAGAGAAAAGAGGATATGCACAGAATGGCAGAGGCCAACAAGGCATTTGCCCACTTCCGTTTCTAATCTCCTTTCAGTCTGCGTTAGATGGCAAGAGACCTTACATATACGCGTAATATCGGTATCATGGCCCACATCGATGCCGGTAAGACCACGACCTCGGAGCGCATCCTCTATTATACGGGCAAGACCCACAAGATAGGCGAGGTGCACGAAGGGGCTGCGACCATGGACTGGATGGTCCAGGAGCAGGAGCGTGGTATTACCATCACGTCGGCCGCCACAACGGCCTTCTGGCATTACAACGGGCAGCAGTACCAGATCAATCTGATCGACACCCCGGGTCATGTGGACTTCACGGTCGAAGTCGAGCGTTCGCTCCGCGTCTTGGACGGGACGATCGCCACTTTCTGTGCCGTGGGCCGCGTGCAGCCCCAGTCGGAGACGGTCTGGCGTCAGGCGGACAAATACCATGTCCCGAAGATCGCCTACGTCAACAAGATGGATCGTACCGGTGCCGATTTCCTTGCCGTCGTGGACGAAATTGTCGAGAAACTGGGCGCCCGCGCGATTCCGATCTGCCTGCCCATCGGTGCCGAAGAGCATTTCGAAGGCATCGTGGACCTGATCGCGAAGAAAGCCTACTACTACGACGGAACCAGCAAGGAGCTGGTCAACTACGTCGAGAAGCCCGTTCCCGCCGAGATGGCGGACGAGGTGGAGGAGTGGCGGGGAAAACTCATCGAATCCGTCGCCGAATACAACGACGAAATCCTTGAGAAATTCTTCGACGACCCCGACTCGATCTCCGAGCAGGAGATCATCGACGCCCTCAGGAAGGCCACCATCGACAATGCGGTGGTTCCGACCTGCTGCGGCTCCTCGTTCAAGAACAAAGGCATCCAGTTCCTCCTCGACGCCGTGATGCGTTACCTCCCTTCGCCGCTCGACAAGGGAAGCGTCAAAGGCATCGATCCCCGCACCGACCGTGAGGTTGAACGCAAGCCCCTCGCTACCGACCCGTTCTGCGGCCTGGTCTTCAAGATCGCCACGGACCCGTTTGTCGGCCGCCTGGCTTTCGTCCGCGCCTATTCCGGTCACCTCGCCGCAGGGTCCCAGGTTCTCAACACCCGCTCCGGCAAGAAGGAGCGTGTCGTGCGCCTCTACCAGATGCACTCCAACAAACAAAACCCCATCGACATGGTCGAAGCCGGCGACATCTGCGCCGCCGTGGGTTTCAAGGAGCTGCGTACGGGCGACACGATCTGTGACGAGAGCCATCCCGTGGTCCTGGAATCCATCACGTTCCCCGATCCTGTGATCGGTATCGCGGTGGAGCCCAAGACCCAGCAGGACCTCGACAAGCTCGGCATCGCGCTGGGCAAACTGTCGGAGGAAGATCCGACCTTCACCGTCCAGTCCAACCAGGAGACCGGTCAGACGATCATCAGTGGTATGGGCGAGCTTCATCTGGACATCATCGTGGACCGTCTCCGCCGGGAATTCGGCGTGGAGATCAACCAGGGTGCACCGCAGGTCAACTACAAGGAAGCGGTCACCAAGGCGTTCGTCCACCGTCAGGTGTTCCGCAAGCAGACGGGCGGCCGCGGCAAGTTCGCCGACATCCAGGTCGAACTCGGCCCGGCCGACGAAGGCGTCTCCGGCGTCCAGTTCATCGACGAGGTCAAAGGCGGGAACATTCCCAAAGAGTTCATCCCCTCCGTGGAGAAGGGCTTCAAGGCTGCCATGTCCAACGGCGTGCTGGCCGGTTATCCGATGACTTCGCTGAAGGTGCGGCTGCTCGACGGCAGCTTCCACCCGGTCGATTCGGATGCCCTTTCCTTCGAGATCTGCGCCCGTCTGGCCTTCCGCAACGCGCTTCGCAAATGCGGTCCCGTCCTGATGGAACCCATCATGTCGCTCGAGGTGGTTACCCCCGAAGACTATATGGGCGACGTCGTGGGCGACCTGAACCGCCGCCGCGGCCAGATCGTGGATATGGACTCCAAGGGCAACGCCCGGATTGTCAAAGCCAAGGTTCCCCTTGCCGAACAGTTCGGGTATGTGACGGTCCTCCGCACGCTGACTTCCGGCCGTGCCACCAGTTCCATGGAATTCTCCCACTACGCGGAGGTTCCGGCGAACCTGGCCAAGGAAATCATCGACAAACACGGCGGTCCGCGCAGATTCCTGGATGATGATGTAGATTAAAATTGTTAAAAAATTAGAATAATGAGCCAGAAAATCAGAATTAAACTCAAGTCTTACGACCACGCCCTCGTTGACAAGTCGGCCGACAAGATCGTCAAGACGGTAAAGGCTACCGGTGCTGTCGTCAGCGGTCCGATTCCGCTTCCGACGGACAAGAAGATCTTTACGGTGAACCGTTCGACTTTCGTCAACAAGAAAGCGCGCGAACAGTTTGAACTGAATTCCTTCCGCCGCCTCCTGGACATCTACAGCTCCACGCCGAAAACCGTGGACGCCCTGATGAAACTGGAACTCCCCAGTGGCGTCGAAGTAGAAATCAAAGTGTGATAAACACAAGTAAAACAGAGAATTTGCCGGGCTTCCACCCGGCAAATTTGGTCCCTTAGCTCAGTCGGTCAGAGCAGCGGACTCATAATCCGTGGGTCGCAGGTTCAAGTCCTGCAGGGACCACAAAACAAGCCCGCATCAGCGGGCCGCCGGAAGCCGGTACTTTTGCAACATCAGTTCG
>ODAJ014767574.1_pt1 | contig 13943 bp, 12 predicted proteins | sample 1539241 | NCBI WGS metagenome assembly ODAJ01 (sample SAMN02144231, study PRJEB22623) | gut metagenome | biome: sheep rumen | host: Ovis aries | place: New Zealand
CTTGTCTTTGGCTGTGCGCTTGCCGCTATTAGGCTGCGCTCGGGACTTACACCCGTTAGATTATGCCCATGTCGGGCGAACACAAGAAAAAGGGAACCTTCTCAGGCTCCCTTTTTTTAAACCATCCGCATTACAAAAAAAGTTGTACTGCGCATGGAGACTGAATAGTACTTATCTCTCGATAAATAAGATCCAAATTAACCTTAATAATCTAATACCATGAAAAACACATTGCAAATATAGGAAGAAAACTTGGTTGAGAAAACAAAATAGGTCACAAAAGTAATCGGATTTAACCTTCGTTAAACCTATCCTTATCCCATTTAAGGATATTTTGCAATCCCAATTGTCTTATTCGCTTCTGCTGTGTTTCATTCCACGGAATATCTTTTCTTATCTGTTGCCAGTCGGTGGTAAAATACCTAATGCTCTTATCGCCATAGACAGAATCGGCCTTAAACGTCTCGGCAAAGACCAATACGTGACTAATGGTGTCAAGCGGTTGGTCGAGCTTCAAGAGCAGCATCTCCACGCTCAGCGCTGCGTTCATCCGAATGGAAAGGCTATCACTGGTCAATGCCGTCATCGCACTTACTCCGTCGAACTGGTTCTTGACTTCAGCCTTCATACCAGAATCCAAGAAGTCAAGGAAATCCAAGCGGTTGTTGGTTGACAAGTATGGCATCAGTGAATCGGGCATCTGCCTGAGGACATCCCGAATAGTCAGTTCTTGCGCAAACGAACTACTGGCAATAAGTGTCACAATGAGACTAAAAACAAATCTCTTCATCCTCTACTTGGTCTAAGATCTTTCACACGGACAGCCTTACCCTCACTCTGAGGCAGCGTGCCTTTCTTCACGAGCTTCACACGCGGCGTCAAAAGAATCTCATCCTTCAAGGCACGCTGAATATCCTTCATCATCTGCTGCATCTCGGGATAGATATCCGTCTCAAGACCTTCTAGTTCGACCTCTACCGTCATCACATCATTATCATCGATGGTCTCCAGCGTGATAAGGTAATTGCTGCCGAGGCCTGGATACTGTACCAAGATCTTCTCGACCTGCATCGGGAACACATTGACACCCTTTATAATGAACATATCATCGGTACGACCTTTGATACGGTCGATACGGCGATGGGTACGTCCACACTTACACGGCTCGGCGATGATACGTGTCAGGTCGCGCGTACGATACCTTAATATAGGCATCATCTCACGGTCGAGTGTGGTAAGCACCATCTCTCCCATCTCGCCGTCGGGCACAGGTTCGAGCGTGTCGGGATCTACTATTTCCACGATGTAGTTGTCTTCCCAGAGATGCATGCCATCCTGGTACTTACACTCGAAGGCTACGCCAGGACCGTTCATCTCGGTCATGCCAAACGAATTGTATGCCTTGACACCCAGCATGCGCTCGATGCGGCGGCGCTGCTCCTCGGTATGAGGTTCTGCACCAATGCAAAGGGTACGCAGTTTAGTGGATGCAGGGTCAACCCCCTCCTCCTTGAACACCTCGGCCAGACGGATGGCGTAGGAAGGAATGGCGTGCAGGCAGGTGGTACCGAAGTCCTTGATGAACTTTATCTGCCGCTTGGAGTTGCCCGCAGCAGCAGGCACTGTCATAGCCCCCAGCCATTCAGCACCATACTGGAAGCCCAAACCACCCGTGAACATACCATAGCCACTGGAATTCTGGAACACGTCGCTCTTGCGACAACCCACCATATATAGATTACGAGCAATCATATTGGCCCAAGAACAGATATCGTGCTCAGAATAGAGGACTACACAGGGATTGCCCGTGGTGCCACTAGTGGAGTGGATGCGCACAGCGTCATCCATATTGCCTCCAACAAGACCAAATGGATAGTTGTCGCGCAGATCCTGTTTTGTGGTGAAGGGAATCTTACGTAGGTCGTCAAGACTGTTGATGGAATCAGCTGTAATACCCGCTTCACCCAAGCGTTTCTTATAGAATGGGGATTTCAGACATACGTTGATTGTATCCTTCAGTTTCTTTACTTGCAGCTGGCGAAGCTGCTCTCTTGGCATTGTCTCTAGTTCTGGTTGCCAATATTCGCCGTCAGGCTTGACGGTAGCCAAAATCTTCTCGTCAGTCATATTCTTCAGTTTTTATAGGTTATTATCCATTTGTTGTGCCAACTGCATCGTCATGACAGCTGCCAGCCCCGCCGTCTCCGTACGCAGACGGCTCTTACCCAGATCGATCGACTCATAACCTGCAGCAACGGCCTGGCGCACCTCCTCGATGGAGAAGTCGCCCTCAGGGCCTACCAGCACCGTTACGTCGGCATATGCCGACGGCTTGCATAGCTCATCGAAGAGATTCCTACGCGATATCTCCTCATAGCAGTGGGCGATGTATTTCCGTCCTTCTCGTGGCTGTTCGATAAACTGCCGGAAAGACGTTATCTCATTAACGACCGGCATCCAGGCCTTATGGCTCTGTTTCACGGCAGAGACAACAATCTTCTCTATACGGTCGGTACGAACCTGCCGACGCTCAGAAAACTGGCAATTCAGGAACGACAATTCATCGATACCAACCTCTGTAGCCTTCTCGGCCATCCATTCGATACGGTCGATCATCTTCGTCGGGGCAATGGCAAGATGAATACGTCCCTTCCACTGGCGCTGTTGCGGCATACTTTCCAGAATCTTATAATAGCAGTGATGATTGCTCGCCATCGTCACCTGCGCACGATAGAAAGTCCCAACGCCATCCATCAGGAACAACTCGTCGCCGCCCTTCAGGCGGAGCACACGTATAGCATGAAGTGCCTCTTCAGAAGGCAATTCGTCGCGCTGTGAGGCTTCTGGAACGTAGAAGAATCGGATTTCTTTCATCGCTGTGACGCTGTGGCAGACTGTTCAGGATGGAAAGCCAACGCAAAAGAGACGGCCACCAACAGGGCAAAGGCTGCAAAGATAAACCAACAGGTGGTCCAGTCACCGATAAGGAAACCATTCTCCCACTGGCAATAATGATTCACAATCTCTCCAGCGGCAAGTGTCCCTATGGTAGCACCCACACCGTTGGTCATCATCATAAAGAGTCCCTGAGCAGATGCCTTCACCGAAGGCTCGCACACCTGATCAACAAAGATACCGCCAGAGACATTGAAGAAGTCGAAGGCGACACCATACACGATACAGGAAAGGATGAACATGATGACACCCGGCATAGCAGGATTGCCGATACCAAAGAATCCGAAGCGGAACACCCAGGCAAACATCGACATCAGCATGACCACCTTGATGCCGTAGCGCTTCAGGAAGAAAGGAATCATCAGGATGCAGAGCGCCTCACTGATCTGTGAGATGGAGGTAAGGAGCGTGGCATTGTTTGCAGCAAAAGTATCCGCGAACGCCGGAGTCCCCTTAAAACTCGTAATAAACGGGCCGGCAAAGCCATTGGTGACCTGCAGACACATGCCCAGCAAGGCAGAGAATACGAAAAAGAGGGCCATCTGACGACTTTTGAACAGGCGGAAAGCATTCAATCCCAGACTCTCTGCAAGCGAAACCTTCGTATCCTTCTTCTCCAAGCGACACTGCGGTAAGCATAGGTAGCAATATGCACAAAGCACAACACTTAGGATACCTGATACAAAAAATTGCATATAGGTGTATTGGAACTTATGTGCATTGTCGGACAGCGTCAAAGAGAAGGCACCGTTTTCCCAGACAGCACAGTTGACGAACCACATCGTAACGATAAATCCCACCGTACCCAACACGCGGATTGGCGGGAAATCCTTCACCGTGTCGAAACCATTATTCTTCAAGATAGTGAAGGCCGTCGTATTGGCCAACGCAATCGTCGGCATGAAGAAAGCCACGCTCAACGTATAGAGTGCAATAAAGACAGACTTATCCGTGATCTCGTTGCCAAAGCCCGCCTGAAGGCCCATGCCCCAACAACCCAGCATAAAGCCACCGGCCAGGAGATGACAGAGACCAAGCAGACGCTGCGGCTGGATATACTTGTCGGCGACAATACCCATCAATGTTGGCATGAAAAGACTGACGATGCCCTGTATCGCATAGAACCAGGAAATCTTATCACCCAATCCAGCCACACCCAGATAGTTTCCCATACAGGTCAGATAGGCACCCCACACGGCAAACTCCAGGAAATTCATTATCGAAAGACGAGTTTTCATATTTATTGTTTTTTAGTTAATGGAATCGTATCATGATTAGATTTCGTTGTCATTAGTTCCGGCTTAGGCGACGCCAATTCCAGCTTCGGCTCCTTATCAACACTGACGCTATCCTTTTGAATTGCATCAGGCTTATCAGACTTTTCAGAATGATGGAAGCGCATCAGCTGGATATGATCTGCCAGATAAAGACACATGTCGGTGGTATTATCTGCACCCTGACGCTTGGGCATATACATATAGCCCTTGAACGTCTTGGCACGAAGACGGCACTCGGGGACATTGACGCGGGCCTGTCCCGACAGCGGCACGCTGATACTCTGAGTAAAGACACTGTCGTTTTCATAGACAACAGAGATCAGGGCTGTTGCATTCCTGGAACCACTCTGCACAAGGAAGCTGCTGCCAAACGTTAGCATATAACTGTCGTTGGCATGACAAGCTGTATCCGCCTCCAGTGTGAACTGGTAGATGTTATATGGCGACTGTGGAAGAAGCAGACGATGGCGAGGCCCCGTCCAAATATCCATCGTATCACCCGAAAGCGACCGTTTCATATATCGTTCGACCTCACCTGTGGAAGTACCCAGCTCCAAAGCCTTCTCACTCAAGCGTGCCTGTACACGCTCGTATATCTTATAAAAATCTTCAATATGATTATAGTAATAGACTAACGATGAATCGAACTCAGCCTCTGTCACCCCATATTTTTTGAAAACGAGTCCATAGTTGTATTTGGTGCGGTAGTCGTTGCCATCACGTAAATCACCCGTGATGTTTTGAGCCACATAATAGTCATACAACAAATCCTCCATTTCGTCAGGCTGGATGATTTCCGACGGTACAGGAGGCTTGCATGCGACTAACAAAAGTCCGCACATCAAAAGTGGCACAACAAAGGATCTCACAGTTCTCATCACCTACTCCTCCCTATTCGTTTCTGCCGATTCTGTCATTTCTGTCCGGTCAGAAAAAGACAACTTGCCAATCTCTTCCCGATAGAATAACAGCAGTAAGACGACACTGACGCTGATGCTGGCATCTGCGAAATTAAACACAGGACTGAAGAACACGAAATGATCGCCACCGACAAATGGCATCCACAGAGGCCATTCCGTTTCAATCAGTGGAAAATAGAACATATCCACCACCTTACCCATGAGAAAGGGCGCATACCCCGTTCCAAAAGGCACGAAATACGATAGATAATAAGGTGATGACTCGTTGAATACCAAGCCGTAGAACAGACAGTCGATCAAGTTGCCTGCAGCACCGGCCAGCACCATCGACAAACAGACGATATAGCCCGTACGTGCCTGTCGCCTTACCTGAAGCCAAATATAATAGCCCAGCGCACCGATGGCCACCACGCGGAAAAGTGACAGCACAATCTTACTGCCGAGCTGCATACCGAAAGCCATTCCATTATTTTCAATAAAGGTAATATAGAACCAATCGGTCACATGAATGCTCTCATGCAACGACATAGATGTCTTTACCCAAATCTTAATGGCTTGGTCGATAAGGAGGATGGCAACGACTATCAGCGTCGCCATCCAACCCTTTGTGATAAAAGGATGCTTTGAGCCCGTCACTTCTTTTTCTGATTCATCTTCGACTCCACGCTCAACGTTGCATGGGGCACTGCACGAAGACGTTCCTTAGGAATAAGCTTACCAGTAATACGGTCTATGCCATACGTCTTATTCTCGATACGAACAAGTGCAGCCTTTAATCCCTGAATGAATTTCTGCTGGCGCGCAGCCATCGTAATCAACTCTTCCTTCGACTGGGTGGCACTGCCTTCCTCCAAAGCCTTATAGGTTGGTGAAGTGTCATCCACATCATTACTGTCCTGATTTGTCAGGACACGCATCATCTGGTCGTAGTCGCGTTTGGCGAGGGCCATTTTCTCATTAATAATCTGACGGAACTCTTCCAGTTCCTCGTCAGTGTAACGTGTTTTCTCTTCCATAAGTGTTGAGATGTTAAGTTGTTATCAGTTCTTTGTAATATTAATGTTCAGCTTGAAGTCATCGAAGTCAACCTCCTGACCTTCATTAGGTTGCAGCAAAATTTCATCAGCCAGAACTTGGGTCTTGATATAGTCGGCAAAACTATCCACCGACTTCTGTACCTCCGCATTCGGCGCTATAGTCACCTTAATTCTGTCAGTAATTTCAAGGCCGCTCTCCTTGCGGATATTCTGGATGCGGTTAATCAGTTCGCGGGCCATACCCTCGTTCTTGAGTTCATCCGTCAGCTCGACCTCAAGGGCCACTGTCAGGTTACCCTCATTGGCAACAAGCCAACCAGGAATATCCTCAGAGATAATCTCTACATCGACAGCCTCGACAGTGAGCTGCTGACCTTCCACCTCGATAGCGATAGAACCCTGTTTCTCGAGTTCGGCAATCTGCTCCTGAGAGAGCTCGCCCATTGCTGCGGCAACACCCTTCATCAGCTTACCAAACTTCTTACCCATCGTGCGGAAGTTACATTTCACCTTCTTCACCAGTACACCGGCACCTTCCACGAAACGAAGTTCCTTCACATTCACCTCGTTCATGATTAGGTTCTTTACCGCCTCGATATGATTCTGTTGTTCCTCATCGACAGCAGGCACCATGATAGCCTGCAGTGGCTGACGTACCTTGATATTCACCTTGCGACGCAAAGCAAGTACCATCGACGTTATCTTCTGGGCCATCTGCATGCGTGCCTCCAGGTCCTTGTCAATCTGAGCAGCGTCGGCAACAGGGAACTGATCCAGATGCACTGAGTCGAGCTCACCACCCAGATCCTTGTAGAGCTGGTCGGCATAGAAGGGCGCAAAGGGAGCCAACAGCTTGGCAACCGTCATCAGACAAGTGTAGAGTGTCTGATAGGCACTTAGCTTGTCTTCCGACATTTCCTTACCCCAGAAACGCTTACGGTTCAGACGTACATACCAGTTGGAGAGGTCATCGTTTACGAACGCATCAATCAGTCGGCCTGCACGTGTGGGATCATAGCCGTCGAGCTCTGTCTCTACTCCCTTGATGAGGGTGTTCAGGCACGAGAGTATCCAACGGTCGATCTCCGGACGCTTCTCAAAGGGCACTTGCGATGCCGAAGGATCGAAGCCATCGACATTGGCATAGAGTGCAAAGAAGCTATATGTATTATATAAGGTGCCGAAGAACTTACGGCGCACCTCATCAACGCCTTCCGGGTCGAACTTCAGGTTGTCCCAAGGCTCAGAGTTGGTCATCATATAGAGACGGACGGCATCTGAACCATATTTGCCTATCATATCGAATGGGTTTACCACATTGCCTACATGTTTCGACATCTTGTTGCCCTTGGCATCGAGCACGAGTCCGGATGATATCACATTCTTGAATGCTACAGAGTCGAAGATCATCGTTGCGATGGCATGCAACGTGAAGAACCATCCACGCGTCTGATCGACACCCTCGTTGATGAAGTCGCAAGGGAAGGCAATATGCTGATCGATAAGTTCCTTGTTCTCAAACGGATAGTGAATCTGGGCATAGGGCATCGAACCAGAGTCGAACCACACGTCGATCAGATCCGTTTCACGCTTCATCGGCTTACCACTCTCGCTGACGAGGATGATATTATCGACATACGGACGATGGAGGTCAATCTTATCATAATTTTCCTTCGACCAGTCGCCCGGCACGAAGCCCTTGTCCTTCAGCGGATTCGACTGCATGAAACCAGCCTTCACGGCTTTCTCTATCTCATTATAGAGTTCTTCCACAGAGCCGATGCAAATCTCCTTGCCATCCTCGTCACGCCAGATAGGCAGCGGCGTTCCCCAGAAGCGTGAACGAGAGAGGTTCCAGTCGTTCAGGTTCTCCAGCCAGTTACCGAAACGGCCTGTACCTGTCGATTCCGGCTGCCAGTTGATGGTCTTGTTCAGCTCGAACATGCGTTCCTTCTTCGCCGTAGAGCGGATGAACCAAGAGTCGAGCGGATAGTAGAGCACCGGCTTGTCTGTTCGCCAGCAGTGCGGATAGTTATGCACATGCTTCTCTATCTTCAGCGCCGTACCCTCCTGTTTCATCTCCATGCAGATCACGATATTCAGGTCCTCAGCCTTCGAGGCTGCCTGCTCGTCGTACTTGCCATCCTTGTTGAACTCAGGTGCATAGGCATTCTTCACATAGTCGCCAGCATGATGACTATAGCCAGCCTTATCCACACACTTGGCCACGAAATTATCATCGAGCTCATCCATCACGTAGTACTTACCTTGCAAGTCAACCATCGGACGGGTCTCACCTTTTTTATTAATAAGGAACAAGCTTGGGATATGGGCATCCTTGGCCACCTTGGCATCGTCGGCACCAAAAGTCGGAGCGATATGCACGATACCGGCACCGTCTTCCGTCGTCACATAGTCGCCGGGAATCACGCGGAAAGCTTCGCTCTCCATCTCGACGAACTGGTCTTTTCCGTTCTCACCGGCAAAAACCTTTTCAGGATGAGCCTCTGCATAGGCCTTCACATAGTCGGCAGCATTCTGGTCGAGTTTGGCAGAAGGCTTCACCCAGGGCATCAGCTGCTGGTACTTCAGGCCAACGAGCTCCTCGCCCTTATAATGACCCACGATACGGTAGGGAACAAATTTCTCGCCTTTTTTGTATTCCGGCAGTTCACCGTCATCGGTGATATGTCCTTCAGGAGCCAGATAGGCGTTCAGCCGGCTCTCTGCCAGGATGATGGTAATCTTCTCACCATTATAGGCATTGTAGGTCTCTACAGCTACATAGTCGATTTTCGGTCCGACACAGAGTGCCGTATTTGAAGGCAATGTCCAAGGGGTTGTCGTCCAGGCTACGAAATAGGGAGTTCCCCATTTCGTCCACTCCTCTCTGGGATTGGTAGCCTTGAAGAGTGCGGTGACCGTTGTATCCTTCACGTCACGATAGCAGCCAGGCTGGTTCAGCTCGTGACTTGAAAGGCCCGTACCTGCTGCTGGCGAGTACGGCTGGATGGTATAGCCCTTGTAGAGCAGACCTTTCTTGTAAAACTGCTGGAGCAGCCACCACAAGGTCTCGATATACTTGTTATCGTAAGTAATATAGGGATTGTCAAGATCGACGAAGTATCCCATTTTCTCTGTCAGCTCGCGCCATTCTTGAGTGAACATCATGACGTTCTCACGACACTTCTTGTTATAGTCTTCCGTAGAGATATACTTCTCGGAAGCCTTATTGTCGATATCCGCCTTAGTGATGCCCAGTTCTTTCTCCACACCAAGCTCTACGGGCAGTCCGTGTGTATCCCAACCAGCCTTGCGCTTCACCTGGAAACCCTTCATCGTCTTATAGCGGTTGAAGGTATCCTTGATGGTTCTCGCCAGCACATGGTGAATACCGGGATGGCCGTTAGCAGAAGGAGGACCCTCGAAGAAGACAAACTGCGGACAGCCCTCACGCTCCTCAATGGATCGCCAGAACACATTCTTCTCACGCCACATCTCAAGGATGTCGTTGTTCACCTGAGTCAAATTCAGGCCGCTATGCTCAGCAAATTTCTTAGACATGTTATCTGTTTTCTATTATTTAAATCTTCTTATTAATTTATAGGGTGCAAAGGTACTAAAAATATTTCAGTCGGCAAAAGGAAATAGTTTTTTTTAATAATTCTATGAAAAAAGTGCGTTTTTACAAATATATTTCTTAATTTTGCAGACAAATCTGAAACAAAAGACCTAAAAACTATTTCATTTATGGTAACACTTACAATGATTTTGCAGCTCTGCATCGTGCTCGGAGCTTTGTGGGTAGGCTCGCGCTACGGCAGTCTTGCCCTTGGCGCTATCTCTGGTATTGGCTTGGCCATCCTCGTGTTCGGTTTCGGACTTAAGCCAGGTACACCGCCGACAGACGTGATCTATATTATTATCGCCGCAGTAACCTGTGCAGGTATCATGCAGGCATCAGGCGGAATGGACTGGCTCATCCAGATTGCAGAGCGACTGCTCCGCAAGCATCCGGACCGCATCACCTTTCTGGCACCACTCTGCACATTCTTCCTGACGGTGCTGGTCGGTACGGGTCATGTCGTCTATACCCTGATGCCGATTATTTGTGATATCGCCCTGAAGAAGGGCATCCGCCCCGAGCGCCCCTGCGGTGTGGCCTCTATCGCCTCTCAGGTAGGCATCACCTGCTCGCCGATTGCTGCTGCTGTTGTGGCCTTCGTTTCTATCTCGAATGCCAACGGCTTCGACATCACCATTCCCGACGTACTGATGATTTCAATTCCTGCTTGTCTTTGTGGCCTGATGGCTGCTGCAGCTGCTTCCTATCATCGCGGTCTTGATCTCGACAAGGACCCGCAGTTCCAACAGAAGTTCCAGGATCCCGTGCAGCGCGCATATATCTACGGGGGTGGTGCCACCACACTCGACAAAGAGATTCCGCAGTCGGCAAAAAATGCAGTATTCATCTTCCTGGGTGCTCTCGGCATTATCGTCTTCTTCGCCATGTTCCAAAATGCACTACCTGCATACGACACACTACGCGCCGTCAAAGGTTCACACAATCTGTATATCGATCAGAATCTCACCTTGACTGCCGACCAACTGGTAAAAGCTAAGGTCCACGTGACGGGTACGACCGAATGGTTCAGCAAACCACTGGCCATGAACCTCGTCATCCAGATCGTCATGATTTCCGCTGCTGCCCTGATGATCATCTTCTGCAAGGCCGCCCCCAAAAAAGCTGTTGCCGGTCCTGTGTGGCAGTCGGGTATGGTGGCCGTTGTAGCCATCTACGGTATCGCCTGGCTGGCTGATACCTATTTCTCAAACTACCTGGGTGAGATGCAGACCATGTTGGCAGACATCGTCAAGGAATATCCCTGGTCGATCGCACTGGTGTTCTTCATGGTCTCGGTGCTCATCAACTCTCAGGGTGCTGTCGTCGTAGCCATGTTGCCCCTGGCCTACTCGCTGGGAATCTCCGGTCCTGTGCTGTTGGGTGTACTGCCCTCAGTCTATGGCTATTTTTTCATCCCGAACTATCCTTCAGATATCGCTACCGTGAACTTCGACCGTTCGGGTACGACCGTGATTGGCAAGTATCTGTTGAACCACTCATTCATGATGCCTGGCCTGATCAGCGTCTGTGTCTCGACACTCGTGGCCTACACCTTGGCAATGATTCTTTATTAAACTATCTATACGCAAAGAAGAAGAGGAGCCTCACTATTTTTGAGGCTCCTCTTTCTTGTCTTAAGGATCATCTACTCTGCGGTCTTCTCGTGGATTACCAACTTAATCTTGGATATCCGATAGCTATCGAGTTCAACGACCTCGAAGGTGAAGTTCTTAAAGTCAATCTTCTCGTGCAGTTCGGGGAAGTCGCCTTTAATCTCCAGCAATAGTCCTGCAAGCGAGTCAGCATCTCCCTCCACTTCCTCAAATGTCTCATCGTCAAGATTCAGTATTTTGAAGAAGTCGCTCAACAGCGTCTTGCCCTCAAACACATAAGTATTTGCATTAATTCGGGTGTATGACTTTTCCTCCTCGTCGTACTCGTCGTTGATCTCACCAACAATCTCTTCAAGGATATCCTCCAAAGTAATGATACCGCTGGTGCCCCCGAACTCATCGACCACAATAGCGATATGCACCTTGTTTTCCTGGAAGTCGCGCAGGAGATCGTCAATCTTCTTTGTTTCAGGCACGAAGTAAGGCGGACGGATCAGTGACTGCCAACGGAAACTGGCTGGTTTGGAAAGATGGGGTATCAGGTCCTTGATATACAAGATACCTCGGATATTGTCGATAGAGTCCTGATAGACGGGAATACGTGAATAGTTGTTCTCGACGATGCATTTCAGCACATCCTGATAAGAAGTGCGGAAATCCAGATCCACAACATCCTGACGACTGGTCATCACTTCCTTTGCCGTCTCATCACCGAACCGGACAATGCCTTCAAGCATATTCTTTTCCTCCTTCAGTTCGTTCTCGTCTGTCAGTTCCAATGCCTGCTCCAAATCATCGACACTTAGCACATGATTTTCTCGCTGCACCACTTTCTCGGCCAGCAAGCCAGAACGCAGCAGGATGGAGGAAAGCGGATAGAATAACTTACGGAGCGTAATGATGCCCGGAGCTGAGAAACGGCAGAAAGCCAGCACATGCTGACTGGCATATACTTTCGGCATGATCTCACCGAAAAGCAGTAACAAGAAGGTGAGCAGTACCGTAACCACGATGAAGTGCAACCAATAAGCCGAGCCAAAGTTCACGACATGGGCAAAGAAATAGTTGCAGAGCATGATGATGGTGACATTCACGAGGTTGTTGGTAATAAGGATGGTTGCCAACGTACGCTCAGAGTCTGCCCTCAAAGCAGATATCTGACGGTCGCGCTCATTCTTGTCCTCATCCAGTTCGTTGAGGTCGTTTGGTGAGAGCGAGAAGAAAGCTATCTCAGAGCCAGACGCGTAGCCAGAGAAGACCAACAACAGACAAGCCAAAACGCCTGCTATGATAACCCCTGTGGTAGGAGGCAAAACTTGAACTTCACTGAATATTTGTTGAAGATAGTCCATCTGGATCAGAAGGGAAGAGCCTCATCGGACTTATTATCAGGCTGAGGAGCCGACACTGGGTCGTTCACAGTGGTTGAGCCTGCATTACCAGCAGGTTTCGGGGAGAGCAATTCCATATTGTCAGCCCAAATTTCTGTCACATAGCGGCGCTGCCCCTGCTTGTCATCATAGGTAGTGTAACGGATGCGGCCCTCGATATACAATTTGTCGCCCTTATGAACGTATTTTTCCACAATCTCTGCCAACCGACGCCATAGAATAACATTATGCCAGTCGGTATGGTCGGGTACCTGCGTGCCATTCTGCAAGGTATAGCCGCGCTCTGTCGTCGCAAGACGCAGACGAGCCACAGCAACGCCCTGATCCACATATCTGACTTCGGGATCCTGACCTACATTACCTATCAACATGACTTTGTTCATAACTACTTTGCCTTTCCTAAATATGTAAAGCGGAAATTCTTACCCTTTGCGGAAGGAAACTGGCTGCGCTCGTCCACACGATCGCGCAGATAATCTACGATGCGCTCATAGCAGTCCAGACCAGATGCAGCTTTCACCCGGGCCACGAACTGGGTATCGCGATACTGGAACTTGCCAGTACCGGGAATCAGCAGGACACGCTTAAAGTCGAGTGCACCTTCATACCATCCCGGCCTGATCTCATTCAGACGGTTCACGACAGGAGATACGCGCTTTATGGCACTATCCCCATCTGTTACATGAACGGCCTTCTTCTCTTTGAAGTCCTGCATCGTAGCAGCTTCTGTCTTGATGATGATAAAATACACACGGGGATGTATCTTGTAACGCTTGGGATAAAACACATCGCTTGCCACGTAGTCGCGGATATCGGCTTCCAACTCCGGATCCATGCCAATCTCCTCGATGTCGCGCAAGAAATCTATAGCTTCATCTACTGTAGAAACAAGCGTTTCACGGTCAAAATATCGTAAATATAAATTCATTTGAAAATGTTGTTTTCCTTTAGAGAGCGGAAAACGGGACTCGGACCCGCGACCCCAACCTTGGCAAGGTTGTGCTCTACCAACTGAGCTATTTCCGCAGTTTCATCGAAACTATTCTATTTAAGGTGAAGAGGAGGAGACTCGAACTCCCACGTCGCAATTGACACTACCCCCTCAAAGTAGCGCGTCTACCAATT
>ODAJ011821441.1_pt1 | contig 13942 bp, 7 predicted proteins | sample 1539241 | NCBI WGS metagenome assembly ODAJ01 (sample SAMN02144231, study PRJEB22623) | gut metagenome | biome: sheep rumen | host: Ovis aries | place: New Zealand
CAACAAGCCACCAATACGATCATCGCGTTCATAAACATCAACATGGTGCCCCCTGTGATTGAGCGAATCCGCAACAGCCAGTCCTGATGGTCCGCTGCCGATTACTGCGACCTTCTTACTGCTTCTAACAACGGGAATACGAGGAGTCATCAGAGCATTCTTGAAAGCTGATTCAATGATAAAGTTTTCATTATCATGAATTGTGACAGGAGAATCGTTCACGCCGCATAAGCACGCCTTTTCGCAGAGGGCTGGGCATACACGTGATGTAAATTCTGGAAAGTTATTTGTTTTCAACAATCTGCTTAAGGCATGATTGAGATGGCCATGATAGATTTCATCATTCCATTCAGGAATCAGATTGTGCAGTGGGCAACCTACTACACGATGCTTGATTTCCATGGCACTCTGACAATATGGCACACCGCAATCCATACATCTTGCAGCCTGTGTTTTTCTTTCTTGTTCATCTAAAGAAGAGTGGAATTCAAAGTAATCCTTAATTCTTTCATCTATTGTTCGTTCTGGATTTGTATGACGCGTATATTCCATAAATCCTGTTGGTTTACCCATTCTTCTTACCCCTCTCTGCTAACCTTCTGGTATGCTTCCATGAGTGCATTTTCATGGGAGATACCCTGTTCTTCAAAGTGACTAATTAACTTAATCACTTTCGCATAATCATCAGGCACAATCTTCTTGAAGCAAGGAATATAGTTCTCAAAGTCATCCAAGATCATCTTGGCCTTCTTGCTTCCTGTCTCCTTATAGTAATCTTCAATCAGATCGCGTAATTCCTGTTTATCATATTTTTCAGTGACTTCATGCATTGTCACCATATCTTTGTTCATCTTTAAGTAAAGTGTATGATCTTCATCAAGAACATAGGCAATACCACCACTCATACCAGCGGCAAAGTTCTTGCCCGTATGGCCAAGAATGACAGCTTTGCCACCTGTCATATACTCAAGACCATGGTCACCGCATCCTTCACTAATGGCCGTTGCACCTGAGTTTCTGACGCAGAATCTTTCACCGGCAACACCTTCAAAGTAAGCTTTACCACTTGTAGCCCCATAGAGCGCCACATTACCGACAATGATATTCTCTGATGGATCAAATGGTGCTTTGTCATCAGGCTTAATAATGATCTTACCACCCGATAAGCCTTTACCTGCACCATCATTGGCATCACCAGAAACTCTTACCGTTACGCCCTTAGGAAGGAAAGCCCCAACGGACTGACCAGCACCACCTGTTGCCTTGATGACAATACTGTCTTCCTCAAGCTTGTTGCCAAACTTCTTTGTGACTTCTGAGCCAAGTATTGTCGCAAATGTACGGTCTGTTGATGTGATCTTGACATCAATTTCTTTATGATCACCAGCTTTGAAATGCTGAAGAGCTGGAATGAGAACACGTTCGTCCAATGTCTTTTCTAGTTTGAAATTATAAACATGAGCTGGATTGAAGTGGTTAATTGGTGATGATGCATATGTTGTATCTAGGATGGATGCATAATCCATCTTATCAGCAACCGGGAAATCACCCTTACGCTGTTTGAGGCAATCTGTATGACCAACCATTTCATCAATAGTTCTAAAGCCAAGTTCAGCCATGATTTCTCTTGCTTCCTCAGCTATGAACATCATGAAATTCATGACATATTCAGGTTTACCCTTGAAACGTTTACGTAATTCCTTATTCTGTGTTGCCACTCCAAATGGACATGTATCTTTATTACAAACACGCATCATACGACATCCCATTGCCACTAAGGCCGTTGTCGCAAAGCCAAATTCCTCAGCACCAAGCAATGCCGCAATGACAACGTCACGACCACTCATCAGCTTACCATCTGTTTCAATCAGCACACGGTCTCTTAAGCCATTGGCTACAAGAGCTTTGTGGGCTTCTGATAAGCCAAGTTCCCATGGCAAGCCAGCATGATGGATGGAGCTAATAGGAGCAGCTCCTGTACCACCATCATAGCCTGAAATCAAGATAACCTGAGCACCGGCTTTGGCAACACCTGAAGCGATTGTCCCAACACCCGCTTCAGAAACAAGCTTAACAGAAATTCTTGCATCCTTATTGGCATTCTTTAAGTCATAGATTAGCTGTGCTAAGTCTTCAATAGAATAGATATCATGATGAGGTGGTGGAGAAATGAGGGATACACCTGGCGTAGAATATCTTGTCTTGGCAATCCAAGGATAAACTTTCTTACCTGGTAAGTGTCCACCTTCACCTGGCTTTGCCCCCTGTGCCATTTTAATCTGAATTTCAATCGCACTATTTAAGTAGGCTGAAGTGACCCCAAAACGACCAGAAGCAACCTGTTTGATGGCGGAATTTCTTTCGCTATTAAAGCGGTCTTCGTTTTCGCCACCTTCACCTGTATTGCTTTTACCATGGAGTCTATTCATCGCAATGGCCATTGTTTCATGCGCTTCTTTAGAGATAGAGCCATAACTCATGGCACCGGTCTTGAAACGTTTAACGATTTCAGATGCTGGTTCAACTTCATCAAGCGGAATTGATTTACGATTTGGTACAATTTCGATACGACTACGCAATGTATGAGGACGTTTTTCATCATCAATCATAGCAGTGTAGCGTTTGAATTCTTGATAGTCACCATGAACTAATGATGACTGTAGTGTTGTGATGGCTTCTGGTGTATAGAGGTGATCCTCTTTGTCTTCACCAGAACGTAATTTATGGAAGCCGATAGAATCCAATGTTGTATCAACACCTAATCCCATTGGATCAAAGGCATGATCATGACGGAAATTGACACCTTCTTCAATTTCCTTAATGCCAATACCGCCTACCTTGCTGACAATACCTGTAAAGTATTCATCAACAAGATCCTGAGATAAGCCAATAGCTTCAAAAATGTGTGCTGATTCATAAGACTGCAAAGTACTAATACCCATCTTGGCCATAACTTTAACGATACCACCAAGAATCGCTTTATTATAGTCTTCAACAGCTGTTGAATAGTCTTTGTCCAACATGCCAATGTGAATAAGCTCAGCAATACACTCATGAGCAAGGTATGGCTGAATGGCTGTTGCCCCAAAGCCTAATAATGTCGCAAACTGATGGACATCCCTTGGTTCACCTGATTCAAGAATGAGGGAAACTGCTGTTTTCTTCTTCGTTAATACAAGATGCTGTTCAACGGCTGAAACAGCCAATAAAGAAGGGATAGCCACATGGTTTTCATCCACGCCACGGTCACTTAAAATAATGATGTTGTAGCCTTGATTGTAGGCTTTATCAATGGCGATATAGAGAGATTCTATCGCTTTCTTCAAAGACGTATGCTTATAGTAAAGTAAGGAAATGGTCTTTGCTTTAAAACCTGGCTGATTAAGGCTCTTGATTTTCATCAAATCCACACCATTTAAGATTGGGTTTTCAATTTCTAATACACGACAGTTTTTGCCCTTTTCTTCAAGAAGATTACCGTCACTGCCAATATAGACTGTTGTATCAGTGACAATCTTTTCTCTTAGTGAATCGATAGGCGGATTAGTAACCTGGGCAAAGAGCTGTTTGAAGTAGTAGAATAGTGGCTGATGGTGAGAAGAAAGAATAGCTAATGGGATATCGTGTCCCATTGAAGCTGTTGGTTCTACACCATTTGTAGCCATTGGAATCAACATGGCTTTGACATCTTCATAATTCCAGCCAAAGACTTTATATAAGCGATCACGCTCTAGCTGAGAGTGTGTTGGCACTTGTTTGTTAGGGATCTTTAAGTCAGAGAGATGGAGCAAATTGCAATCCAGCCATTCTCCATAGGGTTGCATATTTGAGTAATAGCTCTTTAATTCATCGTCAGAAATAATGCGTTTCTGCTTTGTATCCACTAAGAGCATCTTACCTGGTTCAAGTCTTGACTTCTTAATGACATGAGCGGGATCAATATCAAGAACACCAACTTCACTTGAAAGAATGAGACGATTATCATCCGTTAAGTAATAACGTGATGGTCTTAAGCCATTTCGATCAAGGGTAGCCCCTAAGATATCACCATCCGTATAGAGAATAGCAGCTGGACCATCCCAGGCTTCCATCATTGTTGCATAGTAATGATAGAAGTCCTTCTTTCTTGCGCTCATAAAACGGTTATGCTTCCATGGTTCAGGAATCAGCACCATCATCGCAAGAGGCAATGGCATATTATTCATATAGAGGAATTCGAGCGTATTGTCCAGCATAGCCGAATCAGAGCCGGATGGACGAATAACAGGAAGAATCTTTTCCATATCTTCTTCCAAGACGCTTGAACTCATTGTTTCTTCACGGGCGAGCATGCGATCGCTATTGCCACGGATAGTGTTGATTTCACCATTATGGGCAATCATACGATAGGGATGAGCTCTTTCCCAAGAAGGAATAGTGTTTGTTGAGAAACGAGAATGCACAATAGCAATGGCACTCTTGTAGTCAGGATCACGTAAATCATCATAGAAGTTTCTAAGCTGGGTTACTAAAAACATCCCTTTATAGACAATCGTACGTGATGAGAGAGAACAAATATAAGTATCCTCACTACTCTGTTCAAATTCTCTGCGGACAACATAGAGCTTACGATCAAAATCCAAGCCCTGAGCAACAATTTCCGGTCTTTCAATAAAGCCTTGAAGAATATTAGGCATGCAGTCTTTAGCTACCTGTCCTAAGATTTCATCATGAACAGGGACTTTACGCCAGCCAAGGAATTTCAAGCCATTCTTTTCAACAATGACTTCAAACATACGTTTCGCAAAAGTACTCTTTAAGCTGTCATCAGGGAAGAAGAACATGCCAATACCATAATCACGTTCCTCACCAATCTTAATAGCACTATCTTTTAATGCTTTTTTAAAGAAAGAATGCGAGATCTGGAGTAAAATACCAACACCATCGCCAACCTTTCCACTGGCATCCTTACCAGCACGGTGTTCTAGTTTTTCTACAATATGTAAGGCATCGTCCAATGTCCGATTGTCTTTATGACCATCGATATTAACGATTGCCCCGATACCACAGGCATCTTTTTCTAAAGGGATGTATTTTTCCATTTCTCGTATTCCTCTCCTATCTATTTTATCTTAATGAGAATAATAACTGATCATATGTTGGATATGGTAATGCTTCTGAAGGTAATTTTGCTTCAGCCGTGTCAACTGGAACACGTAATTCATCCATATCTTTCAAGATCACATCGTGATAGAACTCTGCCTGAGCAAGTGAATCAGTTTCTCCTTCTGCCTTCTTCACATCTGCTTCAAGCTTAGCTAAACCTTCATCAATCGCATTAGAACATGCATCTAGTTCTTTTAGGACTCTGAGATCATAACCAGAAACACTGCCTAATAATGCTTTCTTATCCAATAATTCACTTTCTACAGCTTTCATATATTTGAAGAGAGCTGGTGTGAAATCACGCTTAACCATATCAATCATAGTAAGTGCTTCAATATGAATTGTCTTAGAGTAGTTTTCAAGCTTAATTTCATAACGTGAATCAATTTCACTTTCTGTAAAGATATGGTACTTCGTAAAGAGATCCACATTTTTCTCAGCTTTGAACTGTGGTAAAGCATCAGGTAATGATTTTAAGTTGAATAAGCCACGTTTCTTAGCTTCTTCAAGCCATGCATCTGTATATCCATTACCATTGAATAAGATACGCTTATGGTCGTCAAGCATCTTCTTAAGAAGCTTATAGACTTCCTGGTCAAATTCTTCTGCTGGCACATCTTTTAAGGCATCATAGATATCTTCTAGTGAGCTTGCGACTGCTGTATTCAAGATAATATTTGGATCAGCAACACTTAAGGAAGAACCAGGCATTCTGAATTCGAACTTATTACCTGTGAAGGCAAATGGTGAAGTTCTGTTACGGTCCGTTGGGTCTTTGACAAAGTTAGGAAGGACGGCTGCCCCAATTGACATTTCCGTCTTTTCTGTTTTTTCCATGCTTGCTTCATGGTCAATGGCATCAAGCACTTTCGCAAGTTCGTCACCAACGAAGATGGAAACAACTGCTGGAGGAGCTTCATTAGCGCCAAGTCTGTGATCATTACCAGCACTTGCGACTGAGATACGTAAGAGATCCTGATAATTATCAACGGCAGAAATTGTTGCCAGTAAGAAAATAAGGAATGTCTTATTGTGATATGGATCACTGCCTGGATCTAAGAGGTTCATCTTTGTATTTGTAACAATAGACCAGTTATCATGCTTACCTGAACCATTGACACCGGCAAATGGCTTTTCATGAAGAAGACATGCATAGTGATGCTTATCAGCAACTTTCTTCATCATTTCCATCGTCAGCTGGTTGTGGTCAACAGCAACATTCGCTGTTTCAAAAACTGGAGCCAATTCATGCTGTGCTGGGGCAACTTCGTTATGTTTTGTCTTAGCAGGAACGCCAAGCTTCCATAACTCTTCATCCAAGTCATGCATATATTCTGATACTTTTGGTTTAAGGACACCGAAGTAATGATCTTCCATTTCCTGACCCTTAGGAGCAGGTGCACCAATTAAAGTACGGCCTGTCAAAAGCAAGTCCTTTCTCTTCTTATAAAGATCCTTGTCAATCAAGAAATATTCCTGTTCACTACCGATTGTTGTATCGATATGTGTCACATCATCATAACCAAGTAAATGTAAGACTTTAACAGCCTGTTCATTTAAAGCTTCCATTGATCTTAATAAAGGTGTCTTCTTATCTAGAGCTTCACCACTGTAAGAACAGAAAGCAGTTGGAATATAAAGCGTGCCATCTTTAATAAAGGCAGGTGAAGATGGATCCCATGCTGTATAGCCTCTTGCTTCGAAAGTTGCACGTAAGCCACCACTTGGGAAGCTTGAAGCATCAGGTTCACCTTTCACTAATTCTTTACCAGAGAATTCCATAATCACTTCACCATTTGAACGTGGTGAGATAAAGGAATCATGTTTTTCCGCAGTTACACCAGTCATTGGCTGGAACCAGTGTGTAAAGTGTGTTGCGCCATGTTCAACAGCCCAGTTCTTCATTGCCGCAGCAACAGTATTTGCTACATCTAAATCAAGAGATGCTCCATATTTTGATGTTTTATGTAATTTACGATAAACATCTTTAGGTAGTTTCTCTTTCATCACAGAATCATTAAATACAAGACTTCCATACATTTCAGGTATTGATTTCTCCATACGTATTCCTCCTCTCAAGTGTGATAATTTATTATCACCTTGTCTAATTTTCTCTTATTATACAAAACTCTATTCATTCGTCAATATCTTTTTATCACTTTAATAACAATTTCTTGTATCCATAAAGTAATTTCTCGATTTTTGTATAATTCCAAAATATGTATTTTCACTTTCACCTTTTTCCTTAATTCAACACTAAAATAATTGTTTTCCATTTGAAAATCAATACTTATTCAACAATTCCTACGATGTTAGCCTTTTCATTTTTCAATAAGAAAAAAGCCTTAGTACATTTGTACTAAGACTCTTACTTATACTGACAAGCAATCTTGATATACATATCAACAGCTCTCTTTAAGACCTTTTCATCAAAGTTGAAATGGTCTGTATGCAGACCTGACTGATATTTTTCAGATTTCGTTCCGACAAAGACAAAGACACCAGGTACTGCTTTTTGATAGAATGAAAAATCTTCAGCAAGCATGAGCGGTTCATCAAGCAAGACAATATCATCAATCTCACTTAAGAACTTCACAAGCTTTTCATCATTGAGAACAGGTGGATAGAGCGGTGGACAGCTAAAGTCAATCTTACAGCCATAACTTATCTCAGCGCCCTTATTAAAATCTTCCATCTTCTTCACTAAGAAATTAAAGACATCTTCACTGTAGGTACGCATTGTGCCATGCATTTCACATTCCTTTGCAACACTATTTCTTGCTGTTCCACCATGAATCTGGCCAATATTGATAATGGCAGGATCAAAGGGAGACTTCATGCGTGTTAAGATCTGTTGATAGCCTTCTAGCAAGTGGGCAGCGACAAGCAAGGAATCGATGCCATTTTGTGGCAAGCCGGCATGGGCATCACGTCCGGTAATATGGATATCGATTTCACCACATTCCGCCATTAACCCATCCTTCTTTGTCGCTAATAGACCTTCTTGAACAGTAGGCATGAGATGAATGCCGAAGATTGCTTCAACATTCATTTCTTTAAGAAGGCCGCTTTCCACAATGATCTTTGCCCCACCCGGTCCTTCTTCAGCTGGTTCAAAGATCAGCAAAATATTGACCTGTGGCTGGATATTGTCATGCTTTAAAGCATAGGCAAAGCCAAGCATGGCCGCCATATGGCCATCATGACCACATGCATGCATGATGCCTTCATGTCCGCTTTTAAAAGCAATGTCATTGGCTTCACAAATAGGCAGGGCATCAATATCTGTACGAAAGGCAACACATTTTTCAAAGCCATAGTCAAGATAGACATAGCAGCCAGTCTTAAGCTGTGGAAGTGGCTTTGGGTCATAGCCCATCTTGATCAGTTCGTTTTTGAGATACTCCGTTGTCTGATTTTCTTCAAGGCCAAGTTCAGGAATCTGATGAAGATCACGACGCCATTTCTGTAATTGTTCTAACATGGCTAGATCTTTCTTAAATCGTCTTCTAAGCCTGTCTTTGATTTTGTTTTATCATCTTTCATCTTGATGACTTTAGCAGGATTACCGACAACAACGGCATTGGCAGGCACATCTTCTGTAACAATAGCACCAGCGCCAACAACAGCATCATGACCAATACGAACACCTTCAATGACAACGGCATTGGCACCAATTAAGACATTATCTTCAAGAATAACAGGGGTAGCACTTGCTGGTTCAATAACGCCAGCTAAAACAGCACCAGCACCAACATGGCAATGCTTGCCAACAGTTGCACGGCCGCCAAGAACAGCGCCCATATCAATCATTGAGCCTTCGCCAATAACAGCTCCAATGTTGATAACTGCTCCCATCATAATAACGGCATTATCACCAATTGTGACACCATTACGAATAAAGCAGCCTGGTTCAATGCGGGCATTGATATTTGTCATATCCAGCATTGGAATAGCTGAATTACGACGATCCTGTTCCATATAACAATCCTTAATAGCTTCTTTGTTTTCTTCTAAATAAGCCTTAACATCTTCTAATTCACCAATCAAAACACGGCTCTTTTCATCACCAAAACAATGAACTGTATCTGTATCTGGTAAGTCATGACCTTTTACATAAACTTTAACTGGTGTTTTCTTTTTCGCATTCGCAATATAATCAATAATTTCCTGAGCACTATCTAACATAATTTTCCTCCATTACTTCTCCGGTAAATGTTGTTCTCGCCTGGCCAGTCATGAAGAGATGACCATCGCGATAAGTGATTGATAAATGACCACCAAGCAATTCTACATCACATGTTGTATCAATCTTGTTTTCTAAAATAGCTGCATAGACAGTTGCACATGCCCCTGTACCACAGGCTAACGTTTCTCCGCTACCACGTTCCCAGACACGCATCTTTAAATGATTACGGTCAATAACTTCAACAAATTCCACATTAACCTTTTCTGGGAACACACCAGAATGTTCAATCCTGAAACCATCTGTCTCAATATCTTCTGGTAAATGCTTTGTGAACATCACGATATGTGGGTTACCAACCGAGATGGCTGTTCCACGATAACGCTTGCCCCCAACGACAAATTCCCCATTAATACATTCTTCTGCATCATAGACCATTGGTAAGTCTTTGACCTTGCTTGAAGGGACACCCATATCCACTGTAGCGCCAGTGACCTGACCATCTTCTAAGATCAAGTCCACAATACGCTTACCAGCCTTTGTTTCAAATTCAAGATGGGTTTTGTCTGTCAACTTGTTGTCATAAGCAAACTTCGCTAAACAGCGAATACCATTGCCGCACATCTGCCCTTCTGAGCCATCAGCATTGAACATGCGCATTTTAAAATCATATTTGTCACTATTTTCCAGGGCAATGAGGCCATCGGCACCAATGCCCATATGACGATCACTGATTTTGGTAATGAAAGCTGGATCATAATCAAAGAAATGATCACGGTTATCGATATAGATATAATCATTACCAATACCTTCCATCTTCGTAAATTTCATTTGCCTTCTCCTTTTTGTCATATTCTAACTAAACTTGACTGACAATGCAATCAATACACCATCATTATACCAACTAACCTCCCAATTGAAAACAAATCACTCGGCAAAAGAAAAGATCCCCTATTGGGATCTCTTCAAGGAAGATTTATTTCTTTAACTGATAGAATGAATGAATACCTTTATATTGTGCCTGGTCACCAAGTTCATCTTCAATTCTTAATAACTGATTGTATTTCGCAATACGGTCTGTTCTTGAAGCAGAACCAGTCTTGATTTCACCAGCATTAGTGGCTACAGCGATATCAGCAATTGTTGTATCTTCTGTTTCACCTGAACGGTGTGAAACAACAGCAGTATAGCCAGCTTCCTTAGCCATTTCGATTGCTTCAAGAGTTTCTGTTAATGTACCAATCTGGTTAACCTTGATCAAGATAGAGTTAGCAGCACCTCTTTCAATACCCTTAGCTAAGCGCTTTGTATTTGTAACGAAGAAGTCATCACCAACCAGCTGGATCTTCTTGCCTAACTTAGCAGTTAAGTAATCCCAGCCATCCCAGTCATCTTCAGCTAAGCCATCTTCAATTGAGATAATTGGATACTTATCAACTAATGTTTCTAAGAAATCAACGAATTCTTTATTATTGAACTGTTTGCCACCTTCACCAGCAAGTGTATAAATGCCTTTTTCTGTATCATAGAATTCACTTGAAGCAACGTCCATCGCAATCATAACGTCTTCACCTGGCTTATAACCAGCTTTTTCAATAGCTTCTAAGATAACCTGAATAGCTTCTTCATTGCTCTGTAAGTTAGGAGCGAAACCACCTTCATCACCAACGGCTGTATTCATGCCCTTGGCATTTAAAACTGACTTTAAGTTATGGAAGACTTCAGCACCCATTCTAATAGCTTCTTTGAATGTAGGTGCACCTACTGGCATAATCATGAATTCCTGGAAGTCAACATTGTTGTCAGCATGTTCACCACCATTGATGATATTCATCATTGGTGTAGGAATAACATAGGCATTATTACCACCGATATACTTGTAAAGTGGTAAACCTAAAGCATCAGCAGCTGCCTTGGCAACGGCAAGAGAAACACCTAGGATAGCATTTGCACCTAAGCGACCTTTATTTTCAGTACCATCTAAGTCAATCATTGTCTTATCAATTAAACGCTGATCAGTAACTGGTAAACCAATAACAGCTGGAGCAATTTCTTCATTCACATTCTTAACAGCCTTAGTAACACCCTTACCTAAATATCTATTCTTATCACCATCACGTAATTCGACAGCTTCATGAACACCTGTTGATGCTCCTGAAGGAACAATGGCACGGCCAAAGCCACCAAATGTTGTTTCAACTTCTACCTCTACTGTTGGATTGCCGCGTGAGTCAAGTACTTCACGTGCATATACACGACTAATTAAATCTTTTTCCATTTTCTTATCCTCCTTATATAAAAGCAGACTTGCTGCTTATGGACTATTTGAAGTCATTCTCTAAATTGGACGAAAGAATGACTTATTCAAACAAAGTTGGTTAGCGAAGGCTTACTTCACTTTCCATCTATAAGTTAGCATAAACAAACCTATAAATCAACTTAAATACTCTTTAAAAAGTACAATGCTAGTGTAACGTAATTCGTGCATTCCTCATGTTGTTATAACAACGTTTTTAGTAAAATGTTTTTTCAAAAATCCTTGCATTTCATCCTATCACATGATATATTATGTAGGCAATCCATTGGAGGTATACTCAAGTGGCTGAAGAGGCTCCCCTGCTAAGGGAGTAGGTCGGGATAACTGGCGCGAGAGTTCAAATCTCTCTGCCTCCGCCATTGCGAAGTTGACATCGGACATTTGTCCGATGTTTTTTTATATTCCAAATGTAAAAGGAGCAGTTCAACTGCTCCTGAATTATTTAATAAGATAAGCTTTGGCAGATAATGGATCCAACGTAAATGTCTTTGTCTGACTTATATCAAACGCATCCTCTGCATCATTTTCTCCGCCATAGATTTTCGCATTGCTGTCAAGCAATGGAATAAAATGTTCTTGCTGAGCATTTGAATAAGCATAAGTCTGTTCTTCACTTGAGAAGTTGAAGAAGAAGATGGTACGTTCGTCTTCACAGCGTCTTTCAAAGACATAGACAGCTTTATCTTCCTGATGACAATCAATCCATTCAAAGCCTGATAAATCATAATCATGTGCACTTAATGAAGGATGTTCAAGATAGAGCTTTGATAAATCCTTAAAGTAATGGTTGAAAGCATCATGGAGTGGATATTTTAATAGATCCCAGTCCTGTTCACGCTTTTCATCCCATTCCCTAAACTGGGCAATTTCATTACCCATGAAGTTGAGCTTCTTGCCTGGATGAGCAAACATGTACATATAGAACGCTCTGGCATTCTTGAATTTATCTTCATATTCGCCATACATCTTATCGATAATGGTCTTCTTGCCATGAACAACTTCATCATGTGAGAGTGGTAATAAGTAATGTTCATTATAGAAATAATACATTGAGAATGTCAGCTTATGATAATTCTCTTTTCTTTCAGCACTTGTCTTTTTGAAATAATCAAGCGTATCATTCATCCAGCCAAGATCCCACTTATAATCAAAGCCAAGACCGCCTTCTTCAAGCTTCTTTGTGACACCAGGATAGCTTGAGGAATCTTCCGCAAAGAGAAGGGCATGAGGCAAACGCTGCTTTAAGCCCCCATTAAAATTCTTGATGAAATTCACTGTTTCATTATTTACGCCACGATTACTGTCACCCTGCCAGAAAATAAGATTGCTGACAGCATCTAGTCTTAAGCCATCAAAATGGAATTCCTTGAGCCAGTAATAGCCTGAAGAATTCAAGAAGCTGCGGACATCACCACGGGAATGCTGGAAGTTACATGTCCCCCACTCACTCTTGCCAACAGCATCATTTGGATAGTTGTAAAGCGGTGTGCCATCATAGTTGTTGAGGGCAAAGCCATCAATCGCAAAATGCACAGGGACAAAGTCTAAAATGACACCAATAGAGGCCTGATGACAAGCATCAATGAGATAACGCAACTGGTCAGGTGTGCCATAACGTGATGTTGGGGCAAAATAGCCGGTTGGCTGATAACCCCAGGAAGCATCATTTGGGAATTCCGTTATAGGCATCAGTTCAAGATAGTTATAATTATTCTCCTTGCAGTATTTTACAAGCATCTCGGCTAGCTCTTCATAGTTATACCATTCATCATCTTCTTTTAAATGCCAGCTGCCAAGATTGACTTCATAGATATTCATTGGTTCATGTTCACTATGATCTTTGCGATTGAACCATTCTTCATCATGGAATGCATAGCTTGATGTAAAGATACGGCTAGCTGTAGCTGGACGCACTTCTGCCCATGAGGCATAAGGATCGCAATGATCAATAAAATCATAGTCGTTTGTATAAATACGATACTTATAGAGATCCCCTTCAGCAGCAGGAACGCTCGCCTCATAGAACTGGCCATTAGCGATTGGATGCATTGGCACTTCCGTCCAGTCCGAGAACGAACCAATGAGGGATACATGCTTAGCGCTAGGAGCATACGTTCTAAACGTGACATGATGGTCATGGGCGCGATGGGCACCAAGATACGTATACATTTCAAATTCATTACCATTATAGAAATCACTTAAATTCATATTCTCACGTATACTCAATTTAAGGTTAGAATTGAGTATTTTTCCTTTCTAGCCGAATTAAGAATGATATCATCTACGGCCATTGA
>ODAJ012009763.1_pt1 | contig 13938 bp, 19 predicted proteins | sample 1539241 | NCBI WGS metagenome assembly ODAJ01 (sample SAMN02144231, study PRJEB22623) | gut metagenome | biome: sheep rumen | host: Ovis aries | place: New Zealand
CCCTATGTAAAGATAAATATGTCTGCCCTCGTCCAGCCTTTTATTCCGGGCAGATCATCTCCGAGATCCTCCCTCTGGCCTGGCTGCGGTCTGGATCCGGACTATAAATCCTCATTGACAAGCTTGTTGATCACTTGTTTATAACTATATTACCAAACTGCTTGCAATCAATTACCATATATGGTATTATGATTATTGTCAGATAAATATGCCCTAAGGGCTCATAGAATGGAGGATAGCATATGAACAAGATGAATGAATTTGCAAAGAGGTTCAATAGCTTTGATTACAGGTTATTCAGTGATCATGCATGTAAGGTCATTGCTGAGTGTGATCTAGGAGGCTTGTATAGCTGGTTCAGTGATTGCATGAATGAACAGGATGTCAATGCAGTAGTTGAAGTAATCTGGCCACTATGTGAAGAGGAGGATGAAGAATGAAAGAAAGCAAATATGAACTATTCCGGCAGTGGTACTGGATCCTGAAAGCCCAAGGTGTAGAGATCCCAGTAAGCAATATGAAAGACATCCGGATCTTTCGATCAGCTTGGGTGAGTCCCGGTGTTGATCAATGGCCTGAGCCCCACAAGGAGAAGATCCTGCTTAAGCTTAAGGATGGCAGGACTGTGATCATATTAAGAGAGACCCAGTGCAATAAGGTATATTCTACTGAATCCTCTGCGTGGGTTACATTATCAATTAAGGAGGTAAATTCTAGTGAAGTGCCCGACATGTGGCTATAAACTAGCCGTATACAAGACACTTGCAGACAAGCAGGCAAACAGTGTAACCAGGTACTACAAGTGCTCGCACTGCTCTGCTACTGCAGTAGGACGTGAGGAATTGATAAGTGACAAGGAGGGAAATATGGATAGCAAATTTGCTGATATGATCAGTTGGTGTCAGGCTATAGCGAACGCATACGAGGCCTACAGCAAGGGTAGAATGAGTAAAGAGGTATATCTGGCCATATTCAAGGAAAAGCTCAAGGATAAGCCGGATCTGGGTAAATTAGAAGGAGTGAAAGCTTTTGGTGATGATGCTGTCCTCAGCATGAACTCATCATTTACATTTGATGGAATGGAGGGGTCTGTTAATGAATAAAGAATCATTGATGTTACATGGTGCAGTATTTGCAGTATTGCAGATGATTGATGCCGGCAGTTGGGGTTATGGGAAGATAAATGCTGGAAGAAGGGAAGCTGTAGAGTGGCAAGATATCCTTGATTATTTATTATCATTAATTGAGGAACGCAAAGAAAACGGAGGTAAATAATATGAATAAAGAAGTAAGACTGGTATGGATGAATGGTGTATGGCTTGATATTGACCAAGTGCTGAAGCTTCTCAAGAAGTGTATAGATGTTGCATATGATACAAAGGCTATTAATACCAAGGAATACCTGTTGATGTATGACTTCAAAGAGGACATGATCAGCCGGTTCAGAGACAAGGAGGAAGACGATGAAGATTGTGATTGATACAGGTTATTATCCACCTGAAGAGATTAAAGATGCCCTGTACTCGTTGCTGAATACAGCATCTGATATAAGCGTAGCCCATTATTTAAGAATTATGCAGATCATAAAGAGTATGGAGGACAGAGCATGACTATTGATAATATGATTTCATTAATTATGGGAGATGTTGAAGCAAAACGTGAACTTATTGCACTTTATAGAACCATCGGCAAGCATATTCCTGATATGATATTAGAGACCGTTGAAGCTCAGGAAAGAGCTTGCCTCATATTAAAGGAGGTACAGAAGCTTTATGAAAAGACCAAGAAAGAAGACTTTGGAGAGGATACAATATAAAGCTCTTCAGCCAACTATAACCAAAAGAAAAGCCAAGGCCGGGATTACAATCACTCCCGGCCGCAGGAAGAAGATCACCGGAAAGACTTCTACAGAGTCTGTCTTAAAGCCTGTAGAAGTCCAGATCAGCAGGATGCAGCGTACATATACCAAGAGCCGGGCAAAGATCTCAGCTGCAGCTGCTCCGGCAAAGCAGAGAAGGTCAAAGCTTTCCCCATTGTATGAATATGCACTGAATGAAAGAGGAAGCCGTATCTATTCTAAGAAGCCACACGAGTTCACCAAGGCCGAGATCAACCAGCTTGCTAAGGCTGTTAATGACCGTCTTTATAAGTTGGAAAAAGCTGGCCTAGACGAGTATAGCCAAGAATACCAGATGATCAAGAAGTATGCCGTGGATAATTACCTCAATATGTATAACCTTGACCTTGACACTGGCAAAGTCCGGGTGACACGTGATCTCAGTAAATTCCCGGATAATGAGGCTAAATATGACTACATCAGAGTCATGCAGAATATAATGAATGCAAAGACATCCACCATAGCCGGGACTAAGGAAGCAATGGGCAAGGCCTATGAATCCTTTATGCAGCGTCCGGATATAGTAAAGCAGGGTGTGGGGATTTCCCAAGATACCTACAACGATATCTGGAAAGCATACAGAGACAAGGTTAAGCCAAACAAGAAAGAGCGACTGAAGTCAGATGTAGTTATGGATTTCATTTCTGCCATAACAGACCTTGGCTATAATGATATACCATCAGCTGACATCTACAAAGCATTTGAGCTATTTGATGAGGGATCAGATAACCCTTATCATGATTTCTATGAAATGGCACCAGATGTATTTAGCAGCATATAGGGGGAACTATGAAATTTATTTATAGAAGGTATATGGCCGAGAAAACCATCTATTACTTGGATGAGTACGTCAGCATTGATACTGAGACATCAGACAATAAGGATCCAAAGAACCCGGAGTGCTGGGTTAATACTATACAGGTCAGATGGCTTGGTAAGGAGTACATCTTCAGGAAGCCCATGCAGCTTATCAGCTTCCTGAAGAAGCTCATTAAGACCTATGACCTGCAAGCTACTCGTAGGATCATAATCATAATACATAACATGAGCTTTGACCTAGCATTTCTCTTACCTTACATCAACCTGTACTTACCATACCGTGAGGACTACACTATACTAAACGATGGCAGGAAGATTAAAGCATATAGGCAGGGAGGGCTTGACTTCCGTGATACTCTCATATTATCCGGCAGATCTCTTGAAAAGTGGGGCAAGGACTTCAATATTGAGCACCAGAAGCAGGTGGGACTGTATAACTACTCCGAAGTAGTATATCAAGATACCGAACTGGATCCGGATCAGCTGAAGTATGACCTTTATGATGTGATCGGACTGGATGAATGCTACAGCAAGCAGTTAGCTCTGGAAGGAGACACTACAGCATCCATACCTTATACTGCAACCGGGTACATCCGGAGAGAGTTCCGAGGTAATGCTATTAATAATAAAGAGTATATGCGTATATTTAAAAATTCAGTCCTTACTTATCATCAATTTAACATGAATCTTCGGTCATACTCAGGAGGTTATACTCATGCAAATAGATTTTTTAAGAGCCACCCTGTATATGGTGTGATCGGACATAGAGATTTTAGAAGCCATTATCCAACTCAAATGCGCTGCTATCCGCTTCCGTTCGGTAAGGTAATAGAGCTATATAGCCCTATGAAGTACGAGCGCCACAGGAGGGTCAAATGGACTATAGACGAAATTATAGGACTTTATCCTAAGTACACTACAATCACAGTACTGCTGATTGAAAAAGCTCAGCTCCGTGATAAAAATATCACTATGCCCTTTATGCAGTTTTCGAAAATGTATACTGAAGGCAAATGCAAATATATCAATGATAACGGCCGTGTACTATCCTTTGAGGGCAAGGCTAGGCTTTACGTGTCAGGGCTGACACTTAGGATCCTGCACGAGCAGTATAATATAGAAGGTAAGATCCTTGAAGTCCTTGCTATGGAAAATATGTACATGCCTTCATGTCTGGCTGATACAATAGACAAGCTCTTCAAGGGCAAGTCTGATGAAAAGCTCAAGCTGAAAGAAATTGAAAAAGCTGGCGGAGAGTTTACTGAGGAATGGTTCCAGCAATCAGCAAAGCTCCTGCATGTCAAAGGTGGCTTAAATGGTACGTATGGCATGTTTGTGCAGAATCCCATACATGAAGAGTATAACATAGACTTTACTCGAGAAGACTATGATCATATTTTTGACGCTGTGATCAGCCCGGAAAAGACCCCTGAGGAACAGCTTGCTAAGTATTATAATAATAAAAACAGCTTCCTGCCGTATCAGGTAGGCTGTGCAGTAACCGACTTAGCAAGGTATGAATTATACGAGTACATCAAGTGCATAGGATATGATAAGGTTATATATGCAGATACAGACTCACTCTTCTATATTAAATCCGAAGAGACCGAACTGCGCATAGAAGCCCTTAACAAGCTCAAACATGAGCAAGCTGAAAGCCTTAACGCTTATATTACTGATGACTCTGGCAAGCGCATATACTATGACGTATTTGAGCAGGAGCCGGACTGTATAGCTTTCAAGGGGCTGCATAGTAAGTGCTACGGAATCATCCAGAGAGAAGGTAAGGATCTTGTTATGAAAGCAACCATAGCAGGAATACCTGCAAGAACCTTGATAGACAAGAAGGGTGATGAGCTCATATATCTTACCAGAGAGGAAGAGCTCTGTGGTATTACTCCGGATATGAAGAAGAAAAACCCTAAGATTAAAGTACTGCCATTTACTGCCTTAAAGAATATCACAGACCGATTCACTTTCAAAACAAATACAGGAACTGCTGGTAAAGCAATTATGCATCCGCCTAAGAAGGTAATGATTGACGGCCATGAGATAGAAACTGCCGGAGGATGGATCATTACAAAGCTGCCAGAAAAACGTATAAAGGACTTTGATGTATTTGATTACGAAGAGGATCCTATGAGAGGAGTATGGAACTTATGAAAAGAGAAGCTTTATTTAAGAAATATTATAAGTCAAAATGGCATGATTATGAGATTGCTGACACGCTGCAGTATAAGGACGATACCGGCAGGAGCCCGGACATCTGCTTCATTTATTCCGGACGTAACAGGGGTAAGTCCTTTGAAGTTACTACGCAGCTCCTTGCTGATGCTTATTATGACGGCAAGTGTTTTGCATATATCAGGCGTAATGATGTAACAGTACAGGAGCTCGAAAGATACTTTGCAGACAAGACCGAATTTATCAAGGATATGACAGATGGCAGGTGCTGCGGTATCACCAAGAAGCAGCAGGAGATCCGGTTATTTCATTATGAAGAAGCAAATGGCAAGGCTAAGAAGGTTCTAGATGAAGTAATAGGCTTTTTCTTTTATGTGTCATCTGAAAACCGCTTCCGTTCGCTTCAATATCCCGAAGTAGAAAACATACTGATGGAGGAAGTAATGACAAGGGGAGCCTATGAAAAAGGAGAGCCGGAACTTGTAATGAATCTTTATTCAACCATCAAGAGACACAAGACCGTCAGGATGTGGCTTATCAGCAACCTTGTCACTTCAGTCAATCCATACTCTCAGGCATGGGGCATAAACTTTGCGCAGAATAAGCCGGGAGAAGTAAAGCTTATTAAATTATACACCGGAGCAAGGGATCCGGAAACGAAAGAAGAAGGTTACTTCCTCATAGCTGCTCATTACTTGGTTGATAAAGATGACTTAACCAAGGAAGAACTTAAGCCCGGCAGGAACCGTCTGAAGACTGGTATAGCTTCCAACAAGTGGGATGAGCTGACTTTATATACAACACTCCCACTCAGCTTTATCCGTCAATACAAGATAGAAGAGACAGTCATCTTTGAATGGGATGATCAGCTCTTCCAAGCTAACCTTTTATTCTTACCAGAAAACATTCTGAACGTCTTCAAGTATGATGATAAGCCGGAAAGAAACGAAGTCCCGGTATTATACATTCGCAGGAAGACCTCAGAGCCACATTTCCACACACGACTTTACACTAACAACCCGGATCGTTTTGGTGATTATATCACAAGGGGCTTCAGCCTGTCCTACAAGATAGACCTTGCAGTGGATGCAATCTGGAAAAGGGGCTGGATGATCGGAGCTGATAACTTGACAATGAATGACTTTGCAAGAAGTTTTAAGAATTTAAGACTTATGAAAGGTACTTTATAAACAAAGAGCCCTGCAGTGAGTGTGCTGCAAGGCTCTTCTTCATGTGTCTACGTAGCAATCATAAATAGGGGGATCGCATACACCTATATAGTATCAAAAGCTTTCTGCCATGTCAATGGTCCGACTGATCCATCTGCATCAAGTCCGTGTTTACGCTGCCATTCAACAGTAGCATCCCATGTCTTAGGTCCGAAGGATCCATCTGCTTCTACTCCTATGATAGTCTGCCATATTTTAACATGTAAACCAGTGCTTCCATACTGGCAAAGCTCCATATGTGCATCTATCTCATACCGGGTAAGGGCAGGGGTAGGGGCAGGGGTCGGGGCAGGGGCAGGGGCAGGGGTCGGGGCAGGGGTAGGGGAAGCTTTAAGGGCTTCATTTATACGCTCAGCAATATGCTGCATCCTTGCCTCAAGGTAGGGACCGGGGCAGAGGGTTGCCATGAACCATTTATGCAGCGTGAGATTTCCGGTTGCGTCTCCGGTATAATTTATAGAAGAAATTCCATTCCTTCGGCAGATGTCGGCGCAAAGCTCAACACAGCGGTCAATAGTAATGTCAGCTACCGGCCAGTCCGGATCTCCAAGCTTATTAGCAAGCTCAATATTAATAGCCTGATGATCATTATCTCCGGATCCTGTGGACCAGCTTCTGTCTTCCTCCAGCACGTACTGGCCTATACGTCCCTCAGCATCTATGCCATAATGGGCAGAAGCTTCTCTCTTCTGGAAAACCTCACCGCATTCATAGACTGAGAGATTTCCTGCCATATGATGGATAGTTATCTTCTTTATACTGTCCTGCCTTGGATGTGTATGGTAGGGGCTTATTTTTGTATAATTTACTAAGGAACTTTGACTCATTATATAAACACTCCTTCCTGTAACAGTCTGATGATCTCAGCTCTTTCCTCATTTGTTGCCTGTTTAAGATCACCGGTCTTTACTGCATTGACCTTTGTGAATCCCTTTAAGTCTGACATGAGGAAGTAGCGCATTGATGGGATCCCTTTAAGCTGTTTGTAGTTTGTAGGTACTCTCCTGATCATACGTGTACGGATTACGAACGGCTTCTTTATACTGAAGATACCAGCACCAGAAAGTCCTCCACCTCTTTCATACTCCGGGCGCTGAAGATCATAATTTTGTTTAGCAGTCATGATATCAGGTAGTGACATAGCAGCGCCTGCGACAGCTCCACCTATAGCTCCGGCCGGACCTCCTGCAGCTCCTGCGGTTGCTCCCTTGAATATGTTGGAAGCTATTGAAGTAGCACCATGCACAAGGCTTGCCATCTGTCCCTGCTTCATCCTTGCATAGTTTGCCGATGATATAGGAAGCTCTGTGAAGCAGTTACCTGTATAGTTATAAGTGGTATTAGTAAGGTTACGTTTAAGAAATTCATCATATTTAGTGATTATGATGGAAGCATTACAAGTACCAGTCAGGATGTCTACTAAGTATGTTACCTGTATTGAAGCGTCTGTTATGTCATCAGTTCTAAGTGGCTTGAATCCGATATATGGGAGAAAGATCTGATATTCAGCATCGTAATCAAGGAATGAATCATAGTACTTGCCTATATTAATGCTGCCACAGTCAATAGGGATATACTGAGTAGCTGCAGCCTTTGATGCTACTCCGGTGTCTATCCCTCCTATACGGATATTCTCAGCAACTCCGGTTACTGTATGAGGTATGAAGCCGAATGCTATGAGGTTATCCATAGGGGCGGCCTGCAGTTTCTTCACGTTCTGATCATAATTTGAAGACCAGAGCCACTGGTTGAAGTTCTGCAGTTCGGTAAGGCTGGGAACATATATATTTATAAGTTCTGTTCCAAGTGCTGAGATTGTAGGAGCTTCTGGTGGCGGAACTTCATCATCCCACTCCTCCTCGTCTCCATATCCACCCTCAGGATCCTCGTCATCTTCTCCCGGATAGTCTACAGAAACAGATGCTTCATTACCATCCCAGAACCAGTCCGGGACATTTGCCCAGTTGTTTTCATTGAATATGTTAGCATATTCATAATAATAATAATCTACAGGATCTAACCTGTAAGGGAATGCACCATCATCAATACGAGCTCCTTTTATAGGTGAATTTGTAATGAGCATAGCATTTGCTTTAGCCTGGAACCATGCAATACCTACATCTCTCGCAACCCAGCCGGGGTTGAGCTTTGAGCTAACCATATGTGATATGTAAGGGGTAACATACCATTCATCAGTTTCCGCTGCTACATCCTCATAGGTAGTTATTAATGTATGAGATGAGCCCATGTCCGAGGTATTAGTAACGTAATTATATAACTGAAACTCCATATTTAATCTATTGCCTGGAGTTCCTGTGATCCTGAACTGAATTGCAGTATTATTTTTAAACACGAACTGATGATATATTGAAGCATCTGCAGACATTTCATCAATCATAGCCCTTGTTATTTGTATCATAGGACTGTATTTATCAGCCCATGATGACTTGGAGAATGAATAACCCAGTATATAATCTTCATATGAAAGGTCACAGTCAAGGTACTGAGGGTTCCAACCTTCTTTAATATTGATCACATCATCAGTCTGCTCCTCACTGAGACCTAAGAGCCTGTATGCGTTATATGTTTCAATAAATGAGTTGTAATAAGACATTTAGCACCTCCTATGCTCCATTAGTAGCAAGTATATAAGTATCACCACTGAATCCGTAAGGGAAGGTCTTAACCTGTACGTTACGTTTAGCCTCTACCGGCATTTCTATATCCTTCAGGTAAGGGTTGCCCTCATTTTCCTGACGGTCAAGTATAACTCCAAGATCAAGGATCTCATCATGGTAAGTCATGAGGACATCTTCATGCAGAGTTAATATGATCCTTTGCTGAGAGTAGGTAATATCTGTGATGTAATAATAGCGATCATCAATACTACAATAATTTGCACCCTCAATACTAGCACTATGCCGCAGTATGAGCGAAGGGTTAAGTCTTGACTCATCCTGCTTAAATTCAATAGGCAGATCATAAGACTCGACAGCTCCGATATAGTAACCATCTGCATTTATGGACATAATGAATAGTGATGGCTGATATGCGACAGATAGCGGTGCATCAAAGCTGATCCGGATATACTTATAATATACTTCATTAGTAAAGTCATAGCTCACATTTGTTGCTGCATTAAGGTTGCCGGTAATACTTCCACTATATAGAGCATCATATGTAAGTCCATCATTGCTTCCTGCTATATAAATACCGCAGGTAAATGCTGCAGAATAATTGCTCCCGCAGATGATATTTACCTTATTTACATACTTTCCATCAGGTACTTCAAACTGGATCCACGGCGCAGGCTCATTCACAGTAGGCAACCAGCAGCTGTCAATGTCCGGGTTGTACCAGTCATTATTGATAGTAGTATTAAAGGCTGCCCATGCAGGATATGAGGGATTTTCACTGGATGCAGTAACAGAAGCATCTGCACCTGTAAGACGTGGGATAAGATTGCTTTCCGGGATCTCCTGCGTGACAGATGATGCTGCTATCTCAGTCAAGTCCTTCCTCAGGCAACGCTCATCTGAGTTGTTCTTGTAAAATTTAGCAATCATATTACACCTCCTATATAATGCAGTTTTCATGAATAAACTGACTGACTATCATGTCCATCAGCTTATCCTTAGCCTGTACCGGGAACTGTGACTCGATCATCTGCTGTGAGGTTGTAACACCTATATTTCCATATGTTTCCTCAGTCACTGTGTCTTTACGCTCATCAAAGCTCTTTGTATCAGTAGTCTCACGGTCAGTGAAGGTAAGCTCTGTAGTATCTTTCCTGTTAGTGAAGCTCTTCTCCGTCTCGTCCTTCCTCTGATCAAAGGATAAAGTAGTAGCATCTTCTCTGTCCGTAAAGCTGAGGGTGTCGGTGTCGGTGGTTTCCGGGATATCATGTGTATTCTTATCAGTTCCAAGATACGTGTCTGAATCATAAGTAGTCTTTGAGCTCTCATCCGTGTCAAGATGAGCTCCTTTGACAAGTGATGACTTCTCAGATCCGGACTTTGTTGTTGTGGTGGTCTCTGTTCCGAATGGAGTGTTGGTGGTCTTTTCAGTGCCAGCATAATCTATGGTGGTCTTTTCGGATCCTGTAGGGGTGTTGGTGTTAGTCTCTGTTCCGGTGTATTCAGTGGTTATAGTGCTGTGCTTGTCATAATTACTGATAGGGTTGTAGTCAGCTCTGAGAGCTCTGTAGAGCTGATAGAAGCCATCCTTCTTGTCATTTGCCCATGCAGTATAAATAGCTTTAAGCATAGAGCCTGCCTCATCTATGTCAGTAGTAATATGTACCCACTGCTCAGCTACAGTATCGTAGAATTTCGGCGCTGGAAGAGAAAAGCTGGTGTACTTTGTATAGACCTTTGCGCGGAAGACAGAGTCTGACAGAAGATTAACCGTATTACCTTCTTCATCTGTTACATTAATGTCAAAAGTGAATTGATCACTTGTGTCAAGGTTATGTATTACGTTACATAGATTCCATTTCGTTATCAACATTATTTATCCCTCCCTCCTGAGTAAATTCTTTGTAAGCATCTAGCCAAGGCTTGCTGTAATCTACAGTACCACTCCGGCCAGTCCACTTGTTATAGCTCTCTGCAAACTTCCGGCGCTCCTGTAGGCGGTCATCCGGTAGGATCCAGCTTACCTTGTTATCAGAATGAACCTCTTCAATGGACTGCTGTGCAGCTTTCATGCCTTGTGAATAGCTCATGCCATAAATTGAGTAGAAGCAGCGGAGCACGTCATTCCTGTATGTCGATAAGTACTGTATCTTGTCTACTGCTGATATGTCTCCAAGGTAAACAATATTAACACCCGGAGTGCCATCTACTCCAAGCTTGCTGAGTGCCTTAGTAGTATATGTGATAGGGTCTCCGTTGTCTGCATTCTTAAGAGCTCTTTCAATCTGCTGTTTTACATTATCATCCTGTACTTCATAGATGGGGAAGAGTCTTGCATACTTAAGCAGACATTTCTGGGAAGTGTCCACCAAGCCAAGGAGCTCTGTGAACTTCATAATTTTGTAAAGATCAGGAAAGTGTGCCCTGTTATTCCAGCATATAGCTCCATTCTCTCCATCTATGAGGCCTTCTTTGTTATTAGTATTCATGGTATTAACATTAAATGCGTGAGGTATACCGTATGCATCAAGTGTTCCTCCAGCAGACACATAACCCACTACTTCAGCGCCTGACTTTGTTTTGAATGCTCCAGCAGATGCGTAAGGGTTAAGACTGCAATAGTATTCTATAAACTCTGTACGGAGCTCAGGAGCAAAGCCTTTATATTCAAACATGGAAGAGAGGAAGATCAGCAGATCTACTGCAATGTCGGACTCTCTGAAAAACTTCTGGTATTTCCTAGGCAAGAAGTTCATGTTTATGAAAAAGTTATTAAATGTCATATTATCCTCCTTAAGATTAAATAAGGCAGGTTAAGCCTAAATAACTTAACCTGCCATATAGAAAGTATATGAGGGATACTAATCATTGAGGTAAATGATAGCATTCTCTGTAGGATCAACTGTGTAACGTCTTTCAGCTGTGAGCTTGAATACGTTACGTGCATTCCACTCATCATATACGTTGACGAATCTGCTCTTGTCAAGAGTAGCCACTACGGCATCCTTGTCATACATTACACCAAGGATATCATCAACTGTAATATTTGTGTTGCCGTCCAGAGTGACCTTAACTGTCTGCGGATCTGTTGCAATGCCCCAGTTAACTACTTCTCTATGCTTCGGAAGCTGCACAAGCTCCTTATTGTAGCTATCAGCCCAGTACTTAGCATAGCAAGTAGTAAGAGCAAGGCTAAGATCAATGTGAAGATCCTCATCCTTAGTCCTTCGGTCAATAGGAACCTCTGAACCGGATGCACCGATAGTATTATAAAGATGTGTAAGCTTGTTGAGGTTAGCCTTATCAATGATGATCTGCTTGCGGATGTACTCAAGATATGACGGGTCAATCATGGCTGCATCTGCTGATAGTGGGGAACCTGCGTGATAAAGTGTATTGAACTCTGACAGGATATGCCTTACACGTCTTGAAGCGTTCATATCAGTAGTATCATTGTAGATGTAGCCGATCATTGCACCGATAGCTGCATCTGCAAGTCCGAGCTTAGCAACCTTGTAAGCATTCCTCATTCTAATGAAGAGTGCATCAGTGAAGCCGGCCAGCTCTGCAGGAGAGTGAAATGCTGAACGGATCTGATCATCATATGCTACATCAGTCCAGCTAAATGCTGGAATCTTCTGATTGAAGTATCTAGGCTCTACTCCGGTCTTACCTGATACAAGGTAAGGGCTTTCCGGGTTGGCAATGTCGAACTCTGAAGCCGTCTGCGCCTGCTGTGTCTGGAAGCTGAGCTTCTGAAGGATGGATCCATACTCGAAGGCTGAAACTACAATGCCTCTTTCCTCATCCTCTGCCTCATCAATTGCGATCATCGTCTTTCCGATCAAGTCATAAAGTGCGCTGTATACATCGTCCAGAGATCCACCAAGGACTGTATCAGCAAATGCAGTAAATGAGCGGACATCTACTACCGTAGCTCCGGTATACTGCAGGTTGTTAGCAATGGTATTGACCATGTTATAGATCTGTGCTGCTGCCATTTTCGTTTTCCTCCTTATTATCTAAGTTATCTGTGGGGTTATCTTCAGAAGCTCCCTCCGGTGGCTCACTCATCTTGAGCTCGGAGATCTGCTTCTTGAATTCGTTCATAAGTGATTCTTTCATTCCTTCGAAGTATTTCTTCATGTCTTCGAAAGTCAGGCTTGTAGGATCCTGTTCCTTCTTTGGAGCTGACTGCTCCGGATGTAATTTGTTAAACTCTTCATACAGATGCATTCTGATCAGCCTCCTTGTCTAGCTTGTCTACCAGCTTTGTAAGAGCTAGGGTGTTGTTGTTAATTGCCTCAGTGACTTTCATGATCTCATCTTTGTGCTCCGACTGCAGTTGTGAGACATCAGACCGGTAGTTGTCAGTCTGGATCTTCACGTACCAGCCAAGGAAAATACAGGTTACTATAGGAAAGCCTAAGGTAGTAATTAGCTGTGTTATCTCGTTCATGTTGAACCTCCTTGTATACTGTATACAATATGAATCTTTTTGAAAGGGCTACTTAAGTATATACGTAAGTAGCCCCATGATCTAAGGAAGTAGGGTACTATTCCTCATAAATGAGGATATTAATGGTATTGCTGTTCTTATTTGTTGGAAGCTCTTCGATGGTTTCAATATAAGCACCAGTGAAGAACTGTTCTGCCGGAGTGTCTTCACTCTGGAAGTCCTCTTCAAGCCTCTTTCCGTACCACTCCGGCACGTTGAGGAAGAAATAAGTATGATCAACTCCTGTAGCCATACGCTCATTCATAACAGCTGGAATGGCTACATCTGGGTTGTACTTAATGAATAAGCAATACTGATCTCTGTTGTAAAGCTGCGACTTGGTCTTCAGGAATCCGAGCACCTGAAGATCACCCTTGTTGTAGTGGCCAAGCATGTCCTTAGCCTTGACATAATACATCTGCTCCGGGATCTCTCCCACAATAGAGCTCCTGCCAGTTGACTTGTAATTCTTCATATTGAATTACCTCCTTCATTCATTCATTTTGTAGGGCAGCATAAAGCCCTCACCTATGTTGTACCATATATAGTACAGCATGTCAATGAGGATTTATAGTCCGGATCCGGACTGAAGCCAGGCCAGAGGGAGGATCTCGGAGATGATCTGCCCGGAATAAAAGGCTGGACGAGGGCAGACATATTTATCTTTACATAGGG
>ODAJ012183606.1_pt1 | contig 13932 bp, 7 predicted proteins | sample 1539241 | NCBI WGS metagenome assembly ODAJ01 (sample SAMN02144231, study PRJEB22623) | gut metagenome | biome: sheep rumen | host: Ovis aries | place: New Zealand
TACTCGTCAAGGAGCTCACGAACTTCCATCTCGACCAGGTCAAGGAGCTCTTCGTCATCAACCATGTCGCACTTGTTCATGAATACTACGATGTAAGGTACGCCGACCTGACGTGCAAGCAGAACGTGCTCACGTGTCTGAGCCATAACACCATCGGTAGCTGCTACTACGAGGATAGCGCCGTCCATCTGTGCTGCGCCGGTGATCATGTTCTTGACATAGTCAGCGTGGCCGGGGCAGTCAACGTGTGCGTAATGTCTTTTAGCTGTCTCATACTCGATGTGAGCTGTGGAAATGGTGATACCACGTTCTCTCTCTTCGGGAGCCTTGTCGATCATATCGAAAGCAACCGCTGCGCCGAGACCCTGCTTTGCAGCAAGAACAGTTGTGATTGCAGCTGTCAGAGTGGTTTTACCATGGTCAACGTGTCCGATGGTACCGATGTTACAATGCGGTTTTGTTCTGTCAAAATGAGCCTTTGCCATTTCTCAATCCTCCTTGAAAAAATTTACTCTTATGATAGGCAAATCATAATGCGGCATATGACTGTCTCCATCGGGTCATTCCGGACAGCCACCTACCATTATAATAAAAATATTCTTAAATAGCAATTACTTCTTTGCAAGAAGTTTCTCCTGGACATTTCTGGGAACAGGTTCATACTTCTCAAAGAACATGGAATAATTGCCGCGTCCCTGGGTCTTGGATCTGAGGTCGGTCGCGTATCCGAACATTTCGGAAAGGGGCACATATCCTCTGACCATCTTGCCGCCGCCGATATCATCCATGCCGCTGACACGGCCCCTTCTGGAATTGATATCACCGATGACATCGCCCATATATTCTTCGGGCATTGTAACTTCGACCCTCATAATGGGCTCGAGCAGTACGGGCTCCGCCTTTGCCATAGCTTCCTTGAAGCACATGGACCCCGCGATATGGAATGCCATTTCGGAGGAGTCGACTTCATGATAGGAACCGTCATAGACAACGGCGTGGATACCGACTACCGGATAACCGCCAAGAGATCCTGCCTTCATGGCGTCTTCGATGCCTTCGCCTACTGCCGGGATATATTCCTTGGGAATATTACCGCCGACAACTTCGGTGTCGAACTTATAGAGTTCTTCCCCATTGGCGTCCATCGGCTCGAAGCGGACCTTGCAGTGGCCATACTGGCCGCGGCCGCCGGACTGCTTGGCATATTTGTACTCCTGATCGACGGCCTTGGTAAAGGTTTCTTTATAGGCGACCTGAGGAGCGCCTACATTGGCCTCGACCTTGAACTCACGCAGGAGACGGTCAACGATGATATCCAGATGAAGCTCGCCCATACCGGCAATGATCGTCTGGCCTGTTTCTTTATTGGTATGCTGACGGAAAGTAGGATCTTCCTCAGCCAGCTTGGCCAGTGCTTCCGCCATCTTGCCCTGACCTGCTTTGGTCCTGGGCTCGATCGCCAGCTCAATAACGGGTTCCGGGAACTCCATGGATTCAAGGATTACAGGGTGGCTGTCGTCACAGATGGTATCACCGGTGGTAGTGAACTTGAGTCCTACCGCGGCAGCGATATCACCGGAATAGACCATATCCAGCTCCTGTCTCTTGTTCGCGTGCATCTGAAGGATACGTCCGATTCTCTCTTTCTTATCCTTCGTCGCGTTTAATACGTAGGAGCCGCTCTTGACAGTGCCTGAATAGACACGGAAGAAGGCCAGCTTGCCTACGAAGGGATCGGTCATGATCTTGAATGCCAGCGCGGAGAAAGGTTCTTCATCGGAAGAATGTCTCTCGACTTCGTTGCCATCCAGGTCAGTACCTTTGATGGAAGGGATATCTGTAGGAGCGGGCATGAATTCGATGACCGCGTCGATCATCTTCTGTACGCCCTTGTTCCTGTAGGCAGAGCCACAGGTAACAGGAATCGCCCTGCATTCGCAGGTGGCCTTACGCAGAGCGGCCTTCAGCTGCTCATTTGTAGGCTCTTCGCCTTCCAGATACATTTCCATCAGCTCATCGTCCAGATCACAGATCTTTTCGACCAGCTCAGCACGATAGAGTTCGGCATCCTCCAGGATATCCTCGGGGATCTCACAGACAGTGATGTCATCACCCTTATCGTCGTTATAGATATAGGCGTCCATTTCGAACAGATCGACGAGGCCTTTGTAGGTCTCTTCCGCACCGATCGGAATGTTTACCATGATAGCATTTTTGCCCAGTCTGTTGCGGATCTGCTCTACACAGCCGTAGTAGTCAGCGCCCATGACGTCCATCTTGTTGACGAAGGCCATTCTGGGAACGTTGTATGTGTCTGCCTGACGCCATACGTTCTCTGACTGGGGCTCAACGCCGCCCTTTGCGGAAAATACGCCTACTGCGCCGTCAAGTACGCGCAGGGAACGCTCAACTTCTACTGTAAAGTCGACGTGACCGGGTGTATCAATGATATTGATACGATGCTCAAGAGCACCTTCCTTAGGCTTATTATGATCCTGCAGTGTCCAGTGGCAGGTTGTTGCAGCTGATGTAATCGTGATACCGCGTTCCTGCTCCTGGGCCATCCAGTCCATGGTAGCTGTTCCGTCATGGGTATCGCCAATTTTATAGTTTACACCGGTATAATAAAGGATTCTCTCTGTAAGAGTGGTCTTGCCCGCATCAATGTGGGCCATAATACCGATGTTCCTGGTTCTCTCCAGGGGATATTCTCTTCCTGACACAGGTTAAATTTCCTCCTTTGATGTCTTAAGCCAACAATATGATGTCCTTCCCCCGACACAAATATTGCAGACCGAACCGCCTTACGCTGCGGCGTACAGCGATCCGGCTGAATAATCAGAATCTGTAATGAGAGAATGCTCTGTTGGCATCGGCCATCTTGTGCATGTCTTCTTTACGCTTAACGGAAGCTCCTGTGTTGTTGAATGCATCGAGAAGCTCACCGGCAAGTTTATCTTCCATCTTCTTCTCTCCTCTCTTACGAGAGAACATTACTAACCAGCGCAGTGCCAGCGCCTGACGTCTGTCGGGTCTGACTTCGATCGGTACCTGATAGGTAGCGCCGCCGATACGTCTTGCTTTAACTTCCAGAACGGGCATGATGTTGTTCATGGCCTGTTCAAAAACTTCGAGAGCGGGCTTTCCCGTCTTCTCTTCACACTTAGCGAAGGCTCCGTATACAATCTTCTGAGCTACGCCTTTCTTACCATCCAGCATGACTGCATTGACAAGCTTGGTAACTACGACGTTGTTGTATAAGGGGTCTGCTAAGACTTCTCTCTTCGGTACATGTCCTTTACGCGGCATGTTACTTCCCTCCTTATCAATTGATAATTCATCGGTACTCACTAATAATTATTAATGTATCTGACGGCCTTCCTTTTCAGAATGCCGTCACATGCGGCTCTGCTTTCAACCAGGACGATCCCGGTGGATTTCCATCTCCGGTCTTCTTCAGCCCTGAAGCTATATTGAAAATAGAACTCCAACATTTACATTGTTCAATTATCAGAGAATAACTTACTTACCAGCTTTAGGTCTCTTTGCGCCATACTTGGAGCGGGCCTGTCTTCTGTTCGCAACACCTGCTGTATCCAGGGTACCACGGATGATGTGATATCTGGTACCGGGCAGATCCTTTACTCTTCCGCCTCTGATCAGAACAACAGAGTGCTCCTGCAGATTGTGGCCTTCACCGGGAATGTAGCTGGTAACTTCAATACCGTTGGAAAGACGTACTCTGGCGATTTTACGAAGAGCTGAGTTAGGCTTCTTGGGGGTTGCAGTCTTAACAGCTGTGCAGACGCCGCGCTTCTGCGGTGAGCTTGCATCGAAAGACCTTTTCTTCAGAGAATTGGAATATCTCTGCAGAGCAGGAGCTGTTGACTTCTTGGCAGAAGTCTGACGACCCTTTCTTACTAACTGGTTAAATGTCGGCATTCTATTTCACCTCCTTTTTAGATTTGTTTTCGGCAGGACGGTCTCGCCTGACCGTTCCCCCGCCGATGCGCTATAAAAGAGCGCAAAAGTAAAGGTATGGCTTCGCAGCCATACCTTTATATTATATTTATGCCTGGTGTATCTGTCAATCTCTAATTCACCAAACTCTTTGGCAAATCATCTGCGATTTTCGTAAAAATGCACTCAGTCATTGATATTGATCTCGATGGTCTCTTCCTCCGCCGCCGCAGGCACGGTCACAGTCTCTGTGACGGGCTGTTCGGCCGGAGCGGCATTTGCATCCGTCTCCTCGGCTTTGGCCCTGGCTTCCTCGGCCGCCTTGATGCGGGCGTCTGTGGAAAGCCTGGTGGCACGGTATCTCTTCATGCCGGTGCCCGCAGGGATCAGCTTACCGATGATGACGTTCTCCTTCAGACCGATCAGAGGATCGACCCGGCCGTGGATCGCGGCATCCGTCAGGACCTTGGTGGTCTCCTGGAAGGACGCTGCAGACAGGAAAGAGTTGGTGGCCAGGGCTGCCTTGGTGATACCGAGGATGACCTGCTTGCCTTCCGCGGGGCGTTTGCCTTCCGCAATCAGGGCTTCGTTCCTGTCTTCAAAATCAAGGACATCGATCAGGCTGCCGGGCAGGAAGCCGGCGTCGCCGCTGTTCTCGATCCTGATCTTTTTCAGCATCTGCCGTACGATGACTTCGATGTGCTTGTCGCAGATATCAACGCCCTGGAGACGGTATACCCTCTGGACCTCACGCAGCAGATAATCCTGGACTGCCTTGATGCCCTTGATCTTAAGCAGATCATGGGGGTTGACCGAACCTTCGGTCAGCTCATCGCCGGCTTCAATGGTCGAGTTATCCAGCACCTTGATACGGGATCCGTAAGGGATCGGATAGTTCTTGGATTCACCGGTCTCATCATTGGTAACAATGACTTCACGGCTCTTCTTGTTATCCTGGATGGTGACCTCACCGCCGAACTCGGAAATGATGGCAAGTCCCTTGGGCTTTCTGGCCTCGAACAGCTCCTCGACACGGGGAAGACCCTGTGTGATATCGCCGCCGGCGACGCCGCCGGTATGGAAGGTACGCATGGTCAGCTGGGTTCCGGGCTCACCGATGGACTGGGCGGCAATGATACCGACCGCCTCACCGACCTGGACCATCTCACCGGTCGCCATGTTGGCGCCGTAGCACTTGGCGCAGATTCCCAGATGGGAACGGCAGGTCAGGATGGTACGGATCTTGACAGACTCGACCTTCTTGCCCCGTTTGTCAACGCCTCTGCTGAGGATGGCTTCCGCCCGGCTGGGTGTGATCATATGGTTGCGCTTGACAAGGATATTGCCCTCCGCGTCGCGGATATCTTCACAGGCTACACGGCCGGTGATTCTGTCCTGCAGGCTCTCGATCGTTTCCTTGCCGTCCATGAATGCTTTTACATTCATGCCGGGGATCACGTCCTTGCCTTCCGAGCAGTCCACTTCACGGATGATCAGTTCCTGGGATACGTCGACCATACGTCTGGTCAGATAACCGGAGTCGGCGGTACGAAGGGCTGTATCGGACAGACCTTTACGGGCGCCGTGAGCCGACATGAAGTACTCCAGAACGTCCAGACCTTCACGGAAATTGGACTTGATCGGCAGCTCGATGGTACGGCCTGTAGTATCTGCCATCAGGCCCCGCATACCGGCCAGCTGTTTGATCTGCTGGTTACTGCCTCGGGCACCGGAATCCGCCATCATGAAGATGTTGTTATACTTGTCCAGGCTGTTCAGCAGTACAGTGGTCAGCTCGTTATCGATATCTGTCCATGTCTCAACGACGGTACGGTATCTCTCTTCCTCCGTGATCAGGCCGCGGCGGTAGTTGCGGCTGATCCTGTCGACTGTATCCTGGGCCCGCTGCAGGAGCTCCTTCTTCTGGGGAGGTACTGTGATATCGGCAATGGAAACAGTCATGGCCGCGATGGTGGAATACTTATAGCCCATGGCCTTGATCAGGTCAAGGACTTCCGCGGTCTTGAAGGTGCCGTGGGTATCGATGATCCTCTGCAGGATCTTCTTTAAGTATTTCTTTGTGACCAGGAAGCTGATCTCAGGAACCAGGAAGTTCTCGGGTTTGGTCCTGTCCACAAAGCCCAGATCCTGGGGAAGGATCTCATTGAAGAGGAGACGTCCCAGCGTCGTGTCTACCATGCCGGTAATGGTCTCACCCTCAGCGTTCTGCTTGCTGATCCTGACCCGGATTTTGCTGTGAAGGGTAATGTAATGGTTCTCATAAGCCAGGATGGCTTCGTTCATGCTGTGGAAGCAGGAACCCTCACCGGGCTCGCCTTCTCTTTCCTGGGTCAGGTAGTAAATACCAAGGACCATATCCTGGGAAGGAACAGCGACCGGGCCGCCGTCCGAAGGCTTCAGCAGGTTGTTGGGAGACAGCAGCAGGAATCTGCATTCCGCCTGGGCCTCCACGGAAAGGGGCAGATGGATGGCCATCTGGTCACCGTCAAAGTCGGCGTTGAACGCGGTACATACCAGCGGGTGGAGCTTGATCGCTTTACCTTCGACCAGGATGGGCTCGAAAGCCTGGATGCCCAGTCTGTGCAGGGTAGGCGCGCGGTTGAGCATGACAGGGTGTTCTTTGATGACATCCTCCAGGATATCCCATACTCTGCCGTCTACTTTCTCGACCAGCTTTTTGGCGTTCTTGATATTCATGGAGATGCCTCTGTTATGCAGCTCCTTCATCACGAACGGCTTGAACAGTTCGAGGGCCATTTCCTTGGGCACACCGCACTGATAGATCTTAAGCTCGGGACCAACGACGATAACGGAACGTCCGGAATAGTCGACTCGCTTGCCCAGCAGGTTCTGTCTGAAACGGCCGTTCTTACCCTTGAGCATGTCTGACAGAGATTTCAGGGCGCGGTTGCCGGGGCCTGTGACAGGGCGGCCTCTGCGGCCGTTGTCGATCAGGGCGTCAACGGCTTCCTGCAGCATTCTCTTTTCGTTTCTGACAATAATATCGGGAGCGCCCAGCTCCAGAAGTCTTTTCAGACGGTTGTTTCTGTTGATGATCCTTCTGTACAGATCATTCAGGTCGGATGTAGCAAAACGTCCGCCGTCCAGCTGTACCATGGGACGAAGATCCGGAGGGATGACCGGAATCGTATCCATGATCATCCAGGCGGGAGAGTTTCCGGATTCGCGGAAGGCTTCAATGACTTCCAGCCGTTTGATCACGCGGGCCCTCTTCTGACCGGTCGCGGTATCCATCTGTCTGGAGAGTTCTTCGTACTCTCCGTTGACATCCACATCCAGAAGAAGCTTTTTGACCGCTTCCGCGCCCATGCCCACGCTGAATCTGTTTCCGAATTTTTCCCTTGCTTCCTGATATTCTCTTTCGCTCAGGATCTGTTTATAGGAAAGCTCCTGGGCCACATCCCCGGGCAGCTCTTTGTCAAGCACGATATAGGAGGCGAAGTAGAGGACTTTCTCCAGATTTTTAGGAGAAATATCCAGGACCAGTCCCATACGGCTGGGAATTCCCTTGAAGTACCAGATATGGGATACAGGCGCAGCCAGTTCAATACGTCCCATCCGCTCACGGCGGACACTGGACTTGGTGACCTCGACGCCGCATCTGTCACAGATGACGCCTTTATATCTGATCTTTTTGTATTTGCCGCAATGGCACTCCCAGTCTTTGGTGGGGCCGAAGATCTTCTCGCAGAACAGACCGTCCTTTTCAGGCTTGAGCGTTCTGTAGTTGATCGTTTCAGGTTTTGTGACCTCACCCAGGCCCGACTTTTTGATCTCTTCGGGGGTCTTGGCCGCGTCACCGCGGTAGGACCACTCTCTGATCTTATCAGGGGACGCGAGTCCGATTTTTATAGAATCAAAAGTTACCGGCTGATAACTCTGCTGTTTCGTATTTGGCATTTTTACCTCATTTCCCTGCGCGTGCCGCGCGTGCCAGATCTGTTATGGTTCAAAAGGTAATAACCTGAAGCCGTCCGCGGGAGCGATCCGCTTCCCGCGGACAGCGATATAATTAGTCTTCGCCGCCGAAATCTGTCTCTTCGTCGGAATCGCCGAAATCACCGGCCAGTGCGGACAGAAGCGCCGCGTCACCGGAGAGTCCGCCGGGCGCATCCTCTTCTTCCGCTGCGGGAAGGTCATCGGTCACGTTCTCAAGTTCACCCTTACGGTTGAACTCCTGACTGGTAAAGCCGCCCTTGGCCAGGCTTTCATTGTCAGTGCCGCCATAGTTCTTGAAGTTGTTGGCCATCTCGAACCTGTATTCCGAAGACTCGCCATAGTCGATATCTTCACTGATCTCCACCTGGGCGCCGGACTCATCCAGGACCTGTACATCCAGTCCCAGAGCCTGCAGCTCTTTCAGCAGGACCTTAAAGGATTCGGGAATGCCTGCCTCCGGAATATTGGCACCCTTGATGATGGCCTCATACGTCTTGACACGGCCGACGACATCATCGGATTTAACGGTCAGGATCTCCTGCAGCGTATAAGCGGCGCCATAGGCTTCCAGTGCCCAGACTTCCATTTCACCGAAACGCTGGCCGCCGAACTGGGCCTTGCCGCCCAGAGGCTGCTGGGTGACCAGGGAGTAAGGGCCTGTGGAACGGGCATGGATCTTGTCATCGACCAGGTGATGCAGTTTGAGGTAGTGCATATGGCCGATGGTTACAGGGTTGTCAAATAACTCGCCGGTACGTCCGTCCCTGAGCCAGACTTTGCCGTCTCTGGAGATCGGAACGCCTTTCCAGAGTTCCCTGTGGGCACGGTTGTCAGACAGATACTGCATGATCTCGGGCCTTACAAAATCCCTGTATTTGGCATCGAATTCATCCCACTCCATGTTGACATAGTCATTTGCCATATCCAGAGCGTCCTGAATATCATCCTCGGAAGCACCGTCAAAGTTGGGCGTCGCCACGTTGAAGCCCAGGGCCTGGGATGCCAGGGAAAGATGGATCTCCAGGACCTGACCGATATTCATTCGGGAAGGAACGCCCAGAGGGTTCAGAACAATATCCAGCGGCCGTCCGTTGGGAAGATAGGGCATATCTTCGATGGGAAGAACGCGGGAAACAACACCCTTGTTGCCGTGACGGCCCGCCATCTTGTCACCGACAGAAATCTTTCTCTTCTGGGCGATATAGATGCGTACTGCCTGGTTGACGCCGGGCGCCAGCTCGTCTCCGTTCTCTCTGGTAAATACTTTGGTGTCAACGATAATACCGTATTCGCCATGAGGTACCTTCAGAGATGTATCCCTGACTTCTCTGGCCTTTTCGCCAAAGATCGCGCGCAGGAGCCGTTCCTCCGCGGTCAGCTCGGTCTCACCCTTGGGCGTGACTTTACCGACAAGGATGTCGCCCGCGCGGACTTCCGCGCCGATACGGATGATACCGTTCTCATCCAGATCCTTTAAGGCGTCGTCACCGACACCGGGAACGTCGCGGGTAATTTCTTCCGGTCCCAGTTTGGTATCACGGGCTTCACATTCATATTCCTCAATATGGACAGATGTATAGACATCATCCCTGACCAGTCTTTCACTGAGCAGGACCGCGTCCTCGTAATTGTAGCCTTCCCAGGTCATGAAACCGATCAGGGGGTTCTTGCCCAGGGCCAGTTCACCGTTATAGGTGGAAGGGCCGTCCGCGACGACCTGGCCTGCGGCAACACGCTGGCCCGTAAATACGATGGGCTTCTGGTTGTAGCAGTTGGACTGGTTGCTGCGCTGGAACTTGGTCAGATGCAGATCCTCGGTCGTTCCGTCATCGTAGCGCATCCGGATCACCGTAGCGTCTACAAATTCCACAACGCCGTTCTTCTCCGCAACGACACAGACGCCGGAGTCGACTGCTGTCTTGGCTTCCATGCCGGTACCTACGGCAGGGGCCTGGGTGGTCAGCAGCGGCACTGCCTGACGCTGCATGTTGGAACCCATCAGGGCACGGTTGGCGTCATCGTTCTGCAGGAAGGGAATCAGGGAAGTAGCTACCGAGAATACCATCCTGGGAGAAACGTCCATATATTCAAAGGCGGTTTTGGGATAGGAAGAGGTCTCCTCCTTGTAACGGCCGGATACGTTGTTGTCGACAAAGTATCCATCCTCGTCCAGAGCGGTAGACGCCTGGGCGACATGGTAATTATCCTCTTCATCCGCTGTCATATAAACAACTTCATCTGTGACGCGGGGACCCTTGGGATCGGTCTGGTCGACCTTTCTGTAAGGAGCCTCCACGAAGCCGTATTCATTGATCCGGGCATAGCTGGCCAGGGAGTTGATCAGACCGATGTTGGGACCTTCAGGCGTCTCGATGGGGCACATACGTCCGTAATGGGTGTAGTGTACATCCCGGACCTCAAATCCGGCACGGTCTCTGGACAGACCGCCGGGTCCCAGGGCGGACAGACGTCTCTTATGGGTCAGCTCACCCAGAGGGTTGTTCTGATCCATGAACTGGGACAGCTGGGAAGATCCGAAGAACTCCTTGACGGCTGCCTGGACAGGCTTGATATTGATCAGGGCCTGGGGAGAGATCTCCTCGGACGGATCATGGGTGGTCATACGCTCACGGACCACTCTCTCCAGTCTGGAAAGACCGATCCTGTACTGGTTCTGCAGCAGTTCGCCGACGCTTCTGATCCGGCGGTTGCCCAGATGGTCGATATCGTCATTGCTGCCGATCTCATATTCCAGATGCATATTGTAGTTGATGGAAGCAAGAATATCTTCCTTGGTAATATGCTTGGGAACCAGCTCCGCTGCGCTTCTGGCAATGGCTTCACCCAGGGCTTCCGAATCATCGGATTCCGCGAACTGGAGCAGGATCTCGCGCAGGGCAGGATAATAAACATTTTCCGTAATGCCCAGGTCGGCGGGATCACAGTCCACATAGTGGGTCAGGTCTACCATCAGGTTGGAAAGGACTTTTACTTTCCTTTCTTCTGTCTGGATCGTGACACTGGGAATGGCGCAGTTCTGGATCTCATCTGCCATTTCTCTGGTGACGGTCTCACCGGCCGCTCCAATCAGAACGCCGCTGGCTTCATCCACAACATCCTCGGCCAGGGTATGTCCCACGATCCTGGAGCGCATGTGAAGCTTCTTATTAAATTTATATCTGCCGACTCTGGCCAGATCATACCTGCGCGCGTCAAAGAACATGGAGTTGATCAGGCTGTCAGCACTTTCAACGGAAAGAGGCTCACCGGGACGGATCTTCTTATAGAGTTCCAGAAGGCCGGACTCGAAATCATGAGAAACGTCCTTGGACAGACTTCCGCGGAGCTTGGGCTCATCGCCGAAAAGTTCAATGATCTCTTCATCTGTTCCGATGCCCAGGGCACGGATCAGGACAGTGACCGGGACCTTTCTGGTCCTGTCTACTCTTACATAGAAGATATCATTGGCGTCTGTCTCGTATTCCAGCCACGCGCCCCTGTTGGGGATGACGGTGCAGGAAAAGAGCTTCTTGCCGAATTTGTCTTTCTCAATTCCGTAATAGATGCCGGGAGAACGGACCAGCTGGCTGACAATGACTCGTTCCGCGCCGTTGATCACGAAAGTTCCGGTGCGGGTCATCAGCGGCAGGTCGCCCATAAAGATCTCCTGGTCCTTGACTTCCTTTTTGTTCTCTTTGTCAAAAAGGCGCACTTTGACCTTGAGGGGCGCCGCGAAGGTGGCGTCACGTTCTTTACATTTTTCGATGGAATACTTAGCTTCTTCTTCCTTCGGTGGCGTAAAGCTTACAAAGGAAAGACTGAGATGACCGCTGTAGTCCTCAATAGGTGAGATGTCATCAAACACCTCCTGGAGACCCTTCTCCAGGAACCACTGATAGGAGTTCTTCTGAACCTCGATCAGATTCGGCATTTCCAGGACTTCTCTTTGTCTCTGGTAACTCATTCGTACACTCTTACCGTTGTAGGTAGGATGTATCCTGTATTTTTCCATCAAGTTCACCCCGTTTTTCATAGAAAGAATAGTATGGTGGTCTGTTTATAAACGATATGACAGTAAAAGATTTTTTACTGCACGCAAAAAGATGCGTATGATATTATACTACGCCTAATTGCAAGAGTCAAACTATATTTTTTGCTTTATTCCGGATGATTCCGGATTGTTCCGGATTTTTCCGCCGTAATGTCCCTGTAACGACGGGCCGGGCAGCTTTATGCGCACATGCAGACGCAGGCCTGCATACAGCAGGCCTGCGCGTAAGGTTCAGATATACTGAAATAATTATTTGATGGTAACAGTAGCACCAACTTCTTCCAGCTTAGCCTTGATCTGCTCAGCTTCTTCCTTGGTAACTGCCTCTTTGAGTACCTTGGGAGCAGCCTCAACAGCGGCCTTAGCTTCCTTCAGGCCCAGGCCTGTCAGCTCACGGACAACCTTGATGACCTTGATCTTCTGAGCGCCGAAGCTTGTCAGCTCAACGTCGAACTCAGTCTGCTCTGCAGCTGCCTCTGCAGGGCCTGCTGCTACGACTGCAACACCGGCTGCTGCGGAAACGCCAAACTCTTCTTCACAAGCCTTGACCAGATCATTCAGCTCGAGAACGGTCAGACCCTTAATAGCTTCAATAATTTCAGCATTGGTTAATTTTGCCATTATTCTTTCCTCCATAATTTTTTAAGTGGGTTTTTCATGCTGCCCGGCTTCCGGCGCGGCCGGCTCTCCTGTATGAGCAGCGGGAGTCTTTTAAGCGGCCCGTATTATTCTGCTGCGGGCGCTTCCGCGGGAGCGGCTTCGCCGTCTTTCTCGGCGATCTGCTTGAGGATGCGTGCGAAGCTGGAAACAGGGGACTGCCAGCTGCCGAACAGTCTGCCAAGAAGAATCTCCCTGGAAGGGATCTTGGCGATCTCGCTCAGCTCGTCATAGTTGTAGGCTTTGCCTTCAACAACGCCGGCCTTGATCTCGAGCTGCTTTGCTTCCTTGGCGAATTCATACAGAATTCTCGCGGGCGCGGTGGCGTCATCCTTGGAAACAGCCAGAGCGCTGGGGCCCTCGAGATATTCATCAAGAGCAGCAAAATCTGTTCCCTCAAATGCGCGCTTCATCATTGTGTTCTTGTAGACTTTGTACTCTACACCGGCTTCACGGAGTCTTTTACGAAGCTCTGTGTCCTGTGCAACGGTCATGCCTCTGTGGTCTACCAGAACAGCGGACTGGGCACCGTCGATCTTTGCAGCGATTTCCTGCACGACGGGGGCCTTTAATTCAACCTTTGCCATTTGTTACCTCCTTATAGATTTTGTTTGCCGAAAACGAATCGTATAAGCAGGGTTCATCTTTCGAAAAAAGAAAACCCCTGTCACACGAAGACAGGGGCAGTAAATCCGTTCATACGATCTTACTTTCCTCGGCAGGCCATACTAGTTACGCCAGATCGGCACCTGCTGTCTTCGGCGTCATAAGACAATCGTGATACTAACACAGCCCAAACACTTTGTCAAGCTGTTTTTTTGTTTTGAACCAGGCGTCAGACTTCCTGGTTCAGGTGAACCGGGCGTCAGACTTCCCGGTTCACTTCCCGGTTCATATCACTCCGTTTCTCTTTTAGTGACATAGCCGTCGTCATCGATCTCCACTTTGGGGGACAGGCTCCGCATATACCCCAGCAGCCGGTCTTTCTCATCACCCTCCAGTGTATGGATACTGTAGTTCTGTACCATAGGCACAAAACGGAGAGACTGCAGCGTCTTGTTCTCTGTATCAAAGGTGACCTGGACCACGCCGGTGTCCCTGGTGTCGAAACTGAAGAAATAGTTGCCCAGACTGTAGACGATGGGCATATCTTCATACCAGGAGATGGTCTGCAGGACATGGGGATGGCCGCCGATGATCAGGTCGCATCCGGCTTCCTCCAGGTCAATGGCGTGCTGGATCTGCAGCTCATCCGGGGTCTCCATCTTTTCCGTGCCCCAGTG
>ODAJ012052610.1_pt1 | contig 13924 bp, 13 predicted proteins | sample 1539241 | NCBI WGS metagenome assembly ODAJ01 (sample SAMN02144231, study PRJEB22623) | gut metagenome | biome: sheep rumen | host: Ovis aries | place: New Zealand
TAAATTATCGTTTATCTTATTATTAAGAATTATTTTATCATCTATACACTTCAACACTCCTATAATCTTCCTTTGAATACTAATATCTGGAATATCAACTTCAACATTTCTGAACTCCTTTAACACAATTCTTGGAAGTGCTGAACCAGACACACAATTATTCTTAATATAATTATATACTCTTGGTGATTTTAATAAATAGCAAAGAAAATCTGACAATATCAAACTTTGATTTGGTCTAAAAATTGCTATAGAAGATAATATTGCCTCTTCTTTTTCTTCCCTGCAAACAAATATTTCCTTTAAATAGCTTCCATCTTTAGCTACAAGGACATCTCCTTCCATTGGAACACAACCGCTATCCTTCATTTTTTCATATTCTTTTCTATTTATTCTTTTACAATTATCATAACAAAATCCATACTCACGCATATCCTTCACAGAAAACATAGGATACCCTATATCAACTGCTTTGGGACTATAATGTGAACCATCTGTAATTCTTTCACATATATCCTCCAATTTATATTTCATATCCTATAGCCCCCAACTTCTTTCTGATCTCATCTTCTAATTCATGAGACTTGATAAACATTTCAGACAATTCTGAAGTTAATCTTGTCATTTTTTCTTCAAAAGGTTCTCCATCATCCTCTAGTTCTTCAATACCTACATATCTTCCTGGCGTAAGAATATAATCCTGCTTTTCTATATCCTGTATAGATGCAACAGAACAATACCCTTTCACTTCTTCAAGCATTCCATTTTGAAAATCTTCGAATGTTTCTGCTAACTTCTTTATATCTTCATCATCAAAATCCCTATGTTTACGATCAACCATATGTCCCATATTACGAGCATCTATAAACAAAGTTTTACCTTTTTGACTCTTATTTTTCGATATAAACCATAACGTAACAGGAATTGTTACGCTATAAAATAGCTGTGTTGGTAAAGCCACTATACCTTCTATTAAGTCGTCCTCTATTATTTTCTTTCTAATTTCACCTTCACCACTTGTTTGTGTTGAAAGAGATCCATTAGCTAATACTAATCCTATTTTTCCATTTGGAGCCAAATGATGTATCATATGCTGTATCCATGCATAGTTTGCATTTCCTGCTGGTGGAATTCCATATTTCCATCTAACATCATCTAATAATTTTTCCTGTCCCCATGGATGATAATTAAATGGTGGATTAGCTAAAATAAAATCTGCTTTCAATGTTGGATGTAAATCATTTGTAAACGTATCTCCATGGTTTGGACCAAAGTTAGCATCAATTCCTCTAATCGCCATATTTATTTTTGCCATCTTCCATGTATCAGCATTCGCTTCCTGACCATAGACCGAAATAGCTCCTCTTTTCCCACTATGAGCCTGAATAAATTTTGCGCTTTGTACAAACATACCACCAGAACCACAGGCTGGATCATATACTCTACAATTTTCAAAAGGTCTTAATATTTCTACTAGAGTTTTTACAACGCTAGAAGGTGTGTAGAATTCACCACCGCCTGCTCCTTCTTTTTCTGCAAATTTATTTAAACAATATTCATATGTTCTTCCTAATAAATCTTCATCTACCTCTGTTTGTGTCATATCAATTTTATTAGTAAAAATATCTACGACATCTCCTAATACTCTCTTATCCAAATCCGGATTTGAATAATTCTTTGGCAATACGCCTTTTAAACTCTTATTATCTGCTTCTATTGCTCTCATTGCATCATCTATAACCATACCGATTTCTGGCTTATGTGCAGCTGAAGCTATAACATTCCATCTTGCATTTTCTGGAACATAAAAAACATTTTCGGAAATATAAAAATCTATATCTTCTTCAAATCCTTCTCCTTCTTCAACTAGTTGTTTATATCTAGCATCAAAAGCAGCTGAAATATATCTTAAAAATATAAGACCTATAATAACCTTTCTATATTCTGCTGCTGGTATATGTCCCCATAATACACATGCTGCTTCCCATAATTCACTTTCAAATCCTATATTTGCATTTGTTTTTTCTGCCATAACTTCACCTTTCTGCTGTAGTGTTATTTTTTTATTGTTATCTATTTTTGCACCATACTTTTGTTCAAATTTATCTATAATTTTTTTCTGATTATCTTCTATTCTTTCATAAACTAACTTTCTTATATCATTAGGAACACCATAATAAGCTTCTGCAATACTTCCAGTCATAGCTGCAATTGTATCACTATCACCACCAATTGAAATAGCATTTCGAATTGCATCCTCAAAATCCTCAGATTCTAAAAAAGCAACTATTGCTTGTGGAACACTTCCTTGGCACGACACATCAAACTTATAGTCTTCTCTAATATCATCCAATTTAAAATTCAATGAATAATATTTATTCATTGCTTTTCTTATTTCATCTTTAGATTTATCATGCAAAGCTAAATAAATAGCTTCTGTGATAGCTCTTGCTCCCTTTATTCCTTCTGGATGATTATGTGTAACTTCAGTTACTTTATCTGAATACTCTAAAACCTCATCAATAGAATCACTTACATATGCACACGGACTAACTCTCATAGCAGAACCGTTTCCCCAGCTATTATATGGTTTAGAATCTTCAGAAATTAACCATTCATAAAAATGTCCACCATAACCCATTGCTAAATTACTTCTTCCTATTTCTTTCATCCACTTTATAGCACATGATCCAACTTTTTCTATATCAGCGTCCGCATCCAAAATCGCTGCTGCAATGGCTATAGTCATCATGCTATCATCAGTTGGTCTACTATATGCTTTAAACAACTCAAATTCTTTTGTTTTTATATTATTCCATTCAAATCTTGATCCTACTATATCCCCTACTATTGCACCTATCATCTTTTCATTCCCCCACTTGCTTTCTACTTAGTACCACTCCGCTACTAACTCCACTTACCATATTCTTCCCTTCGGAAAGTACACGCTATCATATACTTTCAAATGTTGTTTTCGTATTGATTCTTCTATATTAGCTGGTTCGAATAGGAGGACAGATTTAGATTCTGTCATGAAGCCTTCCTCATACTGAGCTAATATTATGAAATCGAGAGCATTTGCTGCAGCAAATGCATCCACTATCGGTTTTGTTAGTGGAAATTGTATGTTTCCCGAATGCCTGAAGAACTTTATCATGTTGTGCTTCTTAGCTCTAATGCCTAATGTCTGGCATTGGAATTCTATTAAGAAACCAAACTTTACATCCTTGCCCTGTAGGTGTTTGTTTTCACGATATGCATCTACTTTGGCATAGTGCTTAGCGTATGGCTTTTTGAAGCCTTCAACGAACCTCTTGTATTCGAAAGCATTTGCTGTAGTGTTAAGTTTATTGATGAAGTTTTTAACATCTTCTGTTGCGGGTTCTATGTCCGAGTCTTTTATTGCTTCTTCTTCATCATGATATTTATAATATATGTCCCACATTTCTTTTTGCGATAACTGGCTTATGGACTGATTGTTCTTATCGCCATTATTGCAGAAATCTGTTTTGAAATGTTCTATTGCATATATCCCCTTGCTTGTATTTACTATAAAGTCCGGCACTTCATCAAGCACAACATTATCCATGATTTCACCCACTGGAATGACCGAGTTTATGTACTTTGCCACTCTCTGATTGGACTTGGTCTGGATGTATTCTATTGTCTTTTTAAGACAAGATAGTTCTGCCGACTTCTTGTCATTATCTAGAATCTGCGCCATATAGTTACCCCTTTTTTCTTTCGATGTGTAGCTTATGCCCCCACAACTTCCTTATAATCCCATCACATATATCTGGCATGGATTAGCTTCATCCCAGTAGTGTCTAATCACTTCAAACTCCTTAAAGCCACAACTTATGTAGAATCTATTAGTTATATCGTAGTCTTCATACATGCCCATCTCCACTGTTTTAACCTGCATAAATTCATAACCTTTTTCCTTCGCTATTTTCTTAGCTTCTTCAACTAGCTGTCTTCCTAGTCCACCTCTGTGGTATTCTTTTAGAACTCCCATAACTGCAAGTTCCACTGTTTCCTTGCCTGTTTCTTTCAAGTTTAAGAAGCCCACGATTTTGCCATCTTCTTCTGCTGCAACCATAATCCTATCCGGACTCTCTGCTATATACTGTTCTCTTGATTCCTCTACTTCAAACCATTCTGTTAAACTTTCTAGGATAGACCTAGCTATTACTTTCTTCTGTTCTTTGTCTGTTATTAATTTAATCATGTGTTTTTCCCTTTATATTTTAATATTTGATATTAATAGTATTGTCTTCGGCTTTAATACTACAATTTTTCTAACTTTGATGTTATCTAGCTATGAACATTCCGTATTCTTTTGGAACTGTTAATACTCCATCTACCATACGCTTTGTAAGTTCTTCTTTTATGGTTTCACGTGGTATATCCTGAAGTCCACTCATACCTGATAATGAATATATGTAATCAACCATGTCATCTACATCTGTAACTAAGAGTGCATCATCATATATACATCTTTCAACATTGCCAAAGTGCTTTCCTAATTTTCCCTCGCCATTCTGCAACGTGAAGTTTTCATTTACCTCTGCGCCTTTAACATATGCTTCAAGTGCTTTATTCACATAATTCATAATTCCATTCACACCAAATGTTGCGCAGTAAAACTTACCACCGTCTTCGTATGACTTCATCCGGAAGTTTCCACTGAATCTCAATATGCCTTGGATCATATATCAGAATCCTATCAATATTCCGCTTACATCTTCTTTCTAATATATTTAGCACTAATTTCTTCAATGCTGTTGAAATAATCCTTCTCTACATCACTAAGAGTTTTTTGTTTATACTTTTTATACTCATTCTCAGCTTTTTTCATTGCTTGCGCATGTGAAATTGTTCCATTGCCAACCAGCAACTGCTCACCTGTTGATGTTAATATACCATCCAAATGTTTAGACCAATCAGACATTGTCATCGGTATCTCCCTTTCGGCTTGACGTTCTGCAAAATCTAAATACCCTGAGACAATTTGCCCCATAGCACGTAGTTCTTTTTCTGATAAATAATTTTTAGCGATTTTTGCTTCTGATAAAGTTGGTTGATTACCAGAAAATGTAGTCAATCCCATGAATTCTTTTTCAGCATCTGCCCTGCTATAAATTACTTCTGCTGCAGTCTCACCAGAAACTGCATAATGAATCTTGTTTTGAACCTTTTTAAAGAAGATTATAGATTCTTCAACTTTAGGGTCATAATCGATACTAGTTGCATATATCTCCAATATTTGTCGATAGAATACTTTTTCAGAAGCACGAATATCTCTAATTCTTTCCAGCAACTCTTTAAAGTATCCACCACCTCCAAGTTTTTTTAGACGTTCATCATCTATTGCAAAACCCTTTTTGAGATATTCCTTAAGAATTGAACTTGCCCATATTCTAAATTGAACACCCCTTTGTGATTTCACTCTATACCCAACAGATATAATCATATCCAAATTATAATAATTGGTTGGCTTAGTAGAAAATTCGGAAATTCCGAATTTTCTCAATGTGTTCTCACGCATTAATTCCCCATCAGTATAGATATTCTGAATATGCTCATTGATTGTAGATTTAGCTTTTTGAAATAATTCGGACATTTGCTCCTGAGTCAGCCATACTGTATCCTCTTCAAGCCTTACATCCACTTTGCATTTACCATCTTCCGTGTTATAAATAATTATTTCTGATTTATTGTTCTCATTACTCATTTTTTCAATATCTCCAATAATATACATTTCTCTCTAAATATCTTTCTAAGTTCCTTACCATTAGGACTTTCAGCTATTATTTAGTCACATCCTGTTTCTCTTTTATATTTCTCCTATTGCACTAATATTCCAAAGTGGAATATTTATAATAACTTCCTGCTTAATATAATCTTTCATTGAAAATCTAATAGCATATTTAGGATCATATTTATCTATATATGCTTTTAAACTTTTTGATTTCAAGTTTTCTTCTGCTTTAACCTCTATCGGTACAATATCAGATTTTATCTGCATTAAAAAGTCTATTTCATTTCGTGAATTTGTATTTGAATAATAATATGGTACCATCTCAGTTGTTGAAATTATTTGCTGCAAAACATATTGTTCCGTAAGTGCACCCTTAAACTCAACAAATAACTCATCATCTTCTAGTATGCTATTTATATCCAAATCTGACATGGCGCCAAGAAGGCCAACATCTATCATAAATAACTTATATGCTTGAGGTTCCTTATATGATTTTAGTGGCATTGCTGGTTTATTAACCATATGTACTTTATAACACAAACCACAATCTATAAGCCACTGTATTGAAACCTCATATTGAGCTGATCTTGCTCCTTTTTTTATCTGACCAAAGAAAAATTTCTTATTTTCTTTTGCAAGTTGTAAAGGAATAGAATCCCATACCATTCTAGTTCTTTCAAGTTCACTTTTATTATCTATATGCTTACTAAAATCTTTTTCATAAAGACTAACTATCTTTTTTTGTATATTTCGTACTTCATTTATATCCTTATCATCCACGTAGCAACTTACTGCCTCTGGCATACCACCAACATAATAATACAATTTTAAATATCTTATATATTTTTCTCTAAATACCTGATTTTTATTATTTTCAGCCTTATTAACATACTTGGCTAAATCATCTTCTCCACAAGCTAATAAGAATTCATAATATGATAATGGATACATCGTTAATATATTTACTTTTCCAACGGGATAAGATATCCCTTTGTGCATTGCAACACCTAAAAAAGACCCCGCTACTATAATGTGATATTCACTTGCATTTTCACAGAAATATTTTAACGCAGTTATAGCCTTCGGGGATTCTTGTACTTCATCTATTATTATTAGTGTTTCTTCTGGTTCAATTTTCTCGCCAGAAACTATAGTTATATCTTCAATTATTCTTTTAACATCAAAATCAACATCAAAAGATTTTTTCATCTGCTCATTTTCATCCAAGTTGATATATGCTACATTTTTATAATATCTTTTTCCAAATTCCTTCATAATCCAGGTTTTACCAACCTGTCTTGCACCTTGTAAAATAAGGGGTTTACGGCTCTTTTTATTTTTCCAAGAACATAAATCTTCCATTATTTTTCTTTCCATTCAAGTCACCTCCTATTTTAAAGTATACACTTTTTTGAACGAAAATCAAGAAAATTATACATTTTTTTGAACGAAAATTAGCTCAAAATGACATTTTTTTGAACGAAAATCTATAGCTACGATACACTTTTTTGAAGGAAAGTTATTTTTATGTAAACCTTCATTTTCGAGTTTTCCTATATTTCAAGCCATTTTACGGAGTTTTTTGCTATTTTCTTTATTTAGCCCGTAATTCGCATACTTTATCATAAATTGCTTTAGCAAGTTTTCTTTGGTTTTCGCCATCCATGTGGATTCCGTCGATTTCACTTACTCTAGCAACTTCATTGGCATCTAAAAATTCTAGATTGTACATCTCTGATAACTGCTTATACCAGTCAGGTAATTCGCGGGCAACCCTTGATGCATTCTCCAAATCAAAGCACTCTGATAACCATGGATCAAGTGCTGACTTTGCAACTGCTGGTGGTGCAATAAGTAAAACCTTCATACGACCATTCATTCTGAATGTGTTATATGTCTGAATCTTTTCAAGCATAATCTGCATCTCACCTGCTATATCCATAGATGAATAACCAAACTTTTTCTTAAGGTCATTACTTCCAAGCATAACTGTTATCAAATCTATTGGATTATGTGTCTCCATGCAAGGCACAATATACTTAAGGCCATTCTTCTCACCTTCTGCCGGGTCATCCGTTGCAATGGTTCTTCCGTTCTGGCCTTCTTCGATTACCATATACTCATCACCAAGCATTTGCTGCAAATTGGCTGTGTATCTGTTTTCATCCGACATCCTAATTTTCTCTTTTGGGTCAAATCCCCATGTAAGTGAATCCCCAAAGCAGAGGATTCTATATTTCTTTAAACTATCCATATTTACTCCTTATTATTTATTTTTTATATCAACTCATAACTCAAACAAACTAAGTTGTTCATACTTCTCCGGATACTCATTCATGTACTCAAAGCACTGATTATCCATGAGTAATCCAGCTTCTTTACATTTATCTCTAAATAACTTTCTAAGTTCCTTGCCATTTGGACTTTCGATGTGATATGCATTTCCATATTCTTTTATGTACTTTTGCTTTAGCCCTGGAAAGTGCTTATCAAGGGCTTCATAATAATACTCTCTGTCGCCATCTCTTAGTGTTAATCCAAAGTCATATCCTATTATTCCTTTTACACCAAGTTCTATGCACTTATCTATAATACCTGTAACATTCTCCTCTGTATTATTGATATATGGCAAAATAGGTGTAATCCAGACTATAGTTGGAATACCTCGTTTTTGCATCTCTTCTAATACCTCAAATCTTCTTTTTGTTGTGCAGACATTAGGCTCGACAATTTTACATAGTTCTTCGTCGATAGTGGTTATTGTCAGTTGAACGACGCATTTGCTGCGATTATTGATTTCAGCAAATAGGTCGATGTCCCTAAGTATTCTATCTGATTTTGTTTGGATTGCTAACCCGAATTCGTACTTCTTGATTATTTCAAGACATGCTCTCGTGAGTCCAAGTTCTTCTTCGCAATGCATGTATGGATCCGACATCGCACCTGTGCCTATCATGCACTTCTTGCGCTTGCTCCTAAGAGCCTTCTCAAGAAGCTGCGGCGCGTTCTTTTTGACTTCTATGTCGGTGAATGGATGTGTGAACTGGTAGCAGGTGCTCCTGCTATCGCAGTATATGCAGCCGTGAGTACAGCCACGATAAATATTCATTCCCGTAAAACCACCATTATTTATAAGAATTCCTTTTGCCTCTACCTCGTGCATTGTCTTCTCCCTGTTGATTATTTTTGTAATCTATCTCTAGTCATCATAAGTGCATAACCTAAAAGATTAGTTCCATTCCACTTGCTTTTATCTAACCTATTAGGATCAGTCATAGATAATCCAATACCCCATATTTTATCTCTAACCGCACACTCTGCTAAGTAACTTGTCTTAGTTTCTAATAACATCTTTTTTAATTCTTCATTTTGACTAAACTTTGCAATTAAACCTTCATAAATTACAATCTGTCTAACACCACTCCATGTATTATCATCATAATTAGATACTTCTCGTCCTAATGCTTTAATTTTTGCGACATCAGAAGTTTCTAATATTTTACTTGCTATTTCTTCATCATTAAAACATTTAGCTTTTTTATACATCATATATTGTTCCATAGAGGAAAAATTTATGCCTTCAACTTCGAAATCCGACATGTACCAATTACTAAGATATCCATTCTCCTCATCTGGATTATGAAAACAAATAACTTGCATTATTGTTCACCAACCTTTTTCACTGCTAATTCCAAATCTAAATCATGCAAACCATGATAAGCTTTAACTAAAAAGTTTAGAGGTACCTTATTTATCACTTCCGAACTTGGTATATTATAATACCATTGATAATATGCATAAAATTCACCAATCCAGTCTGGCATAAAACCATCTAATGCCTTTCCTGATTTAAAATTATAATCTTCTTTCTCGCAAAAATATACTAATAAATCTCTTGCACTCATTGTATTAATATATGCTTGTGATTCGTCTATACACTTTCTTGTTTTACTTTGCATATACGCACTTATAAACGCCTCAGTATCTTTATCTGGATATTCTTGTGCGACCAAATCAAATAATTTACCTTGATTTTCAACCACATCATCTAAATAATCTTTTGAATATGCCTGCATATCATTCACCTCTAAAACAATGTACTAAATACATTAGTTACCGTATTTTTATCAGAATCAACAAGTTCCCTCATTCGCGCCCTAGCCGTTATATCTCTATCATTATATTTCTTATTAAACTCATTATAATCAACAATACTTATATCTTCTTTAATTTCTTTTAATCTAGAAAAAGCTTCTTCCGTTTTAATACAATATTGTATCCCTAATCCACCTAACGAAAGTAACTCCTCTAAAATTTCAATATCAATATTATCTTTTACAAATTCTTTTGCAATATAAAAGTAAGAAGCATTCGCTCTCCATCCTTTTATTACATCATAATCCGCTGTATCAATTCCATATTTATCTATAAACTTTTTTGATAAAACCTTATATCTTTTTGAATCAGCAGCATCTCTATGCTTCATCAACTCAGCAAGCCAATTAAGCACATCTTTTGTTTCAAAGTCCAATATTTTCAAATTCTCTACATCTAATTCATATTTATGAACCCAACCATTACTCTCATTAGGTACGCAAACTGCCCATTCCTTAGCTAATTCATAATCATCCGTTAGATAAAAACCTTTACCATAATCATGTTTATCATTACCTAGCCCATAAGTGGGATTTATTTCCTTATTAGGTGAACCATGAAATAATATCAATTTATTCATGTATTTCCTCCTATTCTTCTTATAATCACATAGATATATTTTACCACATTTTGCTTGATTCTTCCAAATAATTATGGGGGGTAAATTAAGGAATTTATATATGATTTGGATGTGTGTTTTCCAACTTGCATTTACATACATTTTCACTGTTTCGGCTAAAATATATGTAATTGGCCAGCCACACTCATCCCCCCCCAAAAAACCACTTTGTCACACTTTTCCATCCTCATGTGTATACCATATGTGAAGGCAAAACATGAAACCTTCACAGCAGCACAATTTATACATGATAATCCTAAAAAAATACACCAATCCGAGAGCAATCTCGCGCTGGTGCATTTTTTTATATTCAATTAATAAGTCCTATCAACCTTTAAAAAGCTGCATCTTCATTTTCATCTTACTTAACTACAAACTTCTTAGTTCCTGCCTTCTTAATAAAACTTGTATATAACTTCTTTTTAGCCTTTGGTACTTTGAATGTAATAGACTTCTTAACTTCAGGATATCTTACAAATGCATTCTTTCCAATTCTTCTTATGCTCTTACCCTTAATTATTACAGTCTTCATTTCTCTACAACTATCAAATGAGCTACTATCAATACCAACTATCTTGAATTTCTTTCCAAAAGTTTTAATTGTTTTATCAATAATATATTTCTTTTTACCATCATTATAAACTTTATGAATACTTGCTTCTGAAATCTTACCATTATTTACCTTACTAAATCTATAAATGTAGTCATCCTTTAAAAAGCACTGACCTTTTCTAAATCCAATCTTACTATTTTTAACCTGAATGGCTGAAAGCTCAATTTCACCAAATGGCATTGAAGGATAAGTCATATAAGCTTTTTCCTTACCTTTAAACTTAATTGTTGAATCAGTAATATTAATCTTCTGTGCATTAAAACAATATTGATCATAAAGAGAATAATTCATCTGATTCTTCGCAGGTTCTTCATATCTAAAATTCATTTTACAATTATTTACAGATATTGTTTCACATACAGCAAATGGTGCATAGAAACAATCAGTGCCTTCTGCTAATGTCATTGTTGCTAATCTAAACTTTCTATTTACTTTAGCATTATCAAACTTAATGTTTTTGCCATAAAAAATAGCAGCTTTAATTGTTACATTTGATACTTCGATATCACCGCAATCAGAAGGCTTATCCTCTTCATCCATAAATTCTCCAGTACTTATGGTATACCAAGCTGGCTCATACTCATATCTCTTAGAGTTTTCACTATCTTCTAAAACCGAAAGACTTCCACCACCAGTAATTTTCAAATTACATCTACAATCAATATAACCATCAATAGTACAATCTCCTTTAACAACAAGGGTTATTGTCTCACTTTTATGTGCTTGTTGTTCAGCTGCATATTTATCTTTATTTTTTTCATAATCATAATTTTTTGCATCATAATAATCCAACCACAAATGACCTTTACCTTTAAAATTGTCAAGTGTCAATTCCTTTTTATCTGCATTCCATGTTGCTCCTTTTACTTTACCCGTATCAAGATATACATCTTTTGAATCATTATAAATTCTCGGTCTTCTTACGCCAAGATCTGAATAATCTACATTTGTGTTCTGAGCTACTTCCTCAGCCCAAGTAATAACATTTCCATTTCCAATCATCAATCCACATGCTAATACCGCAAGAGTTGCACACATCTTTTTAAATCTCATACTTTTTCCTTTCTATTTTCATATATTTAACAATAATCTTTTTTATAATAGATTATTATCTTTTTTATCTCTACGCTATATACACAATTACACTTTGCCAAAAGTCACATATTAATAAATTAACAAATTTTTTAATATTTTTTAGACATAAATTTAGACATACAAAAATCGCCGCAAACAAAGCGTTTAACACTTCGTCTGTGACGATTAAAACTTTAAATGTTTTTTGGAAATTTCCTTAAATACTGAATTTCTTTAATCCAGATTTTCTAATAAGTTTTTTGTATGCTTTCTTATTATCACTTGAAATTGTAAATTTAATCTTCTTACCCTTAGTAGCAAATGCCTTCTTACCAATTTTAGTAAGTACATCAGACTTTATTACAACCTTAGTAAGCTTCTTACATCCATAAAATGACTTAGCACCAATTGTTTTAATATACGAATTAATAGTAACTTTTCTAAGTTTCTTATTGTTTTTAAAAGCATTTGCTCCAATTGAGTTAACAGAATAGTTAATGCCTCCAAACTTCACTGTTTCAGCAATATCCATAGTCTTAAATTTCTTTTTAGCTTTAACTACTTCTACTTCGCCAACCTTGTTGTAAGCAGCTTTTGTTTTAACCTTGTATACATACTTGCCATCTGTAATAGTAGAACCTACTTCAGCAACATTTGTAAATAAATCGCTATTGTCAAAAACCTTGCCTTCTTCAAGTTTTCCTAGAGGAACAGTTGAAAAAATCAAATCCTCATCCATAAAGCAACCATTAATATATATAGCCGCATCATCATTATAACCAGCTACAACTTTAGTATTACATGTTGCCTTAAAATCTAAAACCATGGAATAAACAACAACAATAACAATATTTGGATTATAACCATAATATTTACCATTTTCAAATTTTTCATCCGGTTTCATAACAGTATATTTTTTACCGTCATTTGAAACCATCCAAGCTGAATACTCTTTAGCCTTCTTTAATTCTTCCAATTGCTTTTCTAATTCTGCAATGAATGTAGCACTGAATGCTCCTGCTGGGTCAGAAGTAATAGTAACATCACTAAGTTCTCCTGCAGTTTTTCCAGCAACTGGATTCTTTGGATATTCAAAGTATATGTTTTTTAACATAGCTCCCTTTTTTGAATTGCCCTTTGCATAAGCTTCTGTTCCACCTACAAAACCAAGTTCCACAATCATCACAAGTGCTAAAAGCACCGACATAATTTTTTTCAATTTTCTACCTCCTAGTAAAAATTTTAGTCTATAATAAATACTAGCCCATTATACCACCATTTAATATATTGTAAAAGTTTTATATATTTATAACAAAAAACCGCCGCAAAGCGTATACAAAATTCACATACACCCTGCGACGGCCAACCATAATTCATTTTTAATTAGTATTAATTATATTACTAAATACTTACAATAATTTAAGTACAATTATTTAACTTTAATCTTAACTGTAACAACCTTTGAGAATTCTTCATACTCATCATTACCAGCTACTATTACTTTAACCTTAACTTTATAAGTACCCTTCTTAAGTTTCTTCTTTAATGTGATGATACCCTTCTTGTTAATCTTGAACTGTTTCTTTAACTTAGCTTTATTAATCTGGTATGAAACTGTGCCCTGAGCACCCTTAATAGTAAATACTTTCTTAATCTTTAAGTTCTTCTTAGCCTTCTTAGCCTTGATTGTCTTAGCCTT
>ODAJ012168172.1_pt1 | contig 13923 bp, 11 predicted proteins | sample 1539241 | NCBI WGS metagenome assembly ODAJ01 (sample SAMN02144231, study PRJEB22623) | gut metagenome | biome: sheep rumen | host: Ovis aries | place: New Zealand
CCAGACACAAGGCGCAGAGCTGCAGCGCAAGGTGCTGAATGGCCTACTGAGAGCAGCTAAGAACACAGAATATGGTCGTGAGCATGGTTTTGCCACCATCAAGAGCTATGAGGAATTCACCAAGTTCAGCCCCGTCAACACCTATGAGGAGCTGAAGGGGCAGATAGACCGTATGCGCCACGGAGAAGTTGACGTGCTCTGGCCCGGTCGGGTAAAATGGTATGCCAAGTCAAGCGGCACTACCAACGACAAGTCGAAATTCATCCCCGTCAGCAATGAGGGGCTGCAAAAGATTCACTATGCAGGAGGCTATGACACGGTGGCCTTGTATCTGCGCAACAATCCCAAAAGCCGGTTGTTCGATGGAAGGGCATTGATATTAGGTGGGAGCCATACCCCAAACTATAACCTCCCAGGCTCGCTGGTGGGTGACCTTTCTGCCATCTTGATAGAGAATATCAACCCATTAGCCAACCTGGTAAGGGTTCCTAAGAAGACGACGGCTTTGATCAGTGACTTTGAGGTGAAGCGCGAGCGGATAGCACGAGAGGCGATGAACAAGAACGTGACCAACATCTCAGGCGTTCCATCGTGGATGCTTTCCGTGCTGAACTGCATGATGGAGATTACGGGCAAGACGCATTTGGAAGAGGTCTGGCCCAATCTGGAGGTATTCTTCCACGGCGGTGTCGCCTTCACGCCTTACCGCAAGCAGTATGAACAGCTGATTACCTCGCCCAATATGCACTATATGGAAACCTACAATGCCAGCGAGGGTTTCTTTGGATTGCAAGACGACCCTGCCGACAAGGCGATGCTGCTGATGCTGGACTATGGTGTCTTCTACGAATTCCAACCTATGGACGGTGGCGACATAGTACCACTGTGGGGAGTAGAGAAAGACAAAAACTATGCCATGCTGATATCCACTTCCTGCGGACTGTGGCGATACATGATTGGCGATACTATCCGTTTCACCTCCACCAATCCCTATAAGTTCGTCATCTCCGGAAGGACGAAGAGCTTCATCAATGCCTTTGGCGAGGAGCTGATTGTCGACAATGCGGAGCAGGGGCTGGCTTATGCCTGCGAGCAGACCGGGGCGGAGATACAAGAATACACAGCGGCTCCTGTCTTTATGGATTCCAAGGCCAAGTGTCGCCATCAGTGGCTCATAGAGTTTTCCAAGGAGCCTGCCGACCTGCAGCAGTTCGCACATCTGCTCGACCAGAAGCTGCAACAGCTGAACAGCGACTACGAAGCCAAGCGATACAAGGACATCACGCTACAGCCTCTGGAGATTGTCAAGGCACGTCCAAACCTGTTTAACGACTGGATGAAACTTCGTGGCAAGCTGGGCGGACAGAACAAGGTGCCAAGGCTGTGTAATGAACGAGAACATATTGAACAACTATTGACACTCAACAAATGAAGCGACTGCTCTATATAGCCCTCTCTATCCTTGCTATCGCATCATGTGCACGTATGGGTAATCCTGACGGAGGATGGTACGATGACGACCCTCCTCGTGTCATTGGCTCCGTACCCTTGGAGCGCGACACCAATGTCACGTCCAGGAAGATTACCATCTATTTCGATGAATACATCAAGCTTGACAATCCTACAGAGAACGTGATGGTGTCGCCTCCCCAGCTGGAGATGCCCGAAATCAAGGCCTCCGGCAAGAAAATCGTAGTGAAACTGCAGGATACGCTGAAAGCCAACACAACCTATACCATCGACTTCAGCAATGCCATCTCCGACAATAACGAGGGCAACCCGATGGGCAACTACACCTTTACCTTCTCGACAGGCGAGAAGATTGACACTTTTGAAGTGGGCGGCTATGTCATTGATGCTTCCAACTTAGAGCCGATAAAGGGAATTTCGGTTGGACTCTACAACAACTTGGCAGACTCAGCATTCCGCACAGAACCCCTGATGCGCATCTCACGCACTGACGGCTCAGGACATTTCGTCATCAAGGGCGTGGCACCTGGTGAGTATCGTGTCTATGCACTTCAGGATGCCGACGAGAACTATCGGTTCACACAGAAAAGCGAGATGATAGCGTTCTCGCATAAGACATATACCCCGACAGCAGGGCCGGATATCCGTCAGGACACCATCTGGCGCGACTCTCTGCACATCGACAATATCATACAAGTGCCTTTCACCCATTTCTATCCTGACGATATCGTGCTTATGGCTTTCCAAGAGCCCCAAACAACCCGTTATCTCTTGAAGACAGAACGAAAGGACGCTGACAGGATAGGAGTATTCTTCAGCTATGGCAACGAACAGCTGCCTGTCATCCGCGGACTCAACTTTGACGCAGACTCTGCCTTTGTCCTGGAGGCTAGTCCGAAAAAGGACACGCTGACCTATTGGCTGCGTGATACCACATTGGTGAATCAGGATACCCTGTCGTTTTCGATGGAATACCTGATTACTGACAGCACAGGTGTGCTGGTCAGTCAGACTGACACGCTGGAGATGGTGGCCAAGACTTCATACGAGAAACGCCAGAAGGAGAAGGCGAAGGCCTTTGAGGAATGGACCAAGGAACAGGAGAAGAAAAAGAAGCGCGAAGAGCCCTACGACAGTATCTATCCCGTTAAACTACTGGAGCCAAAGTTCACCATACCGTCATCTATGGCACCAAATAGTGTTGTGTATATCGAAATGCCAACACCTCTGGCTCGGCTTGACACGGCGGCCATCCACCTATATTCCAAGATTGACTCCTTATGGTATAGAGCACCCTTCGAGTTCCAGCAATGCGACTCAATGCTGCGTCACTATAAGGTGGTAGCCGACTGGCATCCTGGCACAGAGTATAGCCTGGAGGTAGACTCCTTGGCCTTTACTGATATCTATGGTATTTCATGTGGCTCGCATACACAGGGCATCAAGGTGAAAGCACTTGAAGAGTTTGCCACCCTGGAGATGCAGATTACAGGTGTGCAGGATACAGGTTTCGTGGTGCAGCTACTTGGCAAGAGCGACGAAGTCATAAGGCAGATACGGTCAGATGCTGGCCGTTCAGCGACTTTCTTCTATGTCGCACCAGGAATCTACTATGTACGAGCCTTCGTCGACCGTAACGGCAACAACATCTGGGATACTGGCGACTATGACGCAGACCTTGCTCCCGAGGATCTCTACTACTACCCGCGGGAGATAGAGTGCAAGGAGAAGTTTGACGTCACGCTGTCGTGGAATCCAGAGGCTCTGCCGCGTAATCGCCAAAAGCCGGGAGCTATTGTCAAGCAGAAGCCCGACAAGGAACAGAAGAAACTCCAGAACCGCAATGCTCAGCGAGCCAAACAACTGGGCATAGAGTATGTCAAGAAACAAATGGTAAAATAAAACAATTAGAATCAGATATGAAAGCAACACTATCAAAATGGGTACGAAGGATGGCAAAGGGAATCCTGCCTATCTGCCTACTCGTCTTTTTACCCTTCAAGGCCAGCGCCCAGTGTGGCATCGAGAATACCGCGTTCAAATCGGGCGAGTTCCTGAGCTACGACCTCTACTTCAACTGGAAGTTCGTCTGGGTGAAGGTGGGTACAGCCTCCATGTCTACCGTTCAGTCCAACTATCATGGCCAGAAGGCCTTCCGCAGCAGCCTTATCACGCGCGGAAACAATCAGCTGGACAATGTCTTCGTCATGCGCGATACGCTGCTCTGCTATACGGGTCTCGACCTCGCCCCACTCTACTTCCGCAAAGGAGCACGCGAGGGCCAACGCTATTACGTCGATGAGTTGTGGTACACCTATCCCAACAGCAACTGTCACCTTAAGATGCATCGCATTGATGCCGACGGCGAGGTGCACTGGAAAGAAGCTGAGTATAAAGACTGTATCTACGACATGATGAGTATCTTCCTGAGGGCTCGCAACTTCGATGCGGCTAAGCTGAAGGAAGGTGAGAACATACCCATGCCCATCAGTGATGCCCGTAACCTTTCGCACTCGTGGCTCAAGTACACCGGCAAGACCACGCTGAAGATGAAGAACAACAACAACAAGTATCGCTGTCTGGTCTTCTCGTTTATCGAGCGCGAAGATGGCAAGAACCATGAACTGATCCGCTTCTACGTCACTGACGACAAGAACCATATGCCTGTTCGTCTGGATATGTTCCTCTCCTTTGGTTCTGCCAAGGCCTATTTGTCTGGTTATAAGGGATTGCGTAATCCATTGGAGTCAAAGGTAAAGTAATGTAATGTGGCAGAGTCTGAAACAATGAGCGAGCAATATATCAGGACAGAAGCTATGACGCAGAAGATGCGTCGTTTTACCGATGCTGGTCGTTATCCGCAAGACGATGACATCGACTTCTTACCCGAAGGGCATATCTATCTGTATAAGGGAAATCGCAGACTGTTGCCAGTCAGCACCCTAATTTCCTACTTCTTTGAGCCTTTCAATGCCCAGCGCGCCGCAGAGCAGCAACAAGCCCGCTATGGCATCCCCGTAGCTGAGTCGCTGGCTAAGTGGGAACGTATAGGACGAATGGCCAGTGAAGTGGGAACCTTCATGCACGAGCAGACAGAGAACTACTTCCAGAACGGCCATTTTGAGACCATTTGTCCCTTCAGCTACAAGGGGCAGGTAGAACAGGTCAGCCTGGAGCGAGAGTGCAACCAGTTTCTGAACTTTGTGAAAGACTACAAGATTCGTCCTTACCGGCAGGAGTGGCCAGTGTTCGACGCATCGTTGAATTTGGCTGGCACCATTGATCTTATATGCCGTGAAGATGACGGACAGTTCGTTATCTACGACTGGAAGCGCAGCCGCAAGGTGGTCGATGCTCAGGGAAATCCCATCAAGAAAGCCTTTGCCGACCGCACCTCTATCAACGGCATCAACCTGCCCGACACCTCTTATTATCACTATTGTATCCAGCAGAACCTCTACCGCTACATGCTGCAACAGCACTATGGCATACAGGTGAAAGCCATGAACCTGGTGGTGCTCTGTCATGACTATACTACCTACCATGTGGCCGAAGTACCGCCTATGGACACCCTGATGCAGCAGATTGCCAACCTCTGCACCACTCAAGAACTGGGCTATAAGCTGTTGCCTGTTTAAATATATGGATACCGTCATACTACACGACCTCAGTATAGGCTATCTCTCAAAAGGCCAGCAGAAGGTGGTAGCCAGCCATCTCAACGCTGTCATCCACAGCGGTGAACTGACATGTCTGCTGGGAGCTAATGGTATCGGCAAGTCTACGCTTTTGCGAACCTTGTCAGCTTTCCAGCCTAAACTCAGCGGTAATGTGACTATACATGGAAGGGAGATTGCCGACTATTCGGCCAAGGAGCTAAGTCGTATGGTGGGAGTGGTACTCACTGAAAAGCCCGATGTGCAGCATATGACCGTCACCGAACTGGTGGCATTGGGACGTTCGCCTTATACCGGCTTCTGGGGAGCCTTGAATGCCGAAGATCATCAGGTGGTACGCCAATCCATCAGTCTTGTGGGCATCGAGCCGTTGGCTGAGCGTATGGTACATACCCTCAGCGATGGTGAACGACAGAAAGTGATGATTGCCAAGGCCCTGGCTCAGCAGACACCTGTCATCTATCTGGATGAGCCTACTGCATTCCTCGATTTTCCCAGCAAGGTAGAGGTCATGCAGTTGCTTCATCGCTTGGCGGTAGAACAGCAGAAAACCATCTTTCTCTCCACTCACGATGTTGATTTGTCCCTACAGCTGGGCGACAGCATCTGGCTCATGCAGCCACAGGGACTGAGTGTGGGAACCCCTCTTGAACTGGCCCAACGAGGTATTTTGAGCCATTTCATCGAGCGCGACGGCATCAGCTTCGACAAAGAAAACCTAACTATACACGTACGGCAATGATTGAAGGACATGGTGATGATCTCTACCGCTATGGCGACTTGGTGAAGGTTAACTTCAGCTCAAACATCTATCAGCATGTTGACCTTTCTGGGCTTACCTCCCATCTGGCAGCCATAGCCCCTCGGCTGCTGACCAGCTATCCAGAACCCGAGCCTCGCTCATTGGAAAAACTGATAGCCGAGAAAGAGGATATAGACCCTGAGTCGGTGCTGGTAACCAATGGGGCCACAGAGGCTATCTATATGATAGCAGAACTGCTGCATGGAAGTGTATCCATCATCCCACAGCCCACCTTCAATGAGTATGCCGATGCCTGTCGTATGTATCGTCATATCATCGCGCATGAGAATACCACAGACCTGAAGAACCTGCCACGCGACAGAGTCTACTGGATATGCAACCCCAACAATCCTTCTGGCAATGTGCTGCTGAAGAGTTTTATGGACTATCTCGTGCGCCGCTCACCCCGCTACACCTTTGTGGTAGACCAGTCGTACGAAGGGTATACCCGCGAACCAATGCTGAAAGCATCTGAGATGGAGGATGTGAGCAATCTGCTGCTGATTCATTCGTTCAGCAAGACTTATAGCATTCCCGGACTCCGCCTGGGATATGTTACCGGACATCCATCCACTATACAGCTACTTCGCTCCCTGCGCCGCCCTTGGTCTGTTGGCAGTTTGGCTATCGAAGCTGGACACTACTTGCTGACAGTGGGGTCTCCATCAGTTCCGAACCTCAAGGCATACCTTGCCGAGGCTGAGCGATTGCGCACAGAAATGCGTTCGATACCGGGTGTCCGTGTCTTTGAGACCAAGACCAACTATATGCTTTGTGAACTGGAGACAGTACAGGCATCCGACCTGAAGCAATACCTTATACAGTCACATGGTATGCTTATTCGCGACTGCAGCAATTTTTTTGGCCTCTCGTCACATTTCTTCCGTGTGGCAGCGCAGCAACCAGAGGAAAACGACGCCTTGATAGCGGCCATCCGCGAATACCTGATTAAATAGCAGCAAGCAGGGCCGACGCTGTAATCTGTTGTCGGATATGTTTTCTGGCTTGTCCCAGACGGTTCTCTACCTGTTTGTAGGGCAGAGCGAGGTGTTGGGCAATGTCGCTTACTTTCAACCCGTCATAGATATGCAGACGGTAGATGCGGCCACAGTCTTCTGGCAGACGAGCCAGCGAACGCTCCATGCGCTCCATCAATTGCCGGGCAGAGATCACGGACTCTATTTCCTCGGCAGATTCGTTGTTTTTCAAGTAGTGTTCATATTCCTCTACGACATGACGTCTGCGGAAATAGTCGGTCACGCTGTGTTGAGCCATGGTGTAAACCAGACAGGGAAGCGTTTGCAGCGTAATAAGCCGATGCCCGGAAAGCAGACGCAGGAACAAGTCTTGCACCCTGTCCTCTGCCTCCTGGGTATCAGCAATACGCACCGCGATGAAACTGACGATTTCATCGCGATGCTGAGCATAATAGTTAGATATAAGTGTATGGTTATTCATTCACAACCTTTTGGATGGTTCCATCCTCGTTGTAGAACAGTCGCTGGGCCTTCAAGGAACGCAGGTGGGTGATGTCGTTGGAGGGTACACAGTCGTGATAGCAAAGATACCACTGTCCTTTGAACTCTACGATGCTGTGATGAGTGGTCCAGCCCACAACGGGATCAAGCAACACCCCCTGGTAAGTAAACGGACCGTAGGGATTGTCGCCAATAGCATAGCACAGCAGGTGGCTATCGCCAGTAGAATAGGAGAAGTAATATTTTCCCTGATACTTGTGCATCCACGACGCCTCAAAGAAGCGGTGCGGGTCGCCAGCCTTCAATGGCTCACCATCCTTGTCGAGAATGACGACAGGACGCGGAGCCTCAGCAAACTGCTTCACATCGTCACTCAGACGTACCACGCAGCTTGGCAGTGCCGGCACGTCGGCAGGACAGAAGAGCTGGGTCTTTCTATCGGGAGCAGGACCGAGGTCTATGCCCTCTTTCACCAGCGTTCCGGGAGTGTGGTACCACTGCAACTGTCCGCCCCAGAGTCCACCGAAGTAGCAGTATATCTGTCCGTCGTCATCCTTGAACACACAGGGGTCAATAGAGAATGATCCGCGCATGGGCTGCTTCTCGGGAACAAAGGGTCCCTCAGGACGGTCGGCTATGGCTACGCCCAGATGGAACACGCCGTTGTAGTCCTTGGCAGAGAAAATAAGATAGTACTTACCGTCTTTCTCTACAACATCGTTGTCCCACATCTGTTTCTCTGCCCATTCCACCTGGTCCACATCCAGTATCACGCCATGATCCGTCACTTCGCCCTGCTCCAGGTCGTCGAAAGACAGCACATGGTAGTCGCGCATCTGGAAGTGACCTCCGTCGTCGTCGAAGGCATGGCCAGTCTCTATGTCGTGACTGGGATAGATATATAGCTTGCCGTTAAACACGTTGGCTGAAGGGTCAGCCATATAGTCATCGGGAAAAAGATAACGTGGTTTCATAATCTCTAACTTTAAACTTTAAACTATTTATTCCTTTTTTCTATTTCTAAGTTAATCTTGTCGATAACCTCGTCTGTCAACTCATAGCGCGAAATGATGAACATAGCCAGTCCTAACAGCATTGCCGGGATGACGCAGACAAGCCACAGGATGCCCTGCTCGGCAAACGGGGTCTGAACAGTTTCCTTAGCGTTGAAGCCCACATAACCCAGCACCAGTCCGGGAACGACACCTCCCAGTGCCATGCCGGCCTTGAAGAAGATACCCGTCAGGGCGTTGACAATACCCGAGATACGCTTGCCCGTAGTGTATTCTCCATACGAGATGACCTCAGGCACCAATGCCCACATATATCCGGTGGCCACGATGACACCCGTCGACTTGATAAACTGCGCCACATAGACAATCCACATCTGCGACTTCAGCGATGGCACTATGCTCACCACATAGAGGATGGCCATACCCACGATAGCAACAGTGAGAAAGATGTTGAACATGCCACGCTTGCCCACAGCCTTCTTGATGGCCGGCACCAGCGGCATGAAGATAAATGCAGGCACAGAACCCAGACCCATGAAGAAGGCCAGCTGGTCGCTGGTAGCCTGCAGGTTGCAGGTCATGTAGTACGATCCGGCAGCATTGCCCACCGACATCATGGCGAAGGCGGTAATGAAGAAGAAGGCAAGGATGCGCAGGGGACGATTATGCTTGAATTCCATCCACAGGTCGCTCACCTTCACGTCCTCCATGTCCTTGGCATCCATCACCACGCGCTCCTTGGTCTGCGTGAAACAGAAGACGAGCAGCAGCAAACCTATCACAGCATAGATGGCCATTGTCATAAACCATGCCGAGGCAGCATCGGGCGTGTTGATGATAGCCTCTCCGCTGGCATCCTTCGGGGCGAAGGCTGCCACCACTAGGGGGATGCCGGAAGCCACGCACAGACCACCCACGTTGGCCAGGAACATACGCACCGATGTCAGGGTGGTAATCTCGTCCGTGTCGCGGGTCAGCGACGAGTTCAGAGCGCCGTAGGGTACATTAATTAAAGTATAAAGCATCGACATGCCGACGTAGGTAACGTAGGCATAGACCAGCGATGGTGCAAAACCGTTCCAGAAGCACAGGATGGCAAATCCCGTCAGGGGGATGCCGCCCAGAACCAGGTAAGAACGATACTTGCCCAACTTGGGATTATGCTTGTCGACATAGGTACCTACCAGTGGGTCCCACAGCACGTCCACCAGTCGCACCACCAAGAACATGGTAGCGGCATCGGTAGGGTCGAGACCGTAGATATTGGTGTAGAAAAACAGCAAGTACATGCTGATGGTTTGGTAAATCAGGTTCTGAGCCAGGTCGCCAGAGCCAAAACCGATACGCTGTAGCCAGGAGAGCTTATAGAAGCCTTTAGTGGCTTGTGTTTCGTTAGTTGACATTGTGATACACTGTTTTAAGTTGTTTTCTGGTTGCAAAGTTAATAGATTACGATGAAATCGACATTTTAGCATGTTACAAAAATTATCCATTTTTGTTTCAAAGGTTAAGAAAGTAACCGATTTTGATGGTTAAGTCGCCTGAAAAGTGTAAATTTGCAGAAAATCTAAAGCAATATGAAACGAATACTGTTCTTTTTCATCTCAATGACTCTGGGCTTGTGCGCTCAGGCTAAGGTTCAATTACCCCAGCTGTTTCAGTCGGGGATGGTGTTACAACGTGGCAAGACTATTCCCGTCTGGGGCAAGGCCGCCCCGCAGGAAAAGGTGATGATTCGCTGGAACCAGCATCAATATGCCACCGTGGCCGATGCTCAAGGGCATTGGCACATCGACCTGCCCAAGATGAAGGCCGGCGGCCCCTACACCATGATGATCAACGATGTGGCACTCACCGACGTGCTGGTGGGCGACGTGTGGCTCCTGTCTGGCCAGTCGAACATCGACGTCACCATTGAGCGAGTGTATCCGCAATACACCGATGAAATCGACCATTTTGACAACAATAAGGTGCGTCTCTTCCGTGTGCAGAATCAGGCCAACCCTCATGGCACTCAAGACGACATCCTGCCCACCAGCATCAACTGGAAGCCCGTCACCAAGCAGAATGCCTGGCTCTTCTCTGCCGTAGGCACCTTCTTAGGGCTGCGCATGCAGCAGCAGACCGGTGTGCCGCAAGGCATTATTGTCAACAGCTGGGGCGGAACTCCCATCGAGGCATGGATTTCTGCCGACTCGCTCAGGAACGATTATCCCCTGCAGGTGGAGAAGACGCTGCTCTATCAGGACGACGAGATGGTGAAATCCCAACAGCAAGCCAACCAGCGAGCCGACCAGCGCTGGCGGCAACTGCTCGACCAGTCCGACCCCGGCGTGGCCCAGCACTTCACGGCCCTCGACTATGACGACAGCTCGTGGCAGCTGGTCAGCCAGTACGACAACCAATGGGCCAAGACGGGAGGCCGCGGCATCGTGGGCAGCATCTGGCTCCGCCAGCACGTACACATTGACAAGGCTCATGCCGGACAACCCGCCCGTCTGCTCCTGGGTACACTCTTCGATGCCGACTTCACGTATGTCAACGGACAGGAGGTGGGACGCACCTACTATCAGTATCCTCCCCGCCGCTACGACATCCCGGAGGGACTGCTCCGCGAGGGCGACAATGTCATCACCGTCCGCTTTATTAATAAATATGGTACAGCCCATTTCATCGAGAACAAGCCCTACATGCTGTGCTTCGGGCCCGACCGCTTCAGCCAGAACCCGCTACCCCAGGATGTCATTCCCCTCAGCCAGCAGTGGCTCCATCATGCTGGCGCCCAGATGCCTCCATGTCCCAACGGCGACGTATCGCTGCAGAACATGGCCACCACGCTTTACAATGCCGTGCTCTATCCGCTGGCACCTTACGCCCTGAGCGGCATCGTATGGTATCAGGGCGAATCGAACTCGGGCAATCCCGGCCCCTATGCCGACCTGCTGCGCAAGCTCCTGGGCAACTGGCGAGCACTGTGGCACGAGCCTACCCTCCCCTTCTGCATCGTTCAACTTGCAAAATATATGTATCCTACCGACGCCGGCTATAAGAACTGGCTTCGCTTGCGCGACCAGCAGCGACTGGTGGCCGAAGGCGACCGTTATGCCGAGGCTGCCGACATCTTCGACTTAGGCGAGGAGAACGACATCCACCCCCTGCGCAAGAAGGAAGTGGCCGAGCGTATCGGTATTTGTTTCGACAAGTTGGTGTATGGCAAGTAAGTGGACCGACATCCGCGTCATAGCTTTCGATGCTGACGACACCCTGTGGGACTGCCAGTCGTGGTTCGACGAAGTGGAGCGGAAATGCTGCGCACTGCTGAGTCCCTGGGCCACGGCCCGCGAGGTGAGCGAGGGGCTGTTTGCCACCGAGCGCAAGAACCTGCCGCTGACGGGCTATGGCACCAAGGCCTTTACGCTGTCGCTGATAGAGAATGCAGTCCGCGTGAGTGGCGAACGGCTGACGGGCGACATCGTGATGCAGCTGATAGAGCTGGGCCAGCAGCTGCTGCTGTTTCCCACCACCCCGCTGCCAGAGGTCAGAGAGACGCTGGAGCAGCTCTCGATGTCGCGACGCTACCAGCTGGTGGTGTTCACCAAGGGCGAACTGATGGACCAGGAAGGCAAGTTGCAGCGTTCAGGACTGGAGCAGTATTTCTCGCACATGGAAACCGTGTCGAACAAGACAGAGAAAGAATACCGCCAGCTGTGCGAGAACCTGGGCGTGGCCCCAGAGCAGACACTGATGGTGGGCAACTCGTTCCGTTCCGACATAGCTCCGGCCTTGACGGCGGGGGCCTATGCCGCACACATTCCCTACCATGTAGTCTGGGAACTGGAGAAGTCGGAGGAATATCCGCACGAACGGCTACAGAAGATTACACACTTTGGCGAGCTCTTGCAACTTTTAGGCTGAGCAGCACGTAGCAGCAGCCTATGACCAGATAGACCAGTGCTACCTGCACCCACGACGGGCGCAGCCCCTCAATGCTGCAATACGGCCATTGGCTGATAGCCTCCAGAAGCTGATTCATCATGACGACGACCACCGACAGCAGCGCGGCCAGCAGTTGCTGCAGCGCGGCCCACCAGCACGTGGCCACCACGCAGAGTGTGAGCCATAGGATGACGGTGGCCAAAGGCACCACCAGATAGTTGCTGAGCAGGAACCACGTAGAGAAGCGTCCGAAGTAGTAGGCAATGAGCGGGGCGGTGCCTATCTGTGCCGAGAGCGACACGGTGGTCAGTCCCCAGAGGAAGGCGAGCCAGCGATGGCGCTGCAGCACGTGGAGCGGCAGCAGTCGGCCGAACAGCGGATTGAACAGCAGGATGCAGAGCACGGCCATGTAGGAGAGTTGGAAGCCGATGTCGTAGAGCGATGCGGGGTCTATGGCGAGCATGACGATGGCCGTGAAGGCCAGCGTGTTGACCGACATACGCTCCCGATACCCGAGCGACAGCAGCCCGTAGATGCTTATCATGAATGCCGAGCGCACCACGCTGGGCGACATGCCTACCAACAGCGCAAAGGCCCATACCGCCAGTATGACGACAACCTGCGACAGCATCCTTATGCGCCGCCATCCCAGGAAGAGGGTGATGACGCTGTAGATGATCATCATGTGCAGTCCGCTGAGCGCCAGGATATGGGCGGCACCGACCTTGGAGTAGGTGTCTTTCAGTTCCCTGCCTATCTGGGTCTTGTCGCCCAGGGTCATGGCCGCTATCACCCCATAGGCCTGGTCGCTGATGCCCCACTCGTGATAGTGCTCCAGCAACTGCTGTCGCACATGCGAGGCGGCGGTGCTTACGGACGACTGAGAGTCTGGCTCCCCCGTCGGCTGCTGACGGCTCCCGAGCATCATGCCCATAGCCACCACACAGCATGCCATCGCCACGCTCCGCCAGCGCGGATGCTGCCTGAGCAGCACCACCACTACCGCAGCAGTCAGCAGGATGCAGGCTCCCACCCGCCAGCTGTCGGGCCACGGGCTGAGCGCAATGCCTGCCATCAAGCAGCCCGCCAAGGGTAACAAGGGCGCATGTATCTTCATAGCGGACTTGCTATTGGCTGATGGCTCCCTCGGATTTTTTGAATGCGTCGATTCTCGTTTTTACATTAGCCTTGATATTGTTGTAGTAGAGAGAATAGTCAAGCTCGTGGTAGCTGGCCGGTCCGAAAATGTCAGTCCCTGATACGGGAGGCGCTACCTTGGTGGTTGTGATGACTACGCCGCGCTTCAGATTGATCTTTGCGTCTGCAGCATGCGGAACCACCTCAAGCTTCCCGGCCTTTTCGTTGTAGAGGTAGCCGCCCAGGTTTTCCTCTGCCGGAGCATAAGTCTCGTCTCGCTTCCAGTTCAGGGGGTTGATGCTGATGGCTCCTGGCAGCACAACGATGTTTTCCTTGCCTTCGTTTGCCGCGCCCTCGGTGTTCCATGATATGACGACACCCGTATCATCCGCTCCTTCAGCGAATTTAAG
>ODAJ012121650.1_pt1 | contig 13921 bp, 15 predicted proteins | sample 1539241 | NCBI WGS metagenome assembly ODAJ01 (sample SAMN02144231, study PRJEB22623) | gut metagenome | biome: sheep rumen | host: Ovis aries | place: New Zealand
TCCCGGTTCCAGTCAAATTCCAGTCGGCGCCTAATTTCAGGGCTCAAAAAGTACGAAAAAGTCCTGAAATCTTACGATTTCAGGACTTTTTTGGTGGAGATAAGATTTCCAAATTCGAACCGGGGATGGAGGCGCGCTGAGAGAGCGCGCACTCCACGTCGTTAAAATTTACAGTTTTAGTCCCGTCCTTGTAGTTGAGTGCGATGACGGCTTTGTCGTCATAGAGGTAGATCGCGTTGACAAAGGTGCCGATCAACATCTTCCGATGCTCCAGCTTGGTCGTGTCGAGATGCTGGAAACGCTTGAGCCAGAATCGAATGAAGTCCTCGGACACCCTGGGCTTGGCCATCTTTTCCAAGGCGATCTTCTGTTCCAGCTCGTCCCGCGTGGTTTCTAGCTGTTCGAGTCGCTCCTTCGTAGATTTCGTTAAGATTCCCTGTTGGATGGCATTCAGGAGATTATCAATGGCAGTGTTCGTATCACTGAGCTGCTTCTCAAAGGCTGGCAGGCTTAGACTGTCGCGCCCCTGTAAATCCATCACAAGCTCGATGACTGCATCCACAGTACCCGGTTCATCCAAGAACTCTTTGATTGCCTGAATGACGGTATCTTCCAGCCATTCCTTCTTCATCGTCTTCTTGGAACAATCCTTCAGCTTCCGCTTGATCGACGAACACTTGTAGTAGTGATGCACGCCGTTCCGACCGGTGCCGCTCTCGCCGATCATTGGTTCACCACAGTATCCGCAGAAAAGCTTTCCCGAAAGAATGTACTCATCCTCTGCCTTGTATCGGGCAGGGGACTTTTTGTTTTTCTCCATTCTGGCCTGTACCCGATCAAACAGGTCCTGCGGTACGATCTGGGGGATGCCATCCGGCACAAGGATATCCCGGTAGCGATACTCTCCAAGATAGCGGCGGTTCTTCAAAATGTTTTCTACACCGTTGAAGCCAATCGGCTTTCCGCGGCTATTGTGAAAGCCCTGATCGTTCATCCAGTCGCGGATCTCTGTCATCGTTGCGCCTTTATCGTACATCTTGAAGGCTTCCAGAACAAGCGGGGCAGTGAACGGGTCGATCTGGAAATATTGCTCCTCGTCGATCACATAGCCAATCGTTTGACCGCCACCGTTGTATTTGCACTTGAGAGCATTCTCCGTCATGCCACGCACGATCTTTTCGGAGAGGTCCGCCGAGTAATACTCTGCAAATCCCTCCAGAATGGACTCCATCAAGATGCCTTCAGAGCCTTCCGAAATTTTCTCTGTGGCGGAAACCACCTTGACATTGTTCTTCTTAAGAATGGTCTTGTAACGAGCGCTGTCATAGCGATTGCGAGAAAAACGATCCAGTTTCCAGACGAGGACGATATCGAACAAGCCCTGGGCACTGTCCTTGATCATGTTCTGAAATTCCGGGCGGTTATCGGTTTTGGCCGAGAAAGCCCGGTCAATGTAGTGTTTCAGGATCGTGATGTCGTTCTTTTCGGCGAAGGCCGTACACTCGCGGATCTGTCCCTCTATGCTCTCTTCCCGCTGGTTATCGGAGGAATAGCGGGCATAGATCACAGCCTTCATTTCTTTTCCTCCGAAATCATTTTCACTACTTGCAGCCGCAGTTCTCTGTTCATCTTTGTGCCGGGTTCAAAGCACATCTCCACGAAACGCGCCATCTCCGGGTCAAGCTTCGGCTTGTATTTGTAATTCTTCCCCTGCGGCTTATCCGTGCGCCCGAAGATGAAGTCCATGGACACATCGAAGTAATCCGCATACCACAGCAAGGTTTCCGGAGTGGGATTGGTAAAGCCGGTTTCATAGCGATTGACGCTGGACTGCGGCACGCCGATCAGCTTGGCCAGCTTGTTTTGCGAGAATCCGTTTTCCTCCCGCAGCTGCTTCAATCGTTCTCCGAGAATTTTCAATTGCCTGCATCTCCTTTGGTATCGCATTTTCTCTAATGCCAAATTAACATAACTTTTGGGAACTTGCAAGCACTTTCTTTGTTTTTTATTTTTGCTCATTGGATTTCTCCTCCCTTTCTTTCTGCGCCTTCCATTCGGCAAACGCTTTTTGTCCTTCCTCACTCTCAAAAAGCTCCAGAATATCCGGATAGATACATCGCGCAATCGCTTCGATCTCATGATCGGGAAGGTCGCTGTTGTTGATCAGTTTCTTTTTCCTGGGCATGTTTCTCCCTTCTTCCCTTTATTGTTTCGGTATTTTTGTTTTCTTCTTTTTCTGCGTTTCAGCATTTTTGTGATTCACCTTTCATAATCATTCTCATGGCCGTGGCTGTGAGATTTCCCTTTCTGCTTCTGCTCATCGACGATCTGCTGCTTGTCATGCAGCCTGTCGATGAGAGAGGCTTTTTCTTTTGGCGCTTGCTTTGCTTCGATCGTTGGCTTTTTTTCCTCGTTGATGTCCTCTTTCGGCGTGATGCAATTCCGAACAAACCTCAGTTCATCAAGGTCGGTTTTGATTGATGCCAGCTTTTCCTTGAGCGTTTCCAGATCGTCAGACAGTTCTTTCAGCTCAGCCTTCAGTGTGCGGTTGGGGATCTTCTTATCGGGATAAAACTTGTAAAGCAGGCGTAAGGCTTTGTTATACTCGTCGATCTCCGCCTTGTGTTCCTGGTAAAACTTTTCCTTCTTGCTCTTCCAGCCAATCGCAGCATACTGGTGGTGGATGGGGAGCAGACGTTCGGCAGAGTCGCTCGCCTTGACCAATGCCTGCACATCCCGCAGCCGCTTTTCCTTTCCGCGGATGGTATTGTCAAGATCAGAGAACGCCGCTTCTTTTTCATCCAAATGGCTCTGTAGATCTTCTGTCGTGGCGATCTCATGTTCCTGCAAGAAAGCGATCGCATGAGAGACCTTTTTTAGATCCATGTTCGTCCCTTTGCGCTGACCGGAAGCCGACCAATCACTTCGCTCATCGCGGCGCTCGTCCATGTATTGCATCAGCAGTTCAGGGAGCGTCGGCTCGCGCATTTCTTCAACAAGCTTGTCTCGTTTTTCAATCAACTCCGCGAGCCAGTTCTGCAGCTCGGCGATCAGTTTCCGGATCGCAAGCAGCGCTCGGTTTGTGCGTTTGATATCACGATTGAGGTTTCCTATGTTCGTCTCGATCCCGCGCTTCTCCATTTGTGTCACAGCGGGGCCAAGATGAATCGTTGGAGCAAGGTCAATGCCTTGTCGCTCGAAGGAACGGAGATCGACACGCTCAGGTCTGCCATTTTGCTCTAAGTATCGATTTGTAACGATCTCCCAGCCGTGCCGCCAGATCTCTGCTTTACTCTGCTCGTTCCAATCGACGGTATCTTCCTTGTGGCTCTTCCAGTTGCCCGACGGGAGACGGATACGATTCCCGTTTTCATCAAGGTCATAAACCTTTTTGCTCTTCGGGAGCCAGTTCCCGTGCTCGTCCATCGCGCGCATGGTCAGCATGATGTGCGCGTGAGGATTCCCGTCGCCTTTGTCGTGAATGGCAAAGTCCACACACATCCCCTGGGAAACGAAATGCTCCCGACAGAAGTCTTGCAGCATGGCCGGATATTGGTCAGCCTGGACTTCACGCGGGAGTGCCAAAACGATGCGGCGTGCAAGCTGTGCGTTCCACTGTTTTTCGATTTTCTCTGCCGCATTCCACAAAGTGTTTCGATCGGAATACTCAGGCGGGGCGTTTGACGGGAGCATGATCTCGGTATAAACGATGCCTTTCTTTTCGGAGTAGGATTTCGTCTTTCGGTCATACTCGGAATATAGTTTTTCGCCGCGTTGATACGCAGCGCCGGCTACAGCAGATTGCCCGCGGCTACGCTGGGTGATCGTGATTTTGAAGTGTGGACATGGCACTTCTCAAGCCTCCTTTCTTCGTAAATGGGGTAGCCGTGCAGCGGCGCAGGGGAAGCGTAGGCTCCCCTGTGATGGAGAAATCTTTTCTCCATCGAGCCTCTGCAAGAGTCCTCGAAGAGCGCAAAAACACTGGGCTGGGGCCCCCACAAAGTCATCAAGACTTTGTGGGGAGAAGGAGCCGCAACGAAATGAATGAGCTTTCCTGTCGCCACAGGGAAGCGAAGAATATGTAGTTTGCGGCGACGTGGTGTATAATTGCGCCCTTGTCTCCGTCAAGGGTTTTTGTTCGCGTTCCTTTTGTTGACTTCTTTTCGATGCTCGATCAGAACTTTCAACTTTTCTTGCGTTTCTTCGCGTTCAAACAGAGACGACAAGAGGATGTAAACGTCGGCATCCGTCAGAAGATCCGGTTCAAGAATGAAGTGCTCGACTAATCCGCCGCGTGTGCAAAGTCGATGCGTTCTCTCTTTTCGCGTCAATCGCTGAATCTCACTTCGCATGATTTTGTCCTGCTGCTCATAGTAGCGAATCTGATCTTCTGCCTTTGAAATCTCCTGCTTGACTTTTTCCAAGTCTTCCATGCTCATAGCTTCACCCCCATCCGGTGTGATCTCTGATCCAAACGATCAGATCCGGTTTGGTTACCAGCTTGCGTCCGCCGATTTTCAAAACAGGAAATCCTGTTTGATTCATCAAGGCGTACGCGCCGGATTTGGAAATAGACAGCGCTTCCGACAAACGCTTTGCATCCAGCACGTCGGGAAGCTGCTCAAATAACTCTTTACTCATTGTCAAAACCTCCTCGTATCATTTTTTTAAGCAAAGAAAAACAGCCACCGCGAAAGCGATGACTGTTTACAGGAAGGGTGATTCTGTTTTTTCAAAAGGTCTCCAGATAGTTTTGGTATTTTTTCGAAACGAAATCGTCGTAGAGATCTGTGATCTTTTTCAGTCTCTTGACGACCGCGCTGTGCGATTGGTAGCCGACCAGCGGAGCAATCTCCGATACCGAGAAGCCGCGGTTTTTCAGTTCCAGGATCTTCATATCCCGCTCAGAAAGCGTTGACGTGAACTCGGAGATGGCTAAATTGTCGAGGATTCTCGTCTCAAATTGCGCACGAGGATCGGGAATGTCGAAGATCGAATCGGCCTCTTCCGCTTTTTCTGCCAGCTCTTCGATCGAGAGCATTTTGCCGACTTTCGTCCGACTGTGATCCCAGGTTCGTGTGAAATCCGCCTTGGCCTGACTGTAATATTCCGAGTAATCTTCCGGTGTGCGGTTGTTCCAGGCTTCGTCGATCATCGGCTGCCAGTTTTGTTCTTTGACAATGATCGGCACCAGGTTACCGATCAGATTCCCGAACTGTTTGTAGCTGAAGTAGGGCACCTCCATATCCGGCGTCATGTTGAAGAGCGATTGAAAAGAGAGTCCGTTTGTCTCAAACTTCTGGCGCAGATACGGCAGCATCACATAAGCCAGTCGCCAGATCGGGAAGTCTCCGGAGTAGTTCATATCCGTTCCCGGAATTTCACGGTAACCGCCCTTTTCCTTGTCCGGCACCTCGAAGTATTGCCACACCGCCCACGCGGTGCAGTCCCAGACAAGCTCCAGAAAAACGTCGTCGTTGATGAGCTTGTCGTACTTGTCAGTGCGCAGAACCTCATAAGGACAGCGCGGGAAATCCAGATAAGCTTTTGCTTTGGACACCAACTCTTCCGGCAGCGCATAGAACAGCGTCAGCCATGCTTTGTTGCTCGTCAGCGGGACCTCTACGATGTTTCCTTTGTCGACTAGATCTACCAGGATGAAATCCTTTCGGGCCGGGTTGTTTCTTTTTATCTGTCATTCTTATCACCTCACTTTTTACCCGTTTTCTACCCTTCCACTTAACCATGGCACGAGAACGGGCAAAATGTTCCATGTGATTCAAAGTTTTTTGAAAATTTTTTCCCGCATCGTATTTCCCGATGCGAGCAATCTTTCTAAGGCCGGTTTCATACGAATTATATCATGCAGCCCAGAGCGGGTAAAGTGCGCATATGTCACCAATTTTGCAGGACAATGCTAATCCTCCGATAAAAAAGGAAAAAGCCAAAGACGCACGCAAGTGAGCGCCTTTGGCTCTTTCAAAATCATCATATTATTCTGGCAATTCTTCTGAGATATGGTCGCCCATATAGCGTCTGAATTCCGCTTCAAGCTGTTCTCTATCAGGCAGGTAGAGCTGATAACGGCTCACAAAGACCTGGTTGGAAATGTTCTGGAGCGCGTACTGCATGACCAGTTTGTCTTGATAGGCACCGAGTACGATGCCGATCGGTTCCGTGTCGCCCTCGGTGTTCATTTCCTCCCGATAATAGTTCAGATAGAAATTCATCTGGCCGATGTCCTCGTGCTGGACTTCACCGCGCTTAAGGTCGATCAGTACAAAGCATTTTAGAATGCGATGGTAAAAAACAAGATCGACTTTGTAAGTCCGGCCGCCGATTACCATCTTCTGCTGCCGGCCCACATAGGTGAAACCTTTACCAAGCTCCAGGAAGAAAAGGCTCAGATTGTTGACCAGTGCCTCTTCCAGATCACCTTCTGTGTAAACAGGAAGCTGAGGCAGTCCGGTAAATTCGAAAACATAAGGCTCGCGCAAAATGTCTTCCGGGCGCTCAATGATTTCTCCTTCTTTCGCCAGACGCAGGACTTCCTCGCGGTTCGTACTGAGCGCCAGACGATGGAAAAGCATGCTCTTCATCTGCCGCTTGAGCTCACGGACGCCCCAATGTTCACTCTCCGCTTCCTTCTCATAGAAAGAGCGCTCCAGAGGATCATCAATCTTCAAAAGCTCGACATAATGACTCCAACTCAATTTTGCAGACGCTGTCTGCAAAATTGGGTAGGTGAGATAGAGCTTACGCATCTTTGCAACATTGCTCATGCTGAAGCCGCTCCCATACAGATCCGTAAGATCTCTGGAGAGCTTTCTCAAAAGCTCAGAGCCATATTCCGCTTTCGCATTCCCACCCTGCTCATATTCAACAATGTCTCTCCCAATCTCCCAATAGGTCGAAACAGCAGCTGTATTGACAGCAGCAACAACTTTAGCGCGACCATTTTCCAACGTTTCACCGACATGTTGGAGAAGATTTTGGTATTCAGAATTAACGGCAAGAGGATTAGAAGCCATTTCTAGCACCTCGCAATTATTGTAGCTGAATTTTAGCATTTGAAGGGCAACAACTCAAGATTCATACAGTATCGAAAAGAAGTGCTCTTATATACTTCTCTTGGAGACTCATTCAGAATAGTTGAATCATAATTGCAAAACCTTTAAAAAGTTATGAATTGTTTTGATGTCTGCCCTTACTCGACTTCCATCTATCTCGTTTTTGGGGTTCACGAGATAGTATCATTGTTCCGTTAGTCGAGTTCGTATCTGATAAACGTCTATCAGTAAAATACCATCCTCGCATAGCGTCCTCGCGGATAAGAAACCAATTATATCCATGATACTCTTTCTGATCGACATTCACATTTCTTGATTTGTTTTCAAAAGTAAATGTAAGTTTTATTTCATCGCCATTTATCCAAATGATTTTAGCCATCTCACTTGAGGAAGAAGAGTCTTCAAATTTTGCTACGCATGATATTTCTGTCATAGTTTGTTTTATGATCAGTGTCATATCGATTTTCTTGGCGCCATTATAGTTGGATTGCAACGTTCCTTTCCAAACGCCCTGAACATTAGGAATTGCTAATACTTTAGACAAAACTGATGACCACAAGAACTTGTCAACGAGAAAGAAAAGTGCCACATATGTCATGATGTACGATATGCTAATCGTAACTCCGACACTGATTAACCAATCTACTGTCGCTTCTCCGATTGTGTTATTGCGAGCAATAGCAATAAGTAAAACGAGCAATTTGTTGACTAAAGGCGTGAATAGAATTGAAAGCCCAAACAATGCTCGATTGACTTTTTTCCTGTTTAGCTCTTCTACAGGACCTAAAGAATATCCGTGCATTCTTTCTCCACCTTTACAATTTGAGAATTAACAATTATTCCTTTTTCTACGACGCCGATAAATAAACGCAAGTCGCTTGAGACAATTATTGTAAAGAAATGATCAAAGAGGTATTCTCCCTCTCTGTATGCCCGCTTCATATCATTTCTGTCTATTGGAGATGGCCTTGGAGATGGAAATATATGAGAATGCCATTCGCCGATATGATTAACCTCTCCATTGCTTTCTTGCCAAAGGCGATTTGTTAACTCTTGAGCATTCTCCTTATTACGAATAAATGAAAGCGGCCCTTGCGTATCAAGTCCAGTTGGTATCCCTACGTCCGATATTATATACTTTTCCCACCCGTTTTGCTTTCTTCCGAGAATAATTCCACCAGCCTCCAAACCCGGATCTTTTCTTGCTGCAGCAATCATTTTTTTGAAGGCTGGCTCCTCAATATATAGCGCGATACCGTTTTCACGAAATAATTCCATCACTCAAACCTTTTAATATACATTGAGAAATCTTGTGCGTCACCAAACTCTGGATTAATGGGTATATTATTACGACGCGCCTCCGACAGCTCGCCAATCCATGTAAAATGGTAGTTGCCCTGTAATGATTTTTCTGCACGGATTCTGGATAATTTATGTATGCATTCACTTAAATAATTCTGTACATTTAGTCCCGAATAAGGAACATATCCGCTTTGGCAACCAGCATCATGCTCAACAAGTTCAGAAGAGTTTTCTAAAACCGCTCTTTGATAACACATTGTATCTAAACAAATCAAGTTTTCAAATGCGGTATCATATTGCGAGATATAAACCATATGTGCGGCGTAGCCTTTTGGCTCGATCCATGTAATGATGGTTGGGATGGTAATTAGGTTCTGCTTTCCAAGATTTATAATATATGCTTCAAGCGGAAGATCTCCAACAGCAACAAAAAGAGCTTCATACTGGTTGATTTCACTTAAGTGAGCTTTTATAGCGGAATATGCATTTTCGGTATATTCTGTGCAACAAATGTTAGGATTATTTTTTTCTAATCTCCACTTTATAGCAATAGTCTTCGGAAGACCAACCATGTCATATCCGCAGAGATGCCTAGCTATGTTGTCAACAGAAAGAGATTCATTATCGACTAACAAAAAACTGTCAGCCCCCATCGACGCAAGCATTGAGCATAAATGGCTTCCTACTGAGCCGCATCCGATGACCGCAGCAGATCTAAAGCGAAAGCCATATCCATAACTTCCCCTGGTAAAAAGCCTTGCTTGTGTACATAGAGTTACCGATGCTCTTTGAATTGCTATGTCATCTTCTTTTTGTAGGTTCCAATACAAAAACGGAGAAATATGTCCGCGTCGGAAACCATCAACTTTAGAAAGAGATCGTCCTTTCCAGCCGACAAACACCCTCTCTTGATTCGAATCTAGAAACGAAACAATATAGAACAATTGTTTATTTGAATTTGTTCTTGAGATCAACTTACATATTGTTTTTTTGTTTTCTTCAGAAACGCGGCCTTCAATGGTTGACCACATCTTTTTTTCTGTTCTTACTTCATGAGTTGCAAACCCAGTAGAGAGAGGAATGTATAGTCCAAATTCGATTATATCGGCACGGTCCTTTAAAGTTGCTTTTTTGAATATTGCATCATTTGCAGCACCAGTTGTTGTAGCAATGTATTCTCCTTTACCACCACTTTTAGATTTAGATAAACAAATGCTAGTAACCTCTTCTCCTAAATCTGAAAAAAGGTGGATACGGTATTCATCGTTATTTCGCCAGTAATTTAAAATCTCATCTTCAAAGGATTCTTGCTGTTCACCTGCCAAGCCCCTTGTAAGCACTTCTTCGGCTTTTTGAACCGTACTCAAAACTAATTCATATGGTTTTAAAAAATTCGGACGTGCATCTGCTTCATTGAACAAGCATAATGTATCATCACGCAAAAGGTGCGGAATTCCAATACATTTCTGCCAACTGGCGTTGGGCAACCTAATAATGGGAAACTCGTATGGGAAAAAATCAGGTAACTCACACTCGACTACTAGTGTTTGCCCTTGAATGCTTAATTCAATTGAAAATGAAGAATCCGACAGGGCGTCAACCAGATATCCTTTCTCTGTCAAATAATCAAGGTAGCAATTAAGCGGATCTCCCATCATTTCCGATCACTCCTGGCGCAGTTGTAATTGCATAAGTACTTCCCGCTGTTGTTGATTGACCAAGAGGGAAGCGGTTGCCATATACAGTTCTAACAGCTTCTGACGCCTTCTTTTCATCTGATTCTGCCGAGGCCTGAGACAATGTAGACTCGAATGCTTCTAAGGCATCAAGAATGGCTTTTTGCTCCGCGGCAGTATAGTCTTCCAAAAGCTCCTCATACGGGTATACTGGCTTTTGGCATGAAAAGCTAAGATTAAGTGCGTTTCGAATCTTCTTAACTGTATTTAAAACAGCCAAATCATCTCTTCCCGAATAACAGGAGAAGTTCTTTGTTGCCAAGATAGTAATTACTATGCTCGCAAGGTCAACGTCACAATAGTCTCTCCATGCTTTCATATATTTAACTGTACGGCGAAGAGGTTCTCCATAAGAAATAGGATAGTTGGTAACATGGGACATAAACCACTCTTTAAACGCTTTGGGATCGCTTTCTGTCCACCCGTCGTTCTTTGTTGCTAAGTAACACTTTCCATCGTCGATGATATAGCTTGGAAGGTCAATATGATAACCACGTGCATATCTGACACGAACACAAGATGTTTTATTCTCTGGCGCAGAATTCGTATGTCCATCAACCGCATCGACTATCCACCTGTGTACGGAAGAAGCGCTTGGCCATTCGTCTTGACCTTTATCAGAATAGCCGTTCAGGTAAACGCCATCATCCAAATCGTATTCATTTCCGTTGATAGGATTGATGACTGTCTTCATTGCAAAAGACCCTTGCATACAAAAAGAAGGTTTATTTCTCCCTTTCCCCGAAAAATCTGATCGGATATCTTCCCGAAGGGAGTTTCTACCTGTTACTAGTTCATTTCTTTTGCTCGCGGAAAGAGTTATAGTTTCACAAAATTTGTTGTAGAGTTTATCTAAGTCTGCCATATTGATCCTCCATGTTGTTTTCCTGTATTATAGCACTTTCACGGCCCCTTAACAAGGTATAGAAATCGAGAGAATCCTGCAGCCACAAAATATAGTACTCTGATTCAAAACGTGAAACGGCAAGAGCAACAATTGGCTGCTCTTGCCGTTTGCTTGCCTTATTCACTTACCCAAAGCACCAAGCCACAAGTTCCTTCAGCGTTCCGTTCTGGGCGCTTCCGCGGCGGCCTGGACGAAGTAATGGGTCTCGGCCTTCAGCGCTTCGTCGAAGCCGAGAATGTAATTGGTGGCGATGAGAAAGATGATCCGCGTGGGCGCCATGCCGTAAACCTGGTGCTGCAGGATGTGCCAGATGCGAGCCTTGTTGTCCGGGAAGGCTGCCTTGATGGCCTCGCTGCGGTAGGGGCGCTTGACGATCTCCGTGATGTATAAGCCGGACTTCATGTACAGATCCGCGAAGGTCTTGTTCGGATCATCAAAGCAGCCGGGGTTCTCTTCCTCCAGCTTGTCCACCATCATCTTCACGATCCGTTTCGGCGTGAAGATCTGATTGGTCTTCTGCGGCGGGATGTAGTCAAAAATGTCCACGGTCTTGCTCTCGTCAAAGTAATCCGCCAGCTCTGCCCGCTTGCAGAGGAATTCCCGGATGGAGTCTTTGAATACGCATCGTCGAATTAATGCCCGTATTTATCATTATTATAAGAGCAAAAGTAACAGTGGAAAAGGCTAAAGAGGGCTGCCAGGAGGAAATGTGTCTTACGATTAGATACATCTCGAGGAAAAGCCCGCCGCTCCGGGATGGGACGGCGGGCTTGCGCTATATTGTGGTTTATCCAATCTTCTTGAAGGTGACCTCCGCGATGGTGTTTTTATCCCAATCTAGGAATCGGATGACGGGGCTTTCCCCAAAATCGCCCTGCCCCTGACTGAATACAGCATAACCGTTCGGATCAATGGTTCCGGCTCCGTGAAACTCAACGCCATCCAGACGCAAGGTGAGCAGATTCTTTGCTGCCTCTTCATCAAGCGTTTTCATTTTCAGACGCAGCTCTATGCCCAGAGGCGTTTGTGTCAAGCTCAGTTCACCCAACTCGAAGCCAGGCAGGGAAAGAGGATCGGCAGGCGTGTAAAGCCCCAACGGCGTGCTTTTGCCCTCAGCCAGCGTGATGGGAAGTTCCCTCCGCTCCGTCACCACCGTGTCGGGGTCTTGTGTTTCAGGGGGCCATGACACAGCAACGACTGTGCAGACTGTATCAACGGGCGCACCCGTGTCGCTGTTGCGTGCACCTTCCACGTATATTGTCATTTCCTGCGGAGAGGCGTTCTCGAAGCGCTCTCCAGCAGAATTAAGTCCCAGGGACTCCCAGTCAAGATTTGCCCCCACGAACAAAAGTGTTTTGCCTTCTTTTTGGGCATACTCGCGGAGAGTTCCCTCTCCCGACAAGCCAATCACGGACAGCGGGCTGTCGAGATCCGCATCAGTCGGTACAACGATATAGCCTGCATCAGCACTCACGTGAACGGTGACGAGCACTGTTCCCTCATCGCAATAGGTTTCCTGCATGCTGGCACTCCAGCCGTCGCCTTTGACTTCTGCACTCTGACTGACGATCAGATCAGCAGCCTCCTCGGGCATGTCGCCGCGGTTGGGGTTAGCATAAAGCTCACGCAGCCCAAAGAGGTTGAAGGCATAGGCCACGGCGCCCAGCGCAAGGATCAAAGCAACTACCGCGGCAATACTCAGTATCCGCCCCATCCGAATCGGGAGGCGAGAAGTCTGCCTCCGCTCTTTCTTATAGCCCAGCGCACGGCTGGCTTTTTCAATCTTATCATCGGAAATATCTCCGATGGCTTTCATCATTCGTTCCGACTTGTACATAAGCCCTCCATCATCAGATAGTTTTTCAGCTTGCTTCTTGTCCGCTTCAGCATGGCGGAAACGCCGCTGCGGCTCATCCCCAGCTTTTCCGCGATTTCACGTTCCGTCGCCACAAACCAGTACCGACTGACAAAGACAAGCTGCTCTTCTTCCGAGAGATTTCCGACAAAGGCGTCAATGATGCGGCTCAATTCCCGATCCTCAATCTCCTTTTCCAGATCGTAGTCGGAGGACAGGCACTCGTCCAGTTCCTCCAGCGCAAGCACTGCTTCACCGCCGCCGCGCTTCTTCGCCGTGCGGCGGACGATTTTGGTCAAGGCAAAGTTGCGCGTGATCCGGGCGAGAAAGGGACCGAGCCGTTCCGGGCGCTTGTCCGGCATGGCGTTCCAAGCGCTCATCCAGGTGTCATTGACACATTCTTCGGAATCCTCGCTGTTTTCCAGTATGTTATATGCAATGATGTGACAGTAGCGCCCGTACTTCTGCTCAGTTTCCGTGATAGCCTGCTCCGAGCGCTGCCAGTATAAGTTGACTATTTCTCTGTCGTTCATACCTCGTCTCCTTTGGGGATGGGTGCGACGATCTCGTGCGCGCGGAGAAATCGTGCTCCCTCAAGGGCCCTCACCTATATTAATCCATTTTTCTGGCAAAGTGTCACAGAAAAGGAATAGTTTTTTCGGTATACCATGTGAACACAGCAATCGAACTCACAACCATTGCTGCCTTCTCCAATGTTTCCAAAGAGGGCATACAGAATGCGATTATCAGTTCTGATCTACTGGACGACTTGTTTAGTGGTGATTATTCGTTGTCCGCAACAGCGAAGGAATAAAGGCAATAAATACAAATAGCAAGAGCCAGACAAATCGTCCTCGACTTGTTTGGCTCTTGCTAACCTTTTTCTCTCTCTTGTAAAAAATCATTGTATCCTAGCCTAAAAACAATCGTCAACGATATCGAGTAATACTCTCATCTTCCCTTTGTAGGGTTTACAATGAAGTGTGACAGTAAGTAAAAAAAGATAGCGAATAGGAGTGGCCTGTATTAAGGTTGAGTTGTCCAGACAAAA